>OCZT010000918.1_pt1 | contig 29976 bp, 15 predicted proteins | sample 1539031 | NCBI WGS metagenome assembly OCZT01 (sample SAMEA3539308, study PRJEB22396) | soil metagenome | biome: tundra; feature: field; material: soil | place: USA | collected 2010-05 | depth 0.15 m | reverse complement strand
CAATCGTGTAAAAGATATCGGAAATGTATCAATGGCGATCCAACCGTTGATACATGATTTAGCCAGTGAATTGTATGATTATACTGATGAACAGCACGAAGTTATGAATACGCAACAAGAAGTATTTGTAAGAAACATTAGTTGGACACAAGAACCTAAGCGCAACAAAATTTATCGTGGGTCTATGAAGACTGTTAAGAGCGACGGAACATGGAAAGCAGCTACTCCTCATAGTTTTATTGGAAATAATACTAATAATTGGCAAGGTTGGGATTGTTATGCTGGCGTCGAACAATTGATTGTAGATATGGATGGCTCGGTTTGGAGAGGCTGGTGCCGTGTTGGGGGCAATATAGGATATATCAATGATCATGATTTGGTGTTGCCAACAATGCCTATAAATTGTAATAAAAATTTATGTCATTGTAATTTCGATATTATGAGCACCAAAATAAGAGTTGAAGGAAGCATATGAGCAATAAATCCACATTATGTCCTATTATGTGGAATCATATGGGGATACAGCAAAACGGCGATTTGAGACAGTGTTGCTTAATGATGTATCCACCTTATGGTAAATTAGTAGACGGTGACGGTGATGGAAACAATCTCAATTTTAATAATATTGAAGATGCAAGAAACCATCCAGAAACGAAAAAAATACGAAAAGATATGATGAATGGAAAGAAGCCATCTGCTTGTAATTTTTGTTGGACAGAAGAATCTGCTGGTATAACCAGCAAAAGACTTCACATGCTAAAAAAGTATGACATTAATGAAGTGTTAAAAAACACATCTGATGATGGAACAATTGATACCGATACAGTTCCGTTAATTTATATTGATTTAAGATTGGGAAATTTATGTAATTTAAAATGTAGGGTTTGTGGGCCATATAGCAGTAGTTTATGGGTAGATGATTATGCTGAATTGAATCAAATCGACAACAAAGCCACAATGAATTATTGGGGAGAAAAAGAATACAATCTAATAAAAACATGGAAAATAGATTCTGCCGATTTTAATTGGTATGACGATCAGAATTTTCATTCTTGGTTGGATAGTAAAATTTTGAATGGGTTGTTGTCGATTTATTTTACTGGTGGGGAACCAACTGTGAATAAAGCGCATATGCAGATATTAGAAAGAATCATAGAATTGCAAAAAGCATCAGTTATATCATTAGAATATAATACAAATATGGTAGCTATTCCTCCTAAACTATTAGAATTATGGAAACCTTTTAAGCTTGTAAATATTGGAGCCAGTATTGATGCAATGGGACCATTGGCTGCATATGTTAGAAACCCTAGCAATTGGGAAAAGATAGAAAAAAACATTGACAAAATTGGTTACAATCAATTTAGCAATTTGAATATCGGTTGCCAAACTACTGTTAGCATTTTGAATATAAGACATTTGATAGATTTATCAAAATGGTTGTTTAGTAAAAACTACACTTCATTTAAAAACAAATGGTTATCGTGGCATATTTTAGTTTTGCCTGAACATTTTAGTATACAAGTTTTGCCATCGGAGACAAAAAAAATTATTGAAGAAGAATTCAATAATTTTTATTCTTGGGTAGAAACGAATGTTGGAAACGAAGATGGAAAATTTATAAGAACTAATTACGGAAAGATAATATCTTTTATGAATCAGCAGCAGAAGCAACATTTGTTGCCCAAACTAGCAACAACTATTACTGAGATAGATAATCTAAGAAAAGAAAACATTCGAACAGCTATTCCGTGGCTTTCTGATATTTTGGGTTTGATTCCAGAAGGTTCTGTATGAATGCTTTTACTTCATCAGCATTTTCGATTTGATCATAAGGATTTGATAGACCTGTCTTCCAAATACTTGTTGGTTCGATAAAATCCACGGAAAAAAGTTTCTTTATATCGTTTTCGGCGTTTTCATAGATAATCGTTGGGATGTTTTCCATTCCAAACATTTTTATATCATCTTCAAATTTAACAATATTATTGAATATGTAATTTATGTGGTTAAACTCCGTTATCATTATTTTTTGATATGTTTGGTGAGAACGTGAATTCCAAACATCTGTTTTTTGTGCTATAATAAAACTTAATATTTGTTTCTCGACATCGGTTCGTTTTAGTTTTATGAAAATGAAATCCAATTCTTTCAAAAATTCAATAATGCGATGCGTAAGTTTGTTATCAAAAAGAAAAAACAGTTTCATAACAACTGGCTGATTGACATCACCTTGCCGTATAATGTCTATCATGGCATTTATATGTTCTTCTTCGTTATTATATTCAAATGTTGCATCAATGAGATGACTTAATAAATTATTTTCAATTTCTATAGTAGCTTTTATTTTGAATGTAAATATTTCGGAAATATTTACAACATTTAAATATTGTGAAGAATTCAATATATTTTCAATTAATTTGCAAACATATTGTGAACCGCTTCTTTGTGTTCCAAGCACGCAAATTCTTTTCATAATGATTTACAATGCTCCCAAAATTCAGCATGAAGCGGAAAAGTTTCTAAGAAATTCAAATTTCTTCTACTGTCATATTTGGTAAACCAGTTATAAAATTTCTTTCTCTTATCATAATCTGGCTGTGTAGTCATGATACCTTTAGCGATACCATCGAGATAATTTGGATATCTCGTCCATTTTCCATATTCATCATCGACAAGCATCATATCGTCTTTTACCGTATTCAACCAATCAATCGTATCATAAAGATAATGAGCAAAATCTTGTGTAAGAATAAGCGGAGATTGCCAGTCTGGATAACTAATGATGTTTTGTTTCAAGGCGATTGGATGATTATATTCATCATGTAGAGACTTCACCCATATCAGATAATCTTTGAATTGTGGTATGTTCAATGCGCTAATAGCCATTTGAAAACCAAAAGCTATGTCGTGTTTTCCTTTTAATAATGTTCTCACATTTGATTCAAATCTATCCCAATTGACTCCATTACGAATGTATTCGGCTTGTTTTCCCATACTTTCCATGCTGGCGTGGACTTCGAGATTGAAGAATTCAGTTATTTTTGGGATACTGTTGATGAATTTATCGAAATAAAGTTTTGGATTGTTCATATTAGTAACAATCCAAATCGTTACTTTCTTTTTCTTTTCTGGCAATTCTTTATAAGCCTCAAGGAGATTATCCATGAATTCATAGAATTTTGGCATTATCAATGGTTCGCCGCCGATTATACCTATTCGTTTAAGGCTATGTTTCCCTGTTTCGTTGAACCATTTCCAAAACAAATCTTCATACGATTTATCTTGTGGAAACTCTTTTTCATAATTTTCTTTACTTATTTCATTATGCTTTATCAATTCAGCAGCCCATTGTGTGCTGTAATGATGACTACAATACATACATTTCATATCACACAAATTTCCAAGACTTATTTCAAACATATCTGGACTGTAGCTTTTCAATATAGGACTATCTATGGTTACACTTTCGGCAAACTTATGGAAATTGTCTTTATATTCATCTGGTATCAATCCTCTTTTTTGCATAGTTTTCATGAAGTCGTGCGAGCCTAAACGAGGGCTTGCCATATTGTTATCTTCTAGTTTCCAACAAGATTTACAATCTGCGTGTTTTATTCCTTTCAACATTTCGAGACGACGTTGTAATTGAAAATCGTTGTTTAGAAACGCATCTGTCCCGTGTTTGATCATTTCATCAGAAGAGATTGTTTGTCCTGGTGTACGACAGCATAAACGAGAATCATTTCTGTCAAAATTAACAATAGGGTAATCCCATCGTAATCTACAAATAGTGTTTTCTGGATTGGTCATTTTTTATGTTCCATTTAAAGATTTACAATGTTCCCAAAATTCAGCATGAAGTGGAAACGTTTCTAAGAAATTCAAGTTTCTTCTGGTATCGTATTGAGTAAACCAGTTATAAAATTTCTTTCTTAATTCGTAATTTGGTTGTGCAGTTGAAATTCCATTTGCTATTCCTACAAGATATTCTGAATAGTTAGACCAGTCTCCGTGTTTATCATTGAGTGGTAATATTTCAGAATTTATCAAATTCAACCAATCAACTATTTCATGTAAATATGAAGAAAAATCAGGAGTCAACACCAACGGAGATTGATGGTGTGGATAACTAATGATATTTTGTTTTAAGGCTATTGGATGATTATATTCGTCATGTAGAGACTTCACCCATATCAAATAATCTTTCAAATGTGGAATGTTTAACGCATTGATTGCTATTTGCAAACCAAATCGTATGTTATGTTTTTCTTTCAATAGCGTTCTTATGTTATTTTCAAATCTATCCCAATTGACTCCATTGCGGATATATTCCGCTTGTTTTCCCATACTTTCCATGCTTGCATGGATTTCGAGATGAAAAAGTTCTGTTATTCTTGGAATGTTAGATATAAATTTATCAAAATACATTTTAGGTGTATTCATATTACTTACTATCCAGATATTGGCTTTATCTTGTCTTTTAGGCAAATCTTTGTATGCTTCTACCAATTTATCTATAAGTTCATAAAATTTTGGCATTATAAGTGGCTCTCCACCAAGAATGCCTATTCTTTTTACCTTATATCTTCCTACTTCATAAAACCATTTCCAAAACACTTCCTCATATTCTTCTATTGGTTTAGGAAACTCGTTATCGTAATTTTCTGAACTTATGTCATTATATTTAATCGATTCGGCAGCCCATTGTGTGCTGTAATGGTGATTACAATACATACATTTCATATCACAATGATTGCCGAGAATGATTTCCAACATGTCAGGATCGTGGCTTTTTAAAAACGGACTATCTATAGTTATACTTTCAGCAAACTTATGAAAATCATCTTTATATTCATCCGAAATCAATCCTCTTTTTTGCATAGTTTTCATGAAATCTTCTGAGCCTAAACGTGGGCTTATCATGTTATTATCTTCTAATTTCCAGCAAGTAGTGCAATCATTGTGTCTGATTCCTTTCAACATTTCAAAACGTCGTTGAATCAATGAATCAGTATTCATAACAACATCGGTTTGATGTTTTTCTAATTCTGGTTTAGATATTTTTTCCCCTGGAGTTCTACAACAAACTCTGGTTTCGTTTTTGCCAAAATTGACAATAGGATAGTCCCAACGAAATCGACATATAGTATTTTCTGGATTGTTCATTATAAAACTGCGACTTTGTTGTTCATATATTTAGTTTCCGTATTTTTTGATAATATCCATAACCGGTTGTTCTGGTCGTCTCTCGTTTATTATATTTTGATTATGCAACAAAATGTTCTTCATGTCATTTGTCAAAGATAATAAATCATTCACGCTGCGTTTATTTAGGTCTTCTATTAAATCGCATATAGCATTCATTCGTTCAACAGGGTCTCCAATTTCATCATAACTTTCATCCCAATAATCATGAAATGTTTTGTATCCCAAACTTCTTAGATGTTTTAATGTTAAATATTCTCCAACAATAATAAAAGGCATACCGTAACTTATCGGTTTAAATGTTTTTTCAGTAATGAAACAAGTATAGGATGGAATGATATACTGACCTAGTAGAGTCTCTGTCACAATATAAATTAAATTATCGGACATAAAAGATTGGTCTATTCTATTCCAATGGTTAGCTTGAAAATCTTTCGTATCGAGTATCCAAGGAAGAGTTGTGATCATATTATTAAAAGTTGATTGGTCTAAATGGTATTTTGATATCAATTCTTCTTTATATTCGTTTGTAATTGTATTTAAACTGAAATTGAAACTATCTAACATGTTTCGTTTATACATTTCGTAAGCAAAATAATATCGATGATCCCTTGGCATTCTGTTCAAACACAAAAATTTTTTGATATTTTCAGATTTTTCAGGAATGTGTTGTTTTCCTCTCATTATTCGAAGAGCCGTTTCAAAACACTGCCAAAAAATAATTTTTATTTGGCTGTTAATTTCATTGATAGGATTTCCAGTTAGCAAACAAATATGTTCTAAAGATAACCCGAACTCTTTACAATTTTGTAAAAGACGTTCTATTGTTGTATCAATTCCATTAGAACGATTTTTATAGTAAGCGCTTTCGTGGCTGTCATTTAGAAGCAATAAACATTGTCCTTTGTTTATTGCTTCTATAAAAGCAGGCGAAAACTTTTTGAATATATTTATAATATCGTTATTTTCTACAGTTATAGCAAAATGTCTAAACGTCAACATGTATACAAATTTTTCATCAGTTTCTAAAATTTTGTCAAGAACAACATAATTTGTTTTTATACCATCGTCGTAGATATCAACAACATATTGTAATGGTACGTGATAATCTGCATAAAAATATTTATATGTCCCATTAATACAATAAAATTTTTCATTATCATAAGGGTTGTAATGATATGCTATATTATGAAACATTTGAGAACCGCCGTCGATATATGACTGATTTTCATTTTTTATTGGAGAATGATCATATGCAAAATTAATTATCATTTATCATATTCCAATATTCTGGAAAAGTTTTTTCAAATGATTGATTTCTATATTTATCGTGTAATTTTGTTACATCGATAAAATCTTGTAATCCATTTCCTTCGCTTTCCATCATAAAATCAGAAATCGTTTTTATTCCATTATCTAATACTTTTATGTCTTTCCAGTTAATTTTATTAATTTTTTCAATAACGATTTTTTTCATTTCAGATGAAAGATGTTGAATTGACATTTTTTTAGGGAAATGAACCAAGTTAAGCACTATCGGCAACCGAAAATTTTCTTTACTGAACGAAATCAATTCATCCAAATAAAATATATTGTATAAACTCACTGTTATATAAACAATGATATTGATTTTTTTTGAATCTGTCGCTTCCTTATATTTTCTTAAATTTTCAACAACGATATCCCATTTTGCTGGATATCGTTGATACTCAAATCGTTCTCCAATATCATCAATACTGAAATTAATAGTAACTCTGTTTAATTTATTCCATACATTAATATATTTTTCATTATATATTGTTCCGTTAGTATTATACTTTATGTTTAATTTGCTTATATTTTTGCTACTAGAATTGATAATATCTAAAATTTTATCATGCTCTGGTTGCATAAATGGTTCGCCACCAGTAAATTCTATGTCGGTCAAACCGTCTAACAAGTTGTCAAAAATATCATAATTTTCTTGAGAGACTTTTCTTTCGGCATATTTTGAAAACTCACTAATTGCATATTCATCGAATTCATTGGTTTCTTCCGATTCTTTTAACCAATGACTGCTGCAATACGGACCACATATTCTGCATTTTAAATTGCATAATGTACTAAATTTAAAATCTAACTGTGTTATCTGTTGATCAATACATTCTTTTCCATTGGAACCGGCATTCAACAGATTTGAATATCGTGGCCAGCATGTTTTCATCATTCGCAATGATTTTATTCCAACAGCTTCTTCGTCCCAACAAACAGAACATCCTTTTGGTTGTTCTCCATTCAGAAATTGTTGTCTTAATGTTTCTATTGCCGGTTGGTCAAATAATTCTTGAATATTCTTTGTTCTTATATTTTCTTTTTGTATATCTTTGTCAGAATTATGCAGATTGTATTTACAACAAGGTGCTGCTGATCCATTAGGATTTATAACTAGAGAATTAAACGGAGCAGCGCAAAATTTGCTCATATTTTTCTATCTCCAAATAGAGTGAAATCAAAATTGGAATATCCTTCCATGATAACATCTCCCATTTTACCATCTCTAATAGGAACAATCGCCCATGTGCAACGTTCAACAAATCCTGGTATAGCCTTTAGTTTGTTTTCAAATTCTAAAGTCATATCGGTTGTTCCTGGTTTCATCATAAGCTTTATTTCCAAATGACCAACATTTGTTTTCATTTTAGTTTCTGTAACAGCTTCAATCACCTTTAGAAATTTTTCATCGTTCCAAAATTCATAATGAGCGCTTAGGTTCAAGTCTCCATATTTTATCAGTTCTTGATAATAATCTGGCTTTCTGCTTCCGTTGCTATGCATACTGAGATGATAACCGAAGCTTTTGATATAACGAGCCCAATCCATGAAAGCCGGATTTGCTGTTGGTTCTCCACCAGATATAATGAAGTTGCATTGGCTGTCTTCAACAAATTTTTCTTGAACTTTCATGGTGGCTGTTATAAGTTCTTCTAATGTCTTATGTCTCTCATAGTTATTATGAATCCACGGCCAGCAATAAGAACAATCATAGTTACAGCGCCGCCCTATTTCCCAATAGACTTGTTTATAGTTTGAATGGGTTCTTTCCATCGCAACCATGTCATTTAAGCTATCAACTCTTTTGTTTTCTGTTGGAAGTTGGTTTGTCAATCGCAACAAATTTTTGGAAGATTCGTCCTTTGCTTTTGGTATGAACAAATCGCTGCCACATGAACAAACTTTCATTGTGCAAACAAGCCATTTTTTTATTGGAATGAAATCTTCGTAGACATTTCCTAGTTTTCCGCCAACTTTACAACTGGCACCATAAACATCGCCGTCTGGATTGATAAAAAGACTATCTGATCCCAATCCACAAAGCCAATTTTTATAATAATTGTGTTTTGCTCCTACTATTTCATCTGTGCTGAAATCTTTCCAATCACCATTAGAACTATAAACTCTTAATGGGCGACCAGGGGTTTTGTTATTCATTTATTTGTTCCTTGCTTGACATAATATCAAAAATACTAGAGCAATATTGTTTATCACAAATAACACAATCTGTTGGAAGTTTCAAATTTTTATCTAGTATATGTCCTATTTTTCCACCAACATTACACCACCCTCTTTGTATAGTTCCATCAGTGTGTATAATTATTTGTTCAATCCCGGCAGAACATTTCCAATCGAACCAAGAATTTTGTTTGGTTGAAACCAATTGTTGGGCAGATAAAGTTTTGCGGTTGTTATCATTATCAATCAAAACCATAGACCCCCGATAGCTTTCATAATCTTTGTCATAGATGATGTTTTTGCTAAGAAGGTCGTGTTGGTTGTTTAACAAATGCTTTTGTAAGGCGGAATATTCATACATTTCTGTTTGAAAATCTTTTATTAGCGGTTGCAAAGCAATACTAATATTCTTTATTTTTATAATTTTGCTTGCTATATCATAAAGCTGATTGAATTTTTCTGGTATCATCATAATATTGACATGAGTTCTGAAATGCTTGCTGGTCAACTTCACAACTTTGATGAAATGAACTTCATCACCGTGTTCAGCATGATAACTGAGACAAACATGATCGCAATGATTTGCTATGCTTTCCCACCATTCCAATGATGGTGAACCGTTTGATAAAAATCCTACTTTTGTATTTTTGCTTTTCAAATATTCGCATAATTTTGGAAATTCTTTCCAAAGGCTGATTTCTCCTCCAGTGAATTCAAAATATACAGTTTTGTTTTGATAATGTTCTATGATTTTATCACAAAATGATATAACATCGTTATAATTATACCAAGCAATCGATCCATCTTTCAAAGAAGCCGGACAATAACTACATGAGAAATTACAAATATTTCCCATGCACCAATTTATTGTTATTACATTTTTATGCAATGGATTATCATGTTCTAATCTCATTTTATACCTTCTAAGTTAAAACAAGTATATCATGAAAATCTTTATACAGTCAATAATTATGGTGTATTTCGCACATAATCATATCTGTTTTTCAATCCAATGATATGTTTCCGTTAAACCAGAAATGAGATTCTGTGTTGGTTTCCAATTTAGTTTTTGTTGAATTAATCTATTATCAGAATTGCGGCCCCGCACACCAAGAGGGCCATCTATATGACTGATAGATAATTTTTTATTGGCTATATTCATTATTATATACGCTAAAGCATTAATATCTATCATTTCTTCAGAACCAATATTTACTGGTCCTGAAAATTCAGATTGTATCAATCGAATCGTTGCCTCAATACATTCGTTAATATATAAAAACGATCTTGTTTGCTTGCCATCTCCCCATATTTCAATTTCATCGGTTGCTTCTGCTATTTTTCTACACAAAGCGGCTGGAGCTTTTTCTCGCCCACCATTCCATGTTCCTTTCGGTCCAAAAATATTATGGTATCGTCCTATTTTGATTATCATATTATAATTTCGTTGATATGCCAAATACAATCGTTCGCTAAATAGTTTTTCCCAACCATATTCACTATCTGGAGCCGCTGGATAAGCACTGTCTTCGGAACAATTTGGTGTTTCTATATTCTTTTGGTTATATGCTGGATATATACAAGCCGACGATGAATAGAATATTTTATGAACATTATTTAAACGACTTGCTTCTAAAACATTTAAATTAATCATTGCGGAGTGATGCATGATATTAGCATCATTATCGCCAGTGAAAACATAACCGGCACCGCCCATATCGGCTGCCAATTGATACACTTCATCATAATCCATCATTATCGAATTACAAAATTCTGTATTACATAGATCACCAAGTATAAAATCATTAGCATCTGTTTTAGAAAATTCAGGCAGTTTTAAATCAACCCCTTTAACCCAATACCCATCATTTTTTAAACGACTAACCAAATGACTGCCAATGAAACCACCAGCGCCACAAACTAAAGCTTTAAGCATTGACTGTTGTTTTCCTCAAATATTTTAGAGTGGGGTTACGGTTGTATATGCGGGACTAAGAATACCACTCAAAAATGTTGTTGCTTTTGTGTTATCAAAAGAAAATGTAGTTCCGGCAGAATTTATTGCTGACCAATAATGAGCGCCAGCATCGCTGAATGTGATTCTAAATTGAACTCCATTGCCATTGCCGCCATGTAATCCAACATAGTTCAATCGTTTAGCTTCAATGGTTATCGTATCAGCAGAATAAAGAGAACCTCCTGATTCTAATATACCGTTGAATACGTTTTGATATGAGTTAGTAAGTTCATAATATCCTACTGAAAGACTGCCAGAAAACGAACCAGTATTCGTTGTATTATGAACACCAAATTTAACTGTGCCAACTCTGGTTGTTAAACTAGTATTCCATACTATATCTTGGGGATGACCGGAACCAGTTGGTTGCGAACCATGTAATCTTATTTGTCCGCCAGAATTGAAATAAAATCTGGCATCATCTTCATTGGACCATACTACAGAAATTTCACCAACAATAGAACCAGACCAAGTTGTTGCTTTGGTGACAGTCCATACATTGGTAACTGTGCTTAATGATGTTCCAGAAACATTCAGTCTATTGGTATCAATCAGTGTTACGTTATTTGCAAGCTCGTAAGTATTATTTGATGGAGAAGCTTGTTCATTGGCATGGATTATTTGACCAGCAATGTATTCATCGCTTGGAGCCAACGATGATACATCGGAGCCTTGATGATTTGCACAAATAACAATCATATTACGCAAGTTTGCCCATTGTGAAGCCAATATAGGAGAACCAGCACTGACTGCTGCTTGTGAAATTGAAGTTTGACCATAGCCTCTGTCTGAAGTTCCTGTACCATAGACATTGTTTGTCGTAGTCAAAAATCCATTTAAATCTGACGCCAGAACAATATCATTTATTTGGTAGGTCATTCTTTAATCCTTATGTATTAGTATTTTATCAACATGAATAGTATCTGAGTGATTGTCATGTGTAAATTACCTGTCCTTTCACTAGGTTGTTTACACCGTCAAGAGCCAATACAGTATTAAGAACAGTGGTATCGTTATCAGCCATTGCTTCAAATACCAACATACCAATATGCGGAGCAGTATTTGATATTCTTATACGCCAACGGCGTTGTCCTGAAGGACAAGACGGATTATAAAATTCCAACGGAGATTCCGAATCAAATCCAATAGGATTCCAAGAAGTTCCATTATAAATGTTCAGAAATGTTGTTGTTGAATCATACCAAAGCTGACCGGTAAGAGGATGGACAGGCGAAGTGGTGTTGGAAAAATGTTCCAACATATGAACTAAATCGTTGGCAATATATTGACCATATCCTGGGTAATTGCGTCCGAGTAACGTTAATGAAGTAGTATTATCTACCGTAGCATCAGCTATGGTTCCTAAAACTGTTCCATCCGAAAGGGTAATAGTATATGCCACGAATTAAACTCCAATTGTGTTTCTATTTATCATATTATATTATATGTTAATTCATTATAATCCGGACCGTATATATAATCTGTATGCGCCGATTCAGACTCTTTTGAACAGGATGGAAAATGACATGACTTAACAAATATCCAGTTGAACTTACAACATCGTATGTTTTCAATCCTATTTCATCAAAAATATATGTTCCAGAAACATCAACAGCATTATCAAATGCTTGTTGACCAGATGGCTCATTATAGTTTAGTAAACATGTAACAACGACATCTGAATAAGTATTTCCTAATGTATGATTCACTCTTATAAAGTCATCTGTTGGATTGGTATTCAATGGACTCAAATCATCAACAAATTTAGAATAAGTTTGGTTATAAAGAGTGGCGTCTAATCCAGTAACATTTGGCGGAAGATATGTAATAGTTCCAACAGCAGAAACGGTTGATGCTCCATTACCAAAGACCATTTGCATAATGTTTCCGTTTGGTCTATCAGCCAATGATAAAGCCAAAGCATACGATAACGATTCAAAATTAATTGCATTCAGATTTTCAGCTAAAACTTCACCAGTATCCATATCGGTTATCAACAAATGACCAACGACTTTGATTCCGCCATCATCATGCATCGTTTTTCTTTTTTGATGAGTTGGATGCACATCTCTTTTGTTGACAATAACCTGTTTAGTATCTGGATCAGTAATAAGTATATGACTTATACTTTTCACATTGGCTTTGTCTATCAACTTTGGTTCGTTCATTGAGTTTTCCATTATATCATTATTTATTATACTATAAAACCTATCCATAATCCAATATTATCTTGTGTTAAGATGGTGTACAATTTACCTTCACTACGTCCGATGCTGCCCATGCTGTCGCTATTCCGCTCACTCGCCCATAATTTGTCAAGGTAATCTGAGTGGTGTTATTTGTTGTAATCACCGTTACCGATACGGCCGAATTTGTATTGTTAACAGCAGAACCTACCCATCCATTATTTGCCGCAAATGGTAATGTGATAACGCCTGAATTGGCTGTGCCGCCCGTGCCAACATTGACCGAAAATGCGCCAACTTCGTATCCGCCTGTAATGGACGGCGATGTGCCGAACCCGCTGGCGATTACGGCGACTGGCGGCTTATCGAATTGATTATTTGCCATTATCACCGAAGCGGAACCGCTAATAAGAACGGAGGCAGCCCCATGCGTAGCAATCGAAAAGTTGCCGGTGATGATTGTCGTTGGATCAGACTGGATATCAATATCGTCATTCAAATATTCAAAGATGCTGTTCTGGATAATAACTCTGGAAGCCATTGTGTCGGTTTTTATACCATGAGTTTTTGTTGAAGCCGGAACTCCTGCAAGTGTGCTGTCCTGGACATTAATTACAAGACCGCCGCTGTTTGTAGTAGTATGAATGCCATAATAGTCGGCACCGTCTGCAATACTTCCGAAAGAAACCTCCACATCAACGAGCTTTATATTTGATGCCGTCGCTTCGATGAATGAGCCAGCGGCATTGCCACGCCAGAAGTTCAGACTGAAAACGCTGCTCCCTCCCAAGTTAAAACATGGATGGTTGCCAATCAGGTCTGGGTGCTGGTAACTGACCAGATAGGAACCTGCTGAACCAGTCATCAAATTATCAGCAGCCCATGATGCCGTCCCGTCACTTGCGTCAAGCACGGTGCAGACCCCATCGAGTACCCAATTGACTCGACTAATCCCAACGGTCACGCCGTTATCGATCTTAATCCCGTAACGCCATGCGAAAGCGCCGATGTTATCCATGCTGAAATTGATTGCGTTGTTTCCGCCGGCTTGGAAGTGAAACATCGTGTTGGTATGAGTGATTGTTTCTAACAACTGATCTGCGACGAAGCCAGTCAAACAGAACCACGCATCCGGTGTGAAATGTACTCCGTTGATCCGGAAACTATCACCGATGTTTGCGATGCGAAAAGCGTCTCGACAAGCATAGATGTAGCTGTCTGTTATTTCGAATGCGCCGCCTGCTGCTACGATTCCGTCGTAGGCATTGACAATGACACAATGATCCATATACCAATTTGCCGTACTGGTTATTTCTGTGGTTGGGCTTAACAATGGAGGATAAAACGTCACACCGTCAAGTTGATTCGGCCAAAAGAAATTACAGCCGGAAATCGCCCATTCAGAACCAATATTAAACGGCTTAACCGACGTGCTCGTAAGCAAGAACGTCGTGCCTGAAATACCACCACTAATCGGGTCGCCTACTTGCACACCTGCGCCGACCATATGGCACTTTCGCAGATTGATCGTGGCAGCACCGGTTAACAAAATAGAACCTACTGGCAAGAAAAGGATTGCCGCACCTGCTGCCGCAGTTGCATCAACGGCAGCCGCCATAGCTACGTCATCAGAAGTAATACCATCCGCTTTTACACCAAAGGCAGATGCGTAGAACGCAACATTTCCGTTGTTAACAGAAACCCAAGACGTTCCGTTCCAAACATTCATTGCTTGAGTTGCATAATTATACCATAAACAGCCAACTAACGGATGCGCTGGAGACGATGTATTAGAAAAATTTTCCAACATATGAACCAAATTATCATTTAAAGCTTGACCATAAGAAACCGAACCTTGACCTATTAATGTAATAGGAGAATGAGTGGTATCCTCGGTTGCTGATGGAACAGTGGTTAAAGTTGATCCATCGGTTAGATTAATAGTATATGTTGTCATGTGCTACTTCTCTCTTAATTGTGATAATATATGTTATTTATCTCTGTTTTTATTGCATAATAATTTCTGTCATCGGAACGATTTCTCTATCACCAACCGATGGGCCGATTGGTACAGGGAAGCCAAACATTTCAACACCGTTATATACCGCTGTTCCGGCAAAGTATGTAAATCCTAAGAATACCGCAACAGTAACAAAATCTCCAACAGGAGCGGTCAATACTACTTCTAAATTAGGGCCAACAACACTAAACGTAAATGCCGCAGATGGAATACCAGCTACTTTCACTTCTATATCTCCAATATGCGGATAAGTATTAGAGATTACAAAAGTTTGTGGGGAGCCGGTTCCGGTTCCAGTTGTTACCAATCTATGTTCTGCTATGGTTGTTCCGTTTGTTCCTCTACGCAATCCTTCAAGAGTTACGACATTTCCAGAACGAGCATAACTGAAATATTCAATACGTTCTCCACGAATCCAGATAACACCGGGTTTATCTGGCATTGGTTGTGCTATCGGGTTCGGGTCTTGTAGTTTAGGAGCCAATTGTTTCAAGAACAAGTTTATTGCTATTTGATTATCGGTAGAGGCTAAGTTGCTTGCTAACGAACCTGCCATATATGGCGTTTGTCTATAATAATCAAATGCTACATCATATGTCGGATATTCGCCGGAAACATTGGTGTTAGAATCGTTATTGGTATCAAAAAGAGTGCTTTCAAAAGGAACCAAATCAAAATCAGATAAAAATAATTTGTTCACAAACACGGCGTTTCCAAAATCGTCTAATACTGGTGTCATACGAGTAATAGCCGGTCCTGAATTTGCTACTCTCCATTCCATTTCTTCACGAGCGGCTGGCGCTGTTATTATAGTAGCAACAATGCTTCCAGAAGTTGGTGCGAAAATCTCCAATATTCCTGTTTCAAATTCTAAATCAAACGGCACATTGTCCCAATTAATACTATCCCAACCAATATCAGCATTATAGATTTCATAATCAAAATCAGGAGCCAATGCTTTGCCATTCATACTAACTATAGCATAATCCTTAGCAAATGGCATTGGAACAAAATATTGTTCAACAGAACCAACTTCATAAACAACGGTTTCAATTCCCATTGAACTGGCATTAGAAAATGTTGTTGCTTGTATAAAAGAACCATCGTCCGTATCAAAAGGAGTGCTTTCAAAAGAAACCAAATCAAAATCTGATAAAATCAAAGACGAATTTATAGTTAATAATCCACTTACTACTGTATAATCTGGCGGAGACGATGGAAAATTCATTACTATTGCGACATTTCCTGTAAATGTTGGATCAAGAGCAACCAACAGGTTATTGTTGAATATAACAAAACGTCCAGGCACTACCGGAGGTAATGCGAATGTTGTTCCATCGATAAAGAACGGAAATGCGCTATGAACCGGATCAATATCATAACAATACGGAATAGTATGAATGTACAATACGCCATCAATATAAACAGTTAGAATGGTTGTGGAAGGATCAGGAGTATCAGGCAAGAACAACCATTCTTGTAACAATGTGAAATTGCCATAGAAGGTTGGATAAGGAGCCAATCTCAATCCGTTTACTTCGACTATTGTTCCAGCGTGTTCTGGAACAGTATCAGCATCATGTGAGTTTAATGTCCATTGTTGCGATATATTATATGACAATGTTTGCGTGGTCATTATTGTAGCACTTGAAATGCCACCATCATAAACAACATACGCAACATCTGTACCAGCAAATGGTGGAGTTAATATAGTAACATCAGAGGAAGAAACATCATAATCTTCTCCAGAAAGGTCATCAAATATATCAGAATCAAAAGGAACTATATCAAATTCTGATATACCATCTCCTAATATAACTCCATTTTCTACTACCATAACATTACCTAAAATATTTGGTTCATCTAAAACAAATGGATTTGCGGAAAACGCAATATAATGTTGTTCTGATATTGCAGACGTTCCGCCGAAACCAAACGCATGGATTTGAACAAAATCTATATCAGTTATAGTAACATCAACAGTTCTATGGAAATGATCTACAGTATAATCATTACCAAGAACGGCTCTGACACCATCACGGAATACCATTATTCCTGCGGCGGCTTGTGCTATCAAATCAAAGAACAATGTTGCTGTGGACGTTCCATAGGCGCTCACATTGAATTCTTTTATAATTTGTGGAGGGCCACCGGCATTGGCACCAGCCGTAATAATCAATTGCAATCCGTCATCAGCAGTAAACGGCAAACGTTCTTCTGGATGATTTTGTGAGAAATATGGATCACGCATTGAATTGGTTTTTCTGGTAGCATTATTTCCAACCAAAAGCGATGACCAAGAACCTGGAGTATTTTCTATTAGATTTGGGTTTATATCAATGCCTGGATAGCTACTAAATTGAATCGATGTCCCAATAGCTATTGAATCTGTTGTTAGCTCGCTTATTGTAACATTCAAACCAACGATATTTTGAATAAGTGTTCCGTCTGGAATATATGGACCATAAACGGCTTGACCAATAATAAGTCCTCCTACATAATCCATCGGCAATACAGTATCGCCGCTATTTACTATTGCGGTTATATTATAAAATCCACCACCATCAAAATCAAGGTTGCTATAATTGCTATAAATGGTGTCTAATCCAGCACCATCAAATCCAATTGTATCAAAATCCGATGGACTACTTAATGTAACAAGCTGGCCACCATCTATCCAATTTGTTAGGTTGAATACTATATTTGTTCCAGAGAATATTTCACCAGTTGTTGGTTGACTCAATGTAACAGTTGTGCTTGTAATCGCAGCAACTATTGTTCCTGGTGTGATAAACGGAGCAGCAATTCCTTGGTCTACCAGAATACCAATGGTGCTTGCGAACGTAAGAACGGTTGTGTGTCTGGCAGCAGCAATGGTTGTCTGATATGTTATCGTTTGTGAAGGATAATCAAGGTTCATCAATAATATCAAATCATTTGGCGCCATACCAGCCGTTGGCTCGTAATAAGACATAATTCTTGATGCTGCTGACGGCATTGGGATTATTGCTTCTACAATATTACCAGATGTTCCATCGGAAACTGTAATATTTCCACTGACTGTTGTAAGTGTTCCGCTAACTCCATGTAGAATTGTAGAAACGTTTATTACGTCTTGTGTTACTGTGGCTATTTGATATGAATGCGTTCCAAGATTTATTGTTATTGAAAGACTAATGAATGATGTATAAAGAAATCTAACATCGTCAACATAAACGGTTGGTCCTGGTGTTGCCAATGTTTTATTAACAAAAGTATGAACATATGTATCGTTCAATAGAAGTTCATTATCATCCCAAAAACTAACATCCCAAGGATCAACGTCCCAATTATCAAATTCGCTGGCATAACGATCAAAAGCCATTGTTATATCAAAACCACGAACTAAATCTGGATGGGTTAGATAGTTATCATACCAATATACCCATGGAAGTGTTTCAAATATCAGAACATCTGTTGGGTTCAATACACGATATTGTCCAATGAGAGGATCAAAATATACAGGAACATCAAAATCTGTTACAGTAGTATTAGCAAGATCGATATCTGTGCTATATTGTGTAGAGAATTCACGAATTTTTACTCGATATGGTTTTATTTCATTTACATATCCTATCAAATTGTTTGTCTGATCAGGAATAACATACGGTGTTTCTTCTAATGGAACATCATAACCAACAATATTAAGGAACGATGTTTTGAATGCCCAATTCACATCCGATTGTTGGACAAAACAAAAATTGACCATATTGAACCAGAATTGATTCAATTCTAAATCTAATAATAAACCACCATAAACAAGTGCTTGAATAAGAATGTAAATTTCCCAAGAACCGTCTCTGTTGTTTATATCTGTTATACTACTTGTTGTTGTTACACCATGGACAACTCTTGTTGTATCATAAAAGTTTTTACTTAGCTCGATTGTTCCATTCTCAATAGCAACTGTTTTCCACACTAATGTAATACCGGTAACTGGACCAGGATATACAACTTCTGGTATTTCTATTGGGCCATTTGTTCCGATAACTTGTTCAAGAACACACCAAATCCATCGACCAGTTCCATCATCATCTACTTTTACAAATGTATTGGCAAAACTTGAAGTAACAGCATTGTTGCGGTCTATTATTGTTGCATAAGAAACGATTGGAGGATTGTTTGCAGAATATCCAGAAGCATACCAATTTACATCAGTAATGAAATCGTTGGTTCTATATGCTTGAACTCTCCACAACATAAATCCATAAGTATCGGCATCTGGATTTGCTGGTTCATATTTCCAAATAGACCAGAAACCAAATGTTGAAGTGTCTGTTGTAACCAACACTCTATCTCCAACAGTTATTGTCAAAGGAAGCGTCAAAGCATTTCTGGCAATCATACTATCGACGCTCCATTCATATGATAACGCCAATGTAAATATTTGTGGTAATAATGGATCAGGATTATCTATATTTTGTAACATTGCCACGGCTGGCGGCAATAATGGATATGCGGCGATATAATAGGCTGCGGCGCCTGGATTGAAATTCCAAATGCTCCATGTTTGTAATGATGTTGGGTTTCCAATACCGTTAAGCAATACACGAATAGTTATAAGACTTGAAACAGCAGCAATAAAATCTACTCTTGCAACAAGTTGATTGCGTTCTTTTAATGAATATACAATTACATCCCGTTCATTGGTGGGTGGTTGTTCCCAAGGATAAGATTTGTCTATTTGAGTCCAATTCAAATATTGATTCGTAAGAATTAAATTATCGCTTCTGGTTATTGTTGATATATACGTTTCTCTATCAACATTTATAGCTGTTTCAGATAGAATATTATTGATGCTACCAACGAATGTTTGTCTGGCATCCATTAATCCAGAACGAGACCCATTGTTTTTTGGGTCTATGTTGAACATGTTTTGTCCTGGGAAAATACCAGTAGCTCTTGTTGGTGCAAAATATGATAGAGGAATAAATTGTAAGAGATTATTGACATATTGGAATGAAGCCAAACTGTTTTTCAATCTTGTCCACATAATATCTGTTGGCAATGTAGTTTGATCGGTCGGACGCATCAACGTCCATTCATTATGTCTTCCTTGATTTTCTGGATCAATTGTCAATCTTATCTTAATAACAGTATCGACATCATTCAAATATTGTAGCAATCCACTGAATACCAATGAATCTGTGTTTATTGGAGCTAACCAAGCCAAATCAATACTGGATGGATTTGTAATACCTTTAGCCACGGTTGCTATGTCGATATTTCTAAAATCTGCATCTGGTTTAACAGATAGCCCTTTTATCCAATAATAATATTGTGTATTGTTTTTTTGTATTATTGGATCGAATTCTATTACTTCGATCCAATTTCCAACAAAGTTACCAAAATGATCGGTTAAAAGTGTTCCACTCCCTTTATAATTTTGCGGCGAAATGATTGATTTTGTCCATTCATAAACGTCAACCGATGTGTTAGGTGCTATTTGTGCCCAAACACTTGTTCTATACAACAATTCTGTTATGTCGCGAGAATTTGTAATACCGATAGTATCAGTATATGGTTCCAAGAATTTTATTGTGGAAAGGTTCCACCAAACTCTACCAATTTGTTCGTCTCCCCAAACATTATTGGCTATTGAATTTCCTGAGTTATAGCGTGCAGGATCGTATGGAACTTTGAAATCTATTTCACGTTCTGAAATACCAGCCAACAAACCAGAAAGAGGATCAATAATATCTATGTTTGGAACAACAGGTTCGTGGACATATAATTGCTGTCCTGTTAATTGAGTATTTTCATGGTAAAGAACGGTTTCTGAGATATTTGTAGAATCGATTGTTGGTGGTTGTATTCTAATAACAACCCAAGAAGAACCATTCCATTGTAATACTTCCCATTTTCCAGAACCATTTGTATCAATCCATGCTATGTTTCCAATAGTCCAGTTATACGAAGCAGAAGTTAATGTAGAAATATTTGTAAAACGAACTTCTCTCAAAATTCTAACTATTGGTGCATCGGCAGGATCAGAAGTAAAATCATGACCTACCACACCAATGGTCATTACATCACAATAATTGAGACCGACATTTACAGCACTAATAACTTGAAGACCATGTAATTCTGGATTGGAATCGCTTTGTCCATCAACAATCAAATAGTTTCCAATGTCTGCTGTCGTCAAAGTCATTGTATTTTGAAAAAAGATTCTTGTGTCTGTTATTGAAACATCTTCGTGTGTGGTCTTTGTTTTCAAGATAGCGTTTGGAACAGAACCTGTATCAAAACTTTGTAATACTGTCCATGTTTCGTCTTCTCTTTCATAAACCCACGTAAGAGAACTAGCAGGAAAGGAAACGATTCCTTCGGCAAGTTGAGTAGTATAGATGTTAGGAACATCAGTTATATAAAACGCGGTGTTTACAACATCACTCAATCTTACAGGACCGGCAGATGGCAAACTATATGGCAAATTTCTTACACTAAAGAAATTAGATGTTGTTGGTCTATCATACCATTGATCAACACCAAAGGTTCCTATAGTAAATCCAAGTGTTTGTAATGGTATACCAATACCAAAATCTAATGTTATGCTTCCGCCAATAACATTATTGATTTGTAATGCTCCACTAAATGTTACAATTGCTGTAGTATTTGGAATAGATAGGGCATTGATATCCGTTGCTATAGTAGTAATATTATATGGAGATGTTTTTACAGTTACAGTAAATCCATTAAGAACAAACGTGTTTCCTGGCACTAATGTAGCAGACGTTTTTGTTCCAATAATGAAATTGTATAAAGGTATGTCCATCCATGTTGGTAATGAATTTGGTGTGTTTACAAAACGAACCAATTGTGGGTCAATTCTGGTATCTGTTTGCGTTATTTGAAATGTAATAAATGGATCAATAGGTGCGCCATATTCTCCCATCAAAAATGCCCACTCTTCAAGGAACTGTGTATTGCTGTTGCTTGAAGCGAGAGTGCTTCTCATGAGTTTTTGGAAAACTCCTGGCGCACCCTTTTGTTGGATCATTCCTTGATAGAATTCAAATTGTTCTGTATCATCGATCAAAAGATTATTCAAATACGATCTTTGTTGAAAAGCAACAACATGGCGAGCATAATCTCGCAATTCTTTATTATCGGCCAATTCAATATCAAACATATAACGAACATCATTAGCAGATTTTTGGAAGTTTGATTTCAATGTGTTTCCAATAACCATGAATCCTGGTGCATCTAAACGACCAGCCCATTGTGGCCCACGATGACATATCAACAACAATCTATCTTGTCTCATATTGAATAGAGGAAGATAGATATCATCATTAAAAATTGTTACATTATCGACAACAAGCAAATGTTCTACATCGGTTATTTCTAAACGAGTGCAGAAAATATCAGCATTTGAAGCGGATATTGTTATTTGTCCATCGAGACGGTTTATTTGTGCAACATTTTCTCTTATTGGATTACCAGAACGATCCAACAAACCAAAGAAACCAGTAATTGCATCTTCTACATTCAAAATAGTTCCTGTTGTTGTAGAGAACTTGATTTCTTTATTACCAGGAGATAATGCTATAAAGTTTCCTGGCTGCCATTGGATTTGTGCCCATGTCAAAAATTCTTTTACTGACAACGACCAATCCATTACAATACCGTCAGGAGTCATCCCGTCGAATATCCATCCACGACTTACCAAATATCTCTGCCATCCTAATAGGAAATTGGCAATATCTTGATAGTTATTGAATTCTGTTCCATATGGAATGGATTGAGTTGTTTTTAATCCGTTATAGTATGTAATCACCCGAGGGGCACGAATCATGGCCGTGTTGAGGTCTGGACGGGCTGTCCAGTAGTTTGATTCGAATTGTGGGCCGCTCATATGGCTCTGTTTAGATTGATATACAGAGTCCAAATATGACACTAATATCCCTGTAGGATAATATGTGCTTGCTCTCCATGGGACAATAGCTGGCTCTGCTGCTGTTGCCAAAGAGATGATACCTTTTGGCCCGCTTGTATCGGGCGGTATTATTATGAACGAAGGATTGCGAGCATCGTATCCCAATACTCTCCAAGATGTTCCAGTCCATTGTAGGATGACACCACTATACACTTCAACATCCGTTGCTGGTGAAGTATACAAGAAAACATTGATATCCTCGGATGGTATCAAACCGAAATTATCAGCCAACAATTGAATTTCATCGCTAGATACAAAACCAGCCATTTGGTGAACAAGTCTTACATCCAATCCTCTTATTTCATTACCAAAGATTGATACATTCTTACCAGCAGAAATAATATAATCGCTTATCCATTGTTGCATTCCGGTAATAACAGCCGTGCTTCCATCTGGTCTTATTTCACCATGAACATATTGTTGTGAATTTAATGATCTTGCCAAATAATATGGAAGATTGTTGTTTACATTTACCCACTGTTGGCCGATATATCCTATATTGAGACTATCCCAACATTCTTCTGTAAATCTTGCTGGCTTCATTAGGAATGCGCCTAATGCCATTGTATATTTGTACGAAGGACTATTAATCCATAGATTTTCTACAGGGCTTTGGTCGCCGGGTTGCCATGATCTGGATGAAACTGATATTGGCACATTTACTATTACGATACCGGTTTGAACTGGATCAAATAAATTTCCTGCATTATCAACCGGAATGAGATTAGACAATCCTGGGCGAGCATAGTTTGTATCGGTTCCTATTCTCGGACCACCAACAATCGTTCCGTTTTCTAAATCAGTCCATAATGCTGTGTTAGTTCTTAGGTATGGTGCTGAACCATATGCTCCAACCCACCAAGATGGTTCATAAGCAAAACCAAGCATTTCCCAAGGGCGAGTATGTGGAGCATCTGTTCCGTAATAGTATCTATATATAGCTCTCCAGTTTCCAGGCAAAGGATTTCCGAATATATCTTTGACACCATTGAAATTCCATGTGAAAGGATTGCTATAATCATAATTTGGATTTAGTCTATAATCCAAACGATTATTTTGAACCCATATTTCAAACATCGGTCCAAGTATTGTTGATGCTTCATTAAAAGAATAACCATTTACTGGTAGAATAAATCTGTTTCCAATCCATTGTTGGATGTCGAATGTTAGTCTTGCTTCTGTTTGAAATTGTGTTGGTAAATTGTTGTATATTCTTTGTTCTAATGCCAACAAAACATTATCACGCCAATCGCCAAACAACGGAGTTAGACTTCCGTCATGGCCACGCAACAAAGTTGTTGGAGTAGTATTTGGAAAATCATTATAAACAGTATCATCTGTTATCAAAGCAGGAATAACCGCTGGTAAAATACCTAATGATGCTGGTGTTGGAGGAATGAAATATTGTCCTCCACCCGTTGTTGATAATGCGAATGGAAATGATGTATTTTGATTTCTGTTCATTTCAAACAGTGCAGTTGTTACCCAAGTATCAGGAAATACTGTTGGATCGACACCTTCTAATAATCCAAGATTGCTAATGACAATCAGTTTTCTTATGAATTTGTTGCGGAATTTATTATATTCTTGATCGGCAAAACGAATCGATTGTGGCAAATCCAAATTATTATCAGATGATATCAACATTGCTTTTAGTAAAGGAGCACGATGTTGTAAAATATATTGTCCAACACTCAAATCTCTTTGGCTATCACGATAATTGTTATCTGATAATGGTTGACCAAAAAAATTGTTTTGATTTGCAATCAAAGAAGGAAAATGCTCAATCCAAGTGCTTCGAGAAATCGTGGTAACGTCTTCAGATGAAGGATTTGCTTGTAATCCCAATGGTGGTTCATAAAATAGATTCGGATTTATTGTTTGAACAGTAGGAAACTGTTCTTTATGCCACAATGAACTTATATCAATAGACAAAGCAAATAAATTTTCGCTATTTACAGTAACAGAAGAATTTAATCTGTATGTTCCAATGCCTCCAGTTCCAGACATCAAAGCAATTACAATTAACTCCGTTCCGATATTGTTTCCAACAATAGATTGGCCAATTTCTAATGAACCGGATGTGATAGATGTTACAGTAAGAACATTTCCAGATATAAAACCAATAAAACTAGCCGAAACAATAGTTGCTGTTCCATAACAATATAAACTTGTTATAGGAAATGTTCCAGAAGTTGTTGTATAATCATAACTTATAGCATAAGCATCATTATCAAAAATAGGATAACCGTTGTTATCATATGATAACGAACGATTTAGTTCTGGATCAACCGGAGAGTTTCCGGTAGCATAACCAAATATTCTGTTCCCTTGGAAATTGCTCAATGGATAGTTGATAGGATCATTTAATGCAAATCCTTCTAAATCATAAAGCATGAATAATGGATCAGCGCTTTCTTGCCATACTTGGTCTGGATAAAAGACGATATCTCTAATGAATTCAATAATAGGTCTTGTTGCTTGTCTTGCTGGAAAATCTATTTTAGCCCATGTATAGCTATCTTTATGAACCCATGAGTTATGATATGACCAGAGATTTGGATAAACAGATGATCTATCGATAGTGATATATTGAGGCAGCGTTGTATCTCTGATCATTGAGGCATCAGGTGTTAAACGAACACTCAAGCCGATACCATCAACCATATATATTCCTGTTCCGCCTTTATCCCAAGTAGTAATATAACTGATATTTTCATAATCCCATGGCACAGCATCCCATGCTCCTGTGATTACGGAAGCATCTATTATTTGAATTCTCATTGTAGATGTAAGAAGAACAACGTTTTCTGTATTGATATCAGACACATCTACCGTCACATTGCCTGTAATGGACGCAGCCAAACTAGGAACACGGCATACTAATACGGTCGTTCCGTTTCCTGGTGCTGTAGCGCAAACAATGTTGTTTCCGGATAGAGTTGCTGTTACAGGAATATTATTAACAAAAACAGTTGGTATTTCATCACCAACAGGAACAGCATCAATGGATGCTGGTAAAGAAAATGTTGTTGTTGCGCCATTGCCAGTATAGTAATTAATTGGAACAGTAAGAACCAATGTTGGAAGATCGCCAGAGCCAGAGGCATCACCAAACCAATAATATTCACGATAGTTTGAAATCATATCAATATTGATTGGTGGTGCCCAAGAATAATAATCGGTCTCAAACATTCTTTGATGATCAGAAATATTTGCTCCATCAACCGCTAAATGACTGACAAAATCTGGATATGATAATGCATTTGTTATAGCAGAAGTAGCATTTCTACTAATCATACCAGATTCTAATTGATAGGCTAAACGTGAAGTAGTTGGCTCATTGACATAAAAATCTGTTATAGGATTAGAATAAGTTGGAACTCTTCCAATATAACCAGTAATAGAATCAGAAATTCCATTTTGGAATAACTCGTCAATAGTCGTACCGAAAAAATTCTTAAGCTCTGGCGTTTGGTTAAATTCTGGAAGAAAACTTATGAACCGAGTTTTTGGCGTGTTGGAAGAACTAGAACCACTCATTAAAAACTACTCTTTTTATTATAATGGTATTTATGATTTTATAAAGGCGGTGGTTATTCCTTTGAAATCTTGGTTAACCATTCGTGTACTTTAGCTACTGATGGATTTGGACAATCGATATCGTTCCATGGACTATATCCTCGGATTTGGTTTCTGACGTGGCAAATAGTTGCTTCGAATTTATCCAATGCATTAAACACTTCTAAAAATTTGGTTATATCTTCGTTGGTTGGTTGATTTGATTTGACATCTTCTGCCCAAAGTCTATCTGAATGATCTGTCATCTTTATCCTCTTATTCTCAAATTCGTCGCTGTATTAGAAGTTATTATTATAACACCGCTTACGGTTAGAGTCGATATGAATATCTCATCTGGATTGCAATCAATCTCATAGCCATCTCCAAATGCACCATCTGCGGCTAGTGGAACAAGAACAACAGAACTGACCAAATTTACCAATCGTTGATGAATATAAGCAATCATTTCTGAAGCAAAGAATGTATCTCCGAAATTCCATCTGGAAACACCAAAATATGCGTTCACTGCATTGATAATTTGTGATTGAATTTGACCATCGCTGACCGAAGCATTGGCCATTCTAACGACTTTCAATTGTGCGGTATTTTCTGGATCAGCGCCTGTTCCGAATAAAAATTTATAAGACACTGGTCTCCAAATGATTTCATCAGAAAACATTTTGTATTGTTCTATACTGGAAAATGCTAAACTTAAATCTAATTCCGTTGGAACAATTGGCATAGAAGATAAATCTGCTCCGTTCACAATCCATTGTCTTATTGCTGTATCATAAGCATAAGTCAATACAAAAATATCAATTATATTAGAACTGGACGGGTCTATTCTTTGATCAATTGTAGCATAATGTTTCCATTGGAAAATAATATCATCGCAGATTGGAACCAAATTTTCAGAATTAGTTACCCATAACGCAGCAATATTTTGACCTCTGCCTCTTTCAATTCTGTATCTTCCATACAAATCCTGAACCCATGCGTTTGGAGAACCAGCCGTCCATACCCAGAATGTTTCATCATCCAAATAAGTTGCGATAGATTCTACTTGAAATCCAACCGTTCCAATTGCTTGTGAGTTATCAGCTTGTAACAATGTATCAGTATCATATACGACCACACCAGATAATGGTTCATCATATGGCGGTTTAGCAGCATTAGACCAGAATAAATAATTGTCTTGATATTGATTCGAAATCACTTGATAATACGCATCTGGAACATCTGGATAGCCATCAAGATTGCTGTCATAAAGCAATACAGTTGTTCTTCTTGTTTCGGATGTTCCGTCTTGATAAGACCACATACGGTCAATAGCTAAATCGTAATATTTTTGTAAAGCGTAACCTCTGCCGTCATTTAGATTGGTATTTATTTTCATTACTCTAATCAAATCTGGTTGTGCTTCTCCAGTATATTGAGCAAGATTTCTTCTTCCATTATCAAACCATTGAATTTTGGCAATACTTTCAAAAACATAACGCATGCCTTGAGTAGTTATTCTCCACATTCCTGTAATATAGTTTACATTCATGATTTGTATCAAATTGGCTCCACCAATATTAACAAATTCTGGGTCTGGCTCACCAAAATCATTTGCTGGTCCTCTTACTACCCAAACAGGACCATTAGCTAAATTAGAGTTAGAATAATCATACCACAATGAGAACGATAGTTTTGTATCGATGTTGGTTTGAATAGTCGTTATAACAGTTGAAGATGGAGTAACATACGCACAAGGCAAGATAGCTTCAATGATGGAACCTACTGGAACTTCTTGTGATAATGTCACAGGGCCAGCAACGCCCGCCAATGGAATTGAATTAATTGCTCCTTGAACATCGCTAACAGCAATCCATGTCATTACACCACCAATATTGAATTGTATGATGGCTCCTGGTTGGATAAGGTTTTGTGTAGTGGAAAACCAACCGGTAGTTTGAAACAAACTAGAATTGGCTGCTGTCCATGTTATCCCTAACGAATGCACATCTATAATAGAACCAGATGACCATACTGTTGTTGGAACGGTTGTTGTAATATAGTATGTGTTTTGTAATAATACATCTCGTATCAAATTAGAAACAGTATATTGTGTCAGTGCTGGTAGAATGTATCCAGAGATGATGTCTTGAGCAGATTTATTTAATATCAACGGTATTTCGAAATAGTTATCTGCTATTTCTTTGAAGAAGATACCATCTTCAGCAAAAAGAGACAAATCTTGATATGTGCCGGTGGGGTCTTGTAAATCAATATATCTTGATTGACCAGAATATATTCGGTTTATAGCGTTAATTTTTACAGCAAGATTAGAGGATAATGGAAAAATATTGTAATCTTCACCAGATACCATTCTGCCTTGGGTAGAATAAACTTGTGGAGCATTTTGTCTTATACTGTCGGTAGTTTCAGATGCGGCAGCATTTGAAACTATTTCTTGTAAAGAAAAAGTCACATAAAGTGTTTGTTGTGAACCAGCAGTGTTTATATAACTAAATTGAAGCTGAATACCGTCTATTTCTGATGGTTTTATTTGATAAGTAAGCGCATTGGATACACGATAAACAATTTGTATATTTCCGCTTGGAGCATTACCAAAACGACCATCAGAAAATCTGATTGTTATTTCATCATTATCACGGGTGATTACAGAAAAAATGTTTCTTTGATTGATTGGTATATTGTTATATGTGATGTTTGAATTGAATACTGCTTGAACTTTTGTCCAATTAATAAGAACGGTTCCTGTATCGTTTATTGTATTAACCCATACATCGTTTTGATTTATATTTCTTGTTGTTATATCAACAAGTTGATTTTCAATAGGAACAGAAATTTGAAATGTTTGCTTTTGCGTTGTTCCTTGTTTGAACAAGAAAAAGAAACCAGTTCTTGGACTTGAATTTCCTTTATTATCATTTAGATAATAAAACTGAAACGCATTATTTTGATCTGGATTGCGTTCGAATAACTGTCCAGTGGCAGAAGACGTATCGGAAGTAAAATCTCCATTACATACTTCAAAATCCATAGGGGTTCCGCTTACATTAGAACTAAAATTCAAACTACTGTTGCTGGAAAGTCCGTTCAATCTGTATAATTGTGTATCAATAGCCGCAACCGTTCCATCACTTATAGGAATACCAAATGGATTTGTATTAACAAATGCAGCATTCATAACAGAAGTAAATTGATCAAACCAATTGGAATTGTTTGGATCGTTCCAAACGACTGTGGTATTGATCAAATCTGTTCCGAAACTATCATAAACATCATCATCCGTGTATATTTCGGTTATCTTCAATATACCTGTTGATGGTTGACAGCGACTTGGATTATACGAAAGGAACCTAGCAAGACGCAAAACATTTTCTTTTGCTTCGGCGGTATCAAGAAAATTTTCTCTGGAAGCAATATCTGTTTTGAATGCTAATGTTCCTGCTAACCACGATAACAAATCGATAATAGCAACGAACTCGGAAGAAATGACCCAATC
>OCZT010000917.1_pt1 | contig 29980 bp, 26 predicted proteins | sample 1539031 | NCBI WGS metagenome assembly OCZT01 (sample SAMEA3539308, study PRJEB22396) | soil metagenome | biome: tundra; feature: field; material: soil | place: USA | collected 2010-05 | depth 0.15 m | reverse complement strand
CTACTGCAGCTTCATAGTTAGGCTTTGTCTTGGAAATTCCAATAATTTCCATGTCATCCTGAGCCTTGACAGCGTCTGCGACTCTTTTTCCTATGGTTCCGTAACCATTTATTGCAATCTTTGCTTTAATCATTTGTTACCCCAGACTATCTGATTTTGGATTCTAGACTTAGCCACTTGATATCAAAAATCAAGTATAATAAGTGATATTGTCAAATTATCTCCTTAGGCAATTAAAATAATTAAAAAAAATATAACGCTAATTGAACCGACATTTTACAGGTGTACACAGATTTAGAATTCCTTTGTCTACTCCAACACTATTGTTCATTGAAAGTTATATTGATTTTTGAGCCACTACCATATTGAGTAAATCGATGACATTTTTGTGTACATCTATGAAAAATGGAATGAAATTTAGCGAATTATTAAGCGCATTCCAATTCAGGAGTCATTTATTCATTATTTATTGGCATATGACTATTTAGAAATTTCTCCAAATCCTCTAAATTATATTCAATCTATCGAGATTTGCTGTTATATGCTTCAATTTTCGGCATTTCCATGTAAATAAGCTTTTTCTTTAATCACCGCCTTACTCGATTTTCACATCTACTAATTTTTCTAAAGGCTGTTGGTAAGGTACTGTCACTTTAAGTACACCGTTTGAGTATTTAGCAACTGCTTTTCTAGAGTTTACTGGACAGCAAATCGAATAATTGTCTAGATACTGAACTCCTTCTTTACTAGCAGCTACATAAAAACTGTCTTCGGTAATTTTAAACGAAATATCTTTTTTTTCGACGCCTGGAAGAACTACCTCAATTAGAAAGTTTTCGTAATTGTCGTCGGGATACGCACAGATAATTGGTGATAATCTCAAGATTTCCGCCATCTCATTACCTCTAACATTCATATGTGATTGATGAATCAATTAAATGCTAAATTACTTATTTCAGTTCGGTTATATCTTTGAGTTCTATTTCATTTTTGTTTATTTTAAATTAATTATACAAAAAATAGTTTCTTAATAAAAATTATTTTCTCATCAAATATTTTAACGTACTACAATAATTTTATATTAATTATGTTTTATTATTTATAGAGATCTTCACAAATTTAACATTGGGATTCTGATTCTCCAAAAAAAATGCAGATTAGTCTAATATCAAATATTTAGATTTTAAAGGCCTTATTAAAGTTATCATTGAATTCATATTATTGAGCTGAAATTTTTTATATATGTTGTCACTTCCTGAGGTCATATTACAAATTTGAAAAATGATTATAATTTATATTCCATTGAAATTGTCAAAGAAAACTCTATATTATCCTTCTTCAATATACTCAAAATAGCACAACTAATGTGTTATAACTTTATTTTATGGAGATATTTGATATGAATTGGCCTGCGAAGAGAATATTTCGAGGATCCACACGTTGGGATCCATTTGAAGAGATTAGGAAAACCCAGGAACGTCTAAACCTGCTATTTGAGGACTTCATGCCTAAGGAAAAATGGGAAGGAGGAAATGTATTTACTCCTGCCATTGACATAAAGGACGAAGGAAACAAGCTTTTGGTAACTACCGATTTGCCAGGAATAAATAAAGAGGATATTGAGCTAAACCTTAAAGAAGACATGCTTGAGATAAGTGCAAAGAGCGGAAAGGAAAAAGAAACCGAAGAAGAAGGATATATTCGTAAGGAAAGGAAATATACTCACTTTTACCGAGCTGTTCGTCTGCCTACCAGCGTTAAAAAGGAGGGGTGCACTGCAAAAATTGAAAATGGTGTCCTGACTATAACACTCCCGAAAATGGAGTTGGAAGAGCCAGCAAAAAAAATACAAATCGAATAATCTCCGAAAACTAAAAAATATTCTTTTGATTCAATAGGGAGTTCAGTTATGAAAGGAAATGAGAAGATTATTGAACATCTAAACGCTCGTTTGGCCGAGGAACTGACAGCTATTAACCAGTACATTGTTCATGCCGAGATGTGTGAAAACTGGAATTACAAGCAACTAGAAGAGATGATCCAGAAACGAGCCATCGCCGAAATGAGACACGCGGAGAAGCTTATCGCCCGGATCCTTTTCCTTGAAGGGAAGCCAATCGTCAGCAAACTGAATCAAATAATCATCGGCGCCCAAGTTCCAAATATGCATGAATATGACCATGGAGCCGAAGAATCGGCTATTCGAGGTTACAACGATAGTATCAATGTAGCAGCTGAGGTGGGGGATAATAACACCAAAGTGCTTCTCGAATCGATCCTGAAGGAAGAGGAGGAACACATCGACTGGATTGAGGCTCAAATAGATCAGATTAAACAGATCGGTGTCGGGAGGTATCTGGCAGAGCAGATTTACTGATGGAGTGCTTGCTGCATCTATGCACTTTTGAGGATAAGCTATTGGAAAGTTCAACTGTGTAAACTCCCCGGTAAAGAGCAAAAGTGGATTTATCGTCAAGTATATATTTGTTTACTAAATTTAAATTCAAAATTGGACGACAGAAAGCACGATACACGACAAAGAAAGACAATGGGGGAATTATCCTCCCTTTGTCTCACTGTTTTTCCGCGTTTATAGAATTTCGAATTATCTATACACCAATAATTATGTTTGCGACTATAGTTAGTTTTTTTAAAATATAACTAATTAGCGAACTAACTATGATATTGTCTAGCCACATTTTAAACATGCAATAGAGAGCTTGAAAACCAATATGAAGCTTGCGCAATTGAACTAAATAAAAATAGTATGAGATTTCAAAATGTCTAAATTATTTTATTTATACTAAATATGTGAATGCTTTATTAGCTACTCAAATGCGCAAGTTCTAAGATATGAAACTATTGAATTTTATTGAAAAGGAGGCTTTTAATGAGGAAGATCACAGAACAACATCTTGTCAATGCATTTGGGGGAGAAAGTCAAGCACATATGAGGTATGTTCATTTTGCAAATCAGGCTAAAAAGGAACAATTTAATAATGTTGCTCGCTTGTTCCGAGCAATCGCCCAGGCTGAATATATACATGCCGGAGACCATTTCCAAGAATTAAAACATCTCAATGGAAGATTTGTCGCAAATAGCATGGCAGTTTTTGGCCCGGGAAATTCCGAGAAAAACCTTAAACTAGCTATCACTGGCGAAACATATGAAATCGAGGAAATGTATCCTACGTACATTGAAGTTGCAAAATTTCAAGGAGAGAATGGAGCACAAAGAAGTTTTGAATGGTCTTACGGTACTGAAAAAATGCACAAAATGCTTTATGAAAAAGCATTAAAATCGGTTAATTCAGGAAAAGACGTTGATTTAGGCCCCATTCAGGTTTGCGAAATATGCGGTTATACACTTGAAGGAGAAGCCCCCGATATCTGTCCTATATGTAGTGCATTGAAAGACAAATTTACTGCATTTAAATGAGCTTCTATTTTGCATCTGCGGACTCTTAACAGGAAAGCCTTAATTTACTGAAGGATTCAGATGACACGAGCTCGATGTTCCCAGAAGTTTCAACAGAGTTGATGATAAAAATAAGGGAAATTGGTCAGAAGATATTCTTGTTTGATGTAATTATTTCAAACAAGCCTGATAATAAAAGTCTTTTATTAAAGTTATATATAAGTGACTGAAACTTATGCGAGTTTAGATAAAAAGGAAAGAATCTATGGGGGCAAAATTTAGGGATTATACACTTCTAGTAGGAGGAGAAGCTGGACAGGGGCTGGTGACTGTAGGAGGAGCCCTTGCAAAAGTCTTTTCCGGAATAGGATATCATGTATTTACGCACCAGGATTACATGTCCAGGGTACGTGGTGGCCACAATTTTTACCAGATTTGCTTTTCCGACCATGAGATATCCGCCTCCAGAGAGATGGTCGATATTCTCTTGGCCCTTGACCTGAAAACTATTGAAATTCATAGAAAAAACATGAGAGAGGAAGGATTTATTCTCTACGATTCTGAAATTACCAAAACGAAATTTGAAGAACCTGAGTTTATAGATGTTCCTTTCAGAAAAATAGCCCTTGATGTCGGAAAGCAAAGCATTATGGGGAATACCGTAGCAACTGGAGCAGTGCTTGGCATGCTTGAAATTGGACTTAAAGCCTTCAGGAATGTTCTAAGAAAAGCTTTCAAGGACAAAGGGATTGAAGTAATCCAGAGAAATATAGCATGTGCGGAAGCAGGGTATAATTATTCTCGTACAAACTGTACTGACTGCGGAGCTTTCGGAATAAACGAACCTGAATACAGGAAGCTCATGCTCATTGATGGGGTCCATGCAATCGGAATAGGAGCTGTTATTTCTGGTTGTAAGTTTTATTCCGGTTACCCTATGACGCCTTCAACGGAGATTCTGGACTGTATGGCCTCCAGAGCAGAAGAGTATAACTTAGTCGTTGAGCAAGCTGAAGATGAGATTGCAGCTATCAATATGGCTATCGGAGCCTCTTTTGCAGGCGTAAGGGCAATGACAGGAACTTCAGGTGGAAGATTTGCTCTGATGGTAGAGGGTCTATCTCTGGCAGGAATGACAGAAACTCCGATCGTAATTGCATAAATGCAGCGCTCTGGGCCTGCAACCGGTTTGCCTACACGTACGGAGCAGGCAGACTTGCTTTTTATTCTTCACGCAGCACATGGAGAGTTTCCTAGAGTAATTTTTGAACCCGGAAATCCAAAACAGGCTTTTTACTTAATAAATAAGGCTTTTGAGATTGCTGAAAAGTATCAGGTCCCTGTGTTCATTCAGTCAGACCAATACCTCGTGGATACTGAATGGACATATGAAAAGTTTGACCTTGAGCACCTTATTTACAACGATTACCGTCTTAGACAAAAGGATCTTGAAGGTGTTGAGGAGTATAAACGTTTTAAATATTCTGAAACAGGGATATCTCCCCTTGCGGTTCCCGGAGAGGCTGGAAGGCACCTGGTAGTAGCTGATAGTGATGAACATGATGAAGAGGGACATATTATCGAAGATGTTGAAACCCGTATCAAAATGGTCCAAAAAAGGCTGCTCAAGAAATTGCCTCTTATAAAGAAGGAAATAGAACCACCGCTCCTTTATGGAAATGTTGCCCCAAAAGTGGTGCTAATAAGGCATGGTTCTACTTATGGGGTGATACAAGAGGTTGTTGGTACTTATTCTAGGGAACAAAAGGTTGCGATGATGCACTTCAGCCAGATCTACCCTCTTCCCGAGCAGGTTAATTTCGATTATATCGAGATTCTTAAGAACGCAGATCTTACCTTTTGTATAGAAAACAATTCCAGCGGACAATTTGCAAAATTAATAAGAGCAGAAACAGGGTTTGAATTCTTCCATCAAATTTCAAAGTACGATGGGAGGCCTTTTACCATCGAAAACCTGAAGGAGGAACTACATGCCTACTTCTGAAGATTACACTGGACAGATTCCGGCCTGGTGCCCAGGATGTGGAAATTTCAATATCCTTTCGGCTATTAAGCAGACATTAGCAGAACTTAGTATTGAGCCATGGGAAATGCTTGTGGTTTCAGGAATAGGCCAGTCTGGAAAACTGCCACACTATATTAGATGCCATACTTTTAATGGGTTGCATGGAAGAACCCTACCTGTAGCTACTGCTGCAAAACTTGTCAATCATTTTTTGCACGTAATCGCGGTTGCAGGAGATGAGGACTGTTACGGAGAAGGCGGAAATCATTTCCTTCACACAATTCGTCGCAACCCGAATATTTCTATGTTCGTGCATAACAACCAAATTTACGGGCTGACAAAAGGACAGGCATCTCCTACAACAGCCCAGGGAACCCGAACAAAAATCCAGCCTTATGGCGTCCTTGAAGAGCCGTTGAACCCACTTGCCTTGGCAATTTCCCAGGACTACAGTTTTGTAGCCAGGGATTTTTCAGGAGATCAGGATTACCTGAAAGATCTTATGAAAGCCGCCATAACACACAAAGGTTTTGCCCTCCTTGATATTCTTCAACCCTGTATTACCTTTAATAAGACAAATACTTTCAAGTGGTATCTAGACAGAGTATATAAACTTGAAGAAGGATATGACCCTCATAACCGCTTAAAGGCATTTGAGAGATCTCTGGAATGGGGAGATAAGATTCCCAACGGCATTTTTTATCAAAACGAGTGAGAAACTCTTGAGGAGGGGGTACTGACAATTCAGGAAAAGCCTCTAGTAAGGCAAAAATTTTATATTGAGGATGTGGAAGCACGAAATCGAAAAATTTTATTAAAATCGGCTATGTGAAGTTCTCGGTTGATAGCATTATATCCTAGTTCTGATAGATGAACCATTGCAAATAAAGGATAAGTTGATTTTACTTCTGAAAAAGCGCATCTGATATGTCTGATTTTGTTCTATCAGCAGATAACTTCACAAATTAATCTTTTGGTGGTAGTTATTAGTTTTATACATGGTATATTTTAAAGATTCCAAACTTTACGTTTTTTTCGAGTTTCCTTTTTGAATCAATTTCTCAGCCAGTGTTCATTCTTCAAGCATGAGATCTCCCCTCAAAAATGAGGCAGCTTTTTCCGGAGGAACTGTATTGATATAAGTTCCCGTATTCAGCTCAAATCCTGCACTAATAGAGAGCCTAGAAAGAAACCGAAGATTTAGGTGATATTCAGAATTATCGAAAAGCTGGTAAAACATATAGTTGAAAGGAATATTCCCTAAGACTCTCCTGTAACTTTTGAGAGAAGCTCTTAAAGTATCTCCAACGGCTAAAAGGATTTTATCATTGCAATCTCCGAGAAAACTAACATGTCTCTTAGGAAGAATCCACACTTCAAATGGTCCCATCGAATAATAAGGGGGCAAAGGCTATACATTCACTGTTGTCATAAATGAGCCTAGAAGATGCTTTTTCCTTAGCAAAGATTGTACAGTAAGCACATGTTTTTCTTTCCTTAATAGCTTTCATTTCCCTTTCGAATTGAGGAGGGCAAAATGGAAGAGCAATAAGCTGACTGTGAGAATGATCCATTGAAGCTCCTGCGGCTTTCCCGAAATTTTTGAATAGGGAAACATAGTGTATTTTCTCTTTGGTCAAATAATTGCATGTACGGGTTCTATAAACATTCATGAGTCCTGAGATCTCAAGGTCAGAAAAATCGTCTAGTCTTCTTCCATGCAAAGGTGATTCTATAATCACTTCATGAAAACCATATCCAGGTTCAGCTTGCAAGCCAATTTCTTGATTTTCGAGAGGATCAGGAACAGGAACTAGGGCTGGGTATAGATTTGGAAAACAGCGAAAATCCCAGTTAAGTATTCTCTTTTCAGGAGTATCTACAAATATTTTTCCATTTTTATATACTGCAGTGGCTAGGGGAGTATCATCCTCAGCTCCTCCACAAAAAGAGCAACTTATAGAACCGTGTTTCGTTAAATTTCCAGCTTCTTCTACAAAGTCCGAAGGTCTTTTAGTCCTTTCTTCAGCAATTATGCAGTATTCGAAAAGAAAATAATGCTTTCTGATTTCTGACATATAAGGTAAACCTCATTGATTCTTAGTTGTATCGTTTTGATTATTTTCTTCTTGATTGTTAGAGATCTGATAAGATAAGTCAATTTTTTTGTAGTCATTTTTATCTTCTTATATTAAACATACACCTCAAAATTAACGATGTAATTTTTTCCTTTCTTCGATTGATTAAAAATATTTTTAATGTTTTCTGGTTTTTCTTGAATTTTGAAGAAATGAACCATAACAGGAAGAAACAGAAATCCCAAAGATTCCATGCAAATTCCTGGAACCACGAAGAAGATCTCTGTATAAGGTTTATTAAAGTATCATAACAAGGGCTCTATATAACCATCACTGTGAAATATAATTATAAAGCAGGGTAAAATTATGTAAAATAATGAATACATATCGATTCAACCGTATTTTTAGCATGTGCTTTTTAAATAGCACCTCAAGGATGGCTATTGGATCGGAATCTTGAGCTAGATAACGACTCAAAAAAATAATACCGTCGGCTATGATTTTTGAATAGGTAGATCTCGACTGATACAAAAATCCTATGTAGGCAAAAAAACCATGATTTACAAGCAGGATGGTCCTGTAGGCATGCATTATACAGATATAACTTGAAACGGATTTGATGACATAGTGATTTATGGGTAGTATGGAAAAAACGCGGTAGAAATGATTAATAGACCGGATCTTATCAAATCTTTAAGCAAATGCTACTAAATATGATTTTGACAGACTCTTAGCCGGAGGTTCTGTAAATATTAATTTGTAATAAAATCTTACTACATTTATAATTATGGTGTACTAAATCAAATATATATCTATTAATAATTCCATGTCTTTATGGAATTTCCATCAATGATCTTTACCCTCGGTTCTTCAATTGCTTTTTTAGTGATATTTTGGTGTAAATAATAAATCCTAGATCATGATTATTTTTTTTTATGTTGACTCTCTAATTAGCGATGATTTTCAATTTACACTAAGTAGTGAATAGCAAAACAAAACATTATTTGAAAATAAAGTTATAATCAAGATCTAAAAATCCATTTTCCAAAATCAAAATCTAATTTTAATATAGATCCTATTTAGTAAAAGAGTAGGTGAGCTTGCTGACTCGTGAACAAAAGTTTAAAGAATTATGTGACAAGTCTTCAGCTTTAATTCACTAGCAATTACTTACTAAATTTGTGTTTGTATGTGTAAACAATGCCTTTGACAATTCCAATTGAAACTACTGCTATCAGCAATGCAGTTAATATAACCATAGGAAGGTTTTTCTCGTCAGCGTATTTAAACATGAAGTGGAATAAAAAAGCACTTAAAATTGCTCCAGCACCCACCAAGATTAATGTTGGGGTTTCTAAAATTTTTTCGGTGTCCTTACCCATCGCCCATTGTCTCCTTAAAATAATTACCAGCAAATATTAGGATTTCTATAAATCCTAATATTTGGCTTTTCATCTATAATAGTATGTATCAGCAATTGTTGAATCGAAGATTTATTAAAATTTTCTAAGATTTAAAGTTTATGAAAGGTTCGAAGTTTAAAACATTTTATAGATAATTGTGTATATGTATTAGGAAATTGTGACCTTAATTATAGTTCTTACATGTTATATTTATCCACTCAAATATGATTCTTTTATGAGAATGACATTCTAAAGTACGCTTGAAGTCCTAACAGTTAAAATTAACACTTTTAACACTTGGAAAAGTGTGTTTATCGTCAAATATACATGTTTTTCACTGATCGCAAATGCAAGATTGAATAAAGGACGGAAAGGGTAAATCTATCCTTTAATTTCTTTCTTCCATCTTTCCCCTAGTTACATAGCGTCAGATGACTGTAATTTGAATATTTAAATTAAATCAACATATTTTTTGTTTGAATTTTAGTTGAGGATCTCAAATTAGCTCTTGAAATTCGTGATTCAATTTGACAATAAGGACTACATTCTCAACAAATAAAAGATTAATAACAAAGATTCTATTCTCAGCAAAATTGTATATCTTTAAAATAAAAATAATAATATTCCAACTATTAAAATACCTGCACTATATTTCAGAGTGGGGTGAATATATCTAAACAGGATTGTTCATTTAACGCAATTTTCACAGATGTACACATGAATTCTATCTTTTTTCCAAATATGACAGTAGCTTAAAAAATTAATCTAACTTTCACGAATACTAGCTGCAAATAGGCTAACAAATAATATAGCTGTGTACAATATGCGAAATGTCAGAATTAATGTATTTTGCGAAATATAATACCAGTTAAAAATTACATATTTAGAGAAATTCGAGACAGAGATCTACATAATATTCTCTTCCGATCTTTTTTAGCCAATCGGGTACCATACAATTTTTGTCAATTATGATTTCATTCAGGTAGTATAGAGACTCCTCTGTTCTACACTCGCTGAGCCTCTTTATGACAGTCCTTCTCCCCCATGAGGATCTCTCATCATTAAGAGCTTCAAGATAAAGCTGATATTCTTTACTATTATCCATCATATAATTGACATTACCAATCGGATATAACTGTTTGTGTTAGATATACAGGAGATTAAAAATTTTTTAATATTTTCTGAATCGTAAAAATTCAGGGTCATCTTGTCATCATTCTAAAATATTAGTTGAATTATTAATGGCAAGAAAATATCTATAGTTTCCATTGTTCTTTCGATCGCATAGTTAGAATATCTGCTGTATATTTCACCATTTAAAAAGTTATTTTCAGAATGTTTATATTTAATAAAAATAGAATTTATATATACCCCTAAATAAATACTACTATTATTAGATCATATGGTTGAGAATAGACGTTACCATTTTAAGGTGGGTGAAGTAAAGTCTGGAATCATTGAATTAATTCTTAGACATAAAGGACTGATCAAAGAGCCATTTATTAGAGAAAGTTTACACGAAAAATATGATGGAATCGATCAAGGAACAGTTAACAGGCATTTGCATGATTTGCAAAAACTAGGTTGCCTAGATTTGATACCACCGAGTAAAAATACAACTCATAAAAACAGATGAACATAGCAACACTTAAAAAATTAGAAAAATTAGGTATTGCTTCCCAAATATAGGATTAAACCGGTACGAAAATTATTTGAATATAGCCAGCCGATACCCCCTTCATTTAATAAATCTGGTTCGTGATATAATTTTCCGTGTGCAGGTATTATTATCTATTTCACTCTTAGACTTGTGCACAAAAAACGATACTGAAACATTTTACACTAAAGCATATGAGATTTACAGATTCGGAAAAGGCTTTGAAGGTGATCTGCTAATTCAAAGCTGCATAGATGCTATCCATACTCAATTGACAAACACAATTTTCCAAAACATTAACTTCTTGCTAAGCATCTGGAATAAGTATATCCACAATTCATTAAAAACTAATATTCAATCAGATCCATCAGAATATTTTCAAACCTTTTCACTATCAGAAGGATGATTTCAGACAATATTGGAAGATATAAAACCCCAAGCTGAAGACTTTAAGGAAGAAGTTATCGGTCGGAAACTTGTGCAACTATTGTCCTTAAAAATACCGCACGAAATATTCCGAACATCGTTTAAAGAAATAGCAGACGAAAAAAAGTTAAAAAAAATAGCACTAAAACTAGCTTTTGATATAAATGATGATATTTTCAATAAAATAGTGGAACAAGATCCCAAGGGATTATATCATAAAATGGTGGAAATAAATAATCACCAACTAAAAATCCAATACAATAGTCCCTTTATTTTTTTTGACCATTGCTTTGAAGATGACATATTAAATTGATACTGTCTCTGACGAAGAAAAAGAATTTATGAAACGAAAAAAAGGTTCAGTACAAAAAGATAACGAAGGCATCATAAGCTATGATGAATGGTACATCAGGTCCAAACTTGATACTTCTGGTAATGTAGATAAGATGAGTGAATCTACAGCTTATGATGATTTATATGATGAATACTTAAAAATATGTAATCCCATGCCTTGAAGCTTCCTAAGCTAATAGGAATTCGATATATTTTTCCTGAAGACATTTTATGCACAGATTTTAATATCCTGTACCATCGAGTTAGCTGATTTGAAACTGGCCAGCGAAATTGTAATTAAATACAAACGGCAAGCACAACTTAGTGATTTTTTTAACAATATCGATGAAATATCTATAGATGAATATTGAGCAATGGCGAAATCTGGTTTCTATTTTAATTGCTACAATGACTACCTGAAAATGGATAAAACATGCATAAAATGTGGCGACTATACGCCAAATAAAGCTCAGCCGACAACATACTCCGGAGTTAATGAGTAGGATTACAAAACTGGTATTCCAATGCAGAGATTTTGCTATAAAACCCATGCATGAGTGAAATAGAGAAAGTTGCCTACAAAGCAGACAAACATCTAAGTCTGATTTATGCTTCCAGGAATTTTGTGATCTCCGTTATATCTGGAAGTTCATGAAGTGAATATATTTTGAAGAATATTACTTTCTGTTCCTCATCAATAATTATGTTTGCTCTTTCAGAAACTCCTTCTTTTTCCCTGAATATTCCATATTCTCTGGCAATTTCTCCATGTGGCCAAAAATCTGAAAGAAGTCTGATGTGTGTAATCCCCAGTTCCCTAGCCCAAGCTCTTTTTGAAGGTATGGGATCCACACTAATGCCAAAAGCCACGATATTCAATTTTGTGAACAACTCATGTTTTTCCTCAAGTGAATTCATCTGTTCTGCACATATTTTAGTCCAAGCTAATGGATGAAACGATAGGAGCACCTTCTTGCCACGGAAGTCACCGAGATGCACCTCATCATCTTTGTGGTCTTTTAACCTAAAGTCCTGAATTTCATTCCCTATCATTGTCCTATTCATCACAGATTCTCCAAGTTTTAGTAAAAATGATTTGCCATTAATAATCATTTATCATAAACTATTAATAATTTATTATCAAACTATTAAACATCTTTGCAAATATCAAATAGCTAATCTGGGATTTTAAAAAATACCTGGATATATAAGTAGCAAAATCAAGCATGAGCTATTCGGTTCTGTTGCAAAAAATTCATAAAAAAGATACAATATAATAAAGAGGAAATCAAGGGGGTAGTATGCTATCTAGTTCTTTTAAATAGAAGCATTCTGAAGGAGAAATTATCTTATTAAATGTAAGATAGTACCTAAAATATCGGTTATGGTGTAAAAATCTGGCTTTTCGCTATTTTTGTGTAAGTTTAAAATAATTTTACAGTTGAAAAGTGATCATGACAAATAGGTCAACATCGAATAAGAACTTGATTTTTTACAACAAGTTTATTGGAAAATTATGCATGAACCAGATCCTTCTCAATAAAATAATGCAAAAAAAAGTAAAGGGGGAGGCAAAATAGAAAATAGTAAATCTACTACCCTCTACTCTTTTCTATATCCTTGATCAGTTTCCACAGAGCCTACTTCACCATACATTAATATTTGGAATCAAAATCTAAAAAGATGGCTAAACCGTTGGCTTCTAAATTGATTATAAAACCAGACTGTGCAAAAATAGACTCTTCTACTAAGGCTGTTTAAATACAACATTCATTACTTTTTTATCTTTTGATAACCCTTGTTCACATACTAACATTAATACTTCATTGACATTTTGATCTTCATACTCTTATATAATAAATATAATATCTAATTATTATGGAAAAGTATTTGTCATTTTTATTCCAGTATTTAATTGATAAACTTTTGATATCTGGACAATTCTATATTTTGCATATACATTTCTATTCCATTATTTTATAACTTACTTTATATCATTTTAAAATTATAGGATATATATGAAAAATATCTTAAAGGTACTTACCGTACTATGGTAGTAAAATCATGGAGATTTAGTTTGTCGAAAAATGACTTAATCTGGATTACTAGTAAGACTTTTATTTAGAGTTATATGTGATTCATCTTCCTTGCCAAAAACGCCTCTAAACGTTTAATAATGGCTCATATTTTTTTCAGCGCGTATAAATCCCATCAACATGTAGAGTCAATCTGAATTGATAGAATTTTTGATACACTGCCATTGAAATTCTATATCAAGAAAACTTATTGAAATTCACCTATGTGTTTTTAATATTTCCTTCGAATTTACTGGACTGGTAAGCACTTGAAAGTTTTTGTATGTAACTGAATTGATATCTATCATAGTTTATAATTATAATCTATTTTCAATTAGAATACATTAATATATGATATTATTTTACTATCGTTTGAATATGTAAAATTAATTCATATATATTTTAGATCAAAAAGCTATAGTTTTTAAAATAAGTTTAAATGTCTAAATTTATGGGAAAATAATAGACAATTAATTTTAAAATTTTATAAGTGAGTGAGCAATTTATGGTAGAAAATCGTTCTGTTGATATAAAACAAAATACAAGTGACAGAGATGAAGTGATGAAGAATTCAATAAGTTGTTTGAGGATTTCAGAGAAAGAAGTAGTAATGCTAAGGATCTAGAGCATTTTGAAAACCTTAGTAACTGAAAAAATTGCCTTCGACAACAAGTTACAATAAAACGTAGTACTTGCGCCGGAAAGCCGCAGAGGCAGAATATGCATAATCAATTTGATTAGAGAGTTATAACCATCTCGCAGCTAAAGGGATCAGGAAAAAAAGAATTTATAGAAAAAGTCCTTGATTTTGCTTGTAATATTCAATATGGAGATTTAAGAGCCCTGGTTCTTTCATCTCTAGTTCCATATTTTGATATCTCTCGTCCTATATCTGGGCGAATCCAGCAAGCAAAAATTAGTGAGAAAGCAGTTTATTTTAAATAAGAAGTTCAATCCGAGTATATTCACAGGGAAGCCGATGCTCTTCTGCGAAGATTAAAGACTGTTGTATCCCTTACTCTACATATTGATGCATCTTACTCCGGCCCTTGATGAACCAGAAAAAAGATCAGCAGAAAAAATAGATATATCTAACCAAGAGTAAATATATAATAAAAACCTATATACATTATGGATGATAAAAAACTTCCGAATATGTGCCTAATTTTACCAACATTAAGAGAACTGGAGAAAAAACAACAAGCAATAAAAATGCGAAAAAAAGAAAGATTTTGCAAACTTTGAATTAACAAAAAATGCATCCAAATTCTCAGTTGAATCCGATGAATCAATTATCCATCAATCAGTCTATTTTTCAGAAAGAGCCAAGCAAAAAAAAATCAAAACCATACTATTTTAGCTCAAATATTTGATGGCTTCGCAGTTGAATCGGACTTTACGATACATGGTGCGACGAATTACCATTTCTCGAGAAGATCGAATTCCCGAGCATTCTATTAGGATTTGTGACCAATTGGGAGCATATAGTTAATTAAAAAAATTATGGTAATTAACGCTATATCCATTGATATCCAAGCCAATGAAAATGTATCTAACAAATTTGAAAGTAAACCATGAAATTAGATATTCAATCAATCCTTACTGCAATTAAAAGGCGAAAAAATTCTTTAAAAAATAAAGAATCTAGCCATCTAAATTTACAAACGACTTGTTTTCAAGCAACTCACTTTATGAATGCTCATATTGAAGGGGGCTGATCTTAGAAAAACTCAATAACAATTGCTGAAGACTTCAAAAGATAATATGCAATCGTTATTAATATTGAATTGTTTTTTGATTGTGAAACATTTTATGCATAAGTATTTTTCATTTCGAAACTATTTTTTGTATAATTAATTTAAAATAACTATTTGGATGATTGCATATTGTAGCTGATAAGAAGCTCTACAGAAGTGAAAATTAGATGTTACCTGAGGAAAATAAAATCGTAGAAATAATTGATACAGTTCCATTTACACTTAAAGATATCTCAAAGAGCATCTTTGAAGGCGTAAGCGCAAAAAATATTCTGATGCATAGGCTTCTCATTCCTGAGGAGGGTGGCTCAGAATCATATTATCTTTGCGAAGGTCTGTGTAAACCTGTATTTTTAGAACCCGAAATTATTTATCCATATATATCAGGAGCATTTTCTGAAAAATTTGCGGTTCGCCCTTCACCTTACCGCTATATGCTACCTTGTGAGCTATCCGATGGGATTAAAAAGAAAGAATACAAAATTATTCCTAGTGAAGAACTAAAGTTCAAATTCCCTCGAGCTTACAGAAGAATTATGGAATTTAAAAATCAATTCCTTCATGATACCTGTCCACTAAACTCTGCAGATTACAGTATAAAAGAAACAGAGTTCCTTGAGTACCTTTATATCCCTAAAATCATTGCAATTGGCGGGTATCATCTCCAGGCTACATACGATGCTGTTGGAAATCACGTGTTTAGAAATGGTTGTGGGATTGTTCTCAAAGACCCTAGTAAGTATCCCTATGTTACTGCAGTGCTTAACAGCCCTATCGCCAGACTGTTTCCTGCGTTATGTAAGTCCAAAATGATTTTTTCGGATTATACAGATCCTGCAGTCCTTGGACATTTTCCTATTAAATTTCCGGACAACAGATTAAAAGAGGATCTCATAAATACTATTTTTGGTTACCTTATGTTTCTCAATAAGCAGGTGTATGCAGCAAATTATAGAATTCCAGAATGGCTTCAAAAACTTACAAATTTTTACGAACAGATCTCAAGCCTCCTTATTCTTGATACTTATTTTATAAACGATATTGATCCAAATATTCTTAAAATTTTTGAAGAATACATTCACCCTTATGCAGGGGAGGTCGAATCTGAAAATATTGATAGCTTGCTGAATTCATTATATTACCTAAGGCAGCAAATTCTTGAAACTTCAAGATTTGAGAAATACAATTTGAATATGTCTTTTGATTGAATTTCAAATGTTTCAAAGAGTGGCAGAGAATGTGGAGTAATTCCTTCTAATGTTTTATCCAAAAATGAAAAAATAAATAAAATTGTTTCTAATATTCCAAAATTCGGGGCTACTGGTGAGACTTTTATTAAGAGTCTTATAAGATATTATTCCGATGTGGAAAAATGTCTGAGAATGGATCAATTTAGATTAATCAAAACCCCGCATTAGCGCGTAAGAGAACTAGGTAAATATTTAAGATAAGATCTACATGTATCATTAAAACGAAGTAAAAAACGGTGTTATCAATGGTAAGACCTACAAAATTAACTCCAGAAATACAATCGAAAATCGATGAAAATATTTCACTTGGACTTACATATGCTCTCGCCGCTTCTGCAGCCGGAATTACGTATCAGACGCTAAATCAATAGCTGCAAAGGGGGCAAACAGAGAAGTCTGGAAAACATTATCAATTTTATCAATATATTCAAAAGCAGAATGCTGATGCCGCAAAAACACTACTGGAAAATATTAATTGTGCTGCTAAAGCTGGAAACTGCCAGATTTACACTTGGATCCTTGACCGAAGATTCCCTGAAGACTTTGGAAAACGGGTCTATAGAAAAACTAATTCCGTTTCAGATACTAAAGATGAAACTGTTGAGATAAACGTGAGGTACAGCGATGAAATTAGAAATCAAATTTTAGCGAAGTTTGATCAGATTGCCGAAAATAACAAGTCCTTAATTAATTAAAATTATTTACATTGACTTGATATTTTTTAATAGAATATCATTCCATGCTTATTTCATCCTATGGTATAATTGCAGCCGGACTACCAAAATCACCACCATGGATTTTTTTTCCAGTCTCTTCAGACAGTAACTTGGTGTTTCGCCTGCTATTTTCCTGAATTAAAGTTTGAATATACACGGCCTGGTTATGCATATTTTCATTTAGTTTTTCTATCTGCTCGTCCTTAAGGTTCATCTGGCCGTAAAGTGCTTGGATCTTAATTTTCAGAGCATCTATTCTGCTTGTTGGAGTTCATCATTATCTTTAAGATTTATCTTTATCTTTGACTTTGATCTGCTTTCGCAGCTCTCTTATCGTGGCTTCTTGCAGCGCTAATATATTTGATTTACCATTATTGTTATTGGTCGCTTCCTACAGAGTCGGAACTAACTTAAGGCCTTTGATTATCGCTTCTGTTAAAGATTGACCTGACCTAGTATTCCGAAGATTAGTTCAAAATCGAAAAAAATTTATAACCATTAGGACTTGCATATTTGAGTTATCAAATTCGGGCTAAAGTGACTAAATGAAATGAGAGCGTTTATAATAAATAGGCTACCAATTTTTACTTGATTTTAAAAGGTGTATTTGAAGATTGAAGAAAAGAACACAACTATAAAAAAAATGCATCTTGAAAAATCTCTAGTTGACATAACTGGTTTTGGTGATATCACTAATGTTGGACTGCCAAAGGGTCGTAAGACACTTGTATGCGGAAGCACAGGTTCAGGAAAAACACTTGTGGCCATGGAGAGCTAATCAATTTCATATAAAACCCATATTTGAGAAGAAGGACTTAAATCAAGTATTTTTTGCCGTTAACAAATCCTTTACAAGATCGATACTGCTCTTCCTGAAGTTGAGATAATTATATATTTTCTGCTTGAAATGACAACCAAAATGAACGTTTGATAACGGGGGAAGCTGCAGTATGAATTAAAAACGCCTGAATGGGGATATTATGGTAAACATCTTATGACTGCATGATTTTGAAGGAAATCTCATAGGGTGTGTTCCTGCTGCCAGTGAGATCTCAATTGCGAGCTGACGGCGGAGAACGTCAGGCGCGTCTAATAGATGAATTGCATGCAATGAACATGGAACTGAGTGCTTCAACCGCACAATGGAAAGTAGGGAGTTCTGGATGATAGAGTTAAAGGAAGAAGTGAACAAACTCTTCGTAGACCCGATGAGCTACTTTCCTTTAGCATCGAATACGAGAGAGATGGTAAATGAATGCAGTTAGAAACATTCAGAAATAGCTGACATTCGGGTTGAGCCCAGATCAGGAGGATCGTTTTCGACAGGCCAATTTTAGTGCTGATGTAGCTCAAGCTCGAATTTGCATTTTTCTGCTTATCCTGCCCTTGGTAGGCTTTGTGGTCAATGACTATGATTTCTTTAGGCTCTCATGGACCTTCTACGAACTTTTAGCACTTAGATTTGCGCTCCTTGCGTACACTACCGTGGTCATCAAGAGCTTACCTGGACTTACAAATTACCAGTCCTACTACCGAGTTGAATTTTATTGGGGTCTTTTTTACGCATTCATCGCCATTTTGGTGCATGTGACACGGCCTATTTCCTTCCTTGCTCACACTATTATCATAATTCTCTTAGTTTTCGTCACAGTTCTCTTTATCCCAAATCGATTCACCAATCACCTGACTATATCCCTGGTGTACACCATAGGGGAAATGCTGATTCTCACGCAAAGTTTGTGGACGTCGCCTAAATAATCCTTTACGATGCTTCTCAGCCTACTCCTTGCGAATGCCTTTGCAATTGCGGTCGGTTGGCTGCTTCATTCCTATCGCAGGAAGGAATTTCTAGCTCATGAACTAGAGCAGAAAGCCAGAGTGGAAGCTGAGATTCAGCTTACTGGGCGCAAGCTGGTAGAGAAATAGCTTTGGATGACTCTGGAGAGTATCAAAGACGGTTTCTTTGCGTGTGACGCAGACTGGAGATTTGTCTACGTTAACGCCACAGCCGAGCGCATTCTTGGTATCTGTCACGAGGAAATGCTCGGCAAGAGTCATTGGGAGGTATTTCCCCTTACGCTGGGCACCAACCTAGAGAGCGAATACCGTAGTGCTGCGGTGGAGGAAATAAGGGACTTTGAGAATTTCTATGAACCATGGGGTCGCTGGTTTCACAATCGGTGCTACCCACATGAAGGCGGTGGCATGTCTGTCTACTTTGAGGACACCACCGAACGCAAGCGAAATGAGCAGCAGTTATTTAACACTACCCAGCGCCTGGAATCAATTCTGAAGGCATTGCCTGTGGGAATTAGCTTCTCAAGTGATTCAACCTGCCAGATTATTACTGGGAACCCTGCGTCATTGGCGCAGTTCGAGGGCAGTACAGAAGACAATATCTCAGCCTCTGCGCTGGACAACGTAGCATTCCAGTCGACAAGTACGTTTCTTCTTGGATAGTAGGCAAATCAACGATATTGAGCTTCCTCTGCAGCGAGCCGTCGCCGAGAACCGTGAGATTCCATCCATGGAGCTAGAGATAAAGCTGCCGAGCGGAAAGCGTTGGTTTGCAGAAGCTTCTGGGGCACCTATGCACGATATTGAGGGGAACGTGATCGGCGATGTTGCCATAACTATGGATATTACCGAGCGCAAGCAGGCAGAGAAGGAACATGAGCGACTGCTAGATATTATTCAACAGGATAAAAATCGATTGGTTTCACTAATTGACAATATTGTTGATGAAATCTGGTTTGCAGATTCTCAAGAAAACTTCACCTTGGTCAATACTTCTGGACGAAGGGAGTTCGGCATCAGCGACAATGAAAAAATCAAGGTGGAAAAATTCATCTCGAACCTAGACATCTATCGTCCTGATGGCAGTCTTCGCCTGATAGAGGAAGATCTTGCCTTGCGTGCCTTGAGAAATGAAGCAGTGACGGGGTATGAACATATCGTCCGCATGCCTGCTACTGGAGAGTTGTGCCATCGACAGATTAATTCCTCACCGGTTAGAGATCCAAAAGGCAATATAATTGGGTCAATATCCGTTGTTCGGGACGTTACCGAAATCAAGAAGATAGAGAAGGCATTGCAGGAAAGTGAAACAAAGTACTGCGGCCTGTTCGAAACTGTGCAGGAGGCCTTCTACATCAATCAGCTCATCTACGATGAACAAGGCAACGTCATCGACTGGATTTTCGAGGATCTCAATCCGGCTGGATTCAAGTTCCTCGGTCTGAAAGATATTAATGAGACCAAAGGAAAAAGGGGATCAGAAGTATTCGGCTGTGAAAGAGCTGCATTCCATCTTTCCATGATCGAGAGGGCCAGGCTGTCGAATACGGTTGTTACGTTCCAGTACCATAGCCCTTACGTGGACAAGGAACTCCTCATTTCGTATGTTGTTAATGACAATCGTCTCATCATCACTCAAATAGATGTGACAGAGCAAAAAAAAGCAGAAATGAAGTTAAAACAAACAGTCGACAATTTAGATAATTTAGTTAGAGAACGTACAACTGAACTTGAAACAGCAGAAAAAACATTGAAGTTGAAAATAGAAGAACTTATTCACTCAAATGAAGAATTGGAACAATTTGCTTACATTTCGTCGCATGATTTGCAAGAACCCTTACGGATGATAACAAGTTATTTACAGCTTTTACAAAGAAAGTATCGGGGTAATCTTGATGATGAAGCTGATATGTACATACATTTTGCTGTTGACGGGCTTCCCGTATGCAAAATCTGATTAATGATCTTCTCGAATACTCCCGAGTGGGTACAGAAAACAACGAACCTGAAAGTATAGATTGTGAGTTCGTTTTGAATCAGATGCTATCCAATTTAAAATGGATTATAACAGAAAATAATGCTACTATATCTCATAGCCCTTTACCTGAAGTAATGGCAGATTCTACCCAGATTATGCAAATATTTCAGAATCTGATACTCAACGGTATAAAATTCCACAGTGAACGAGCACCCGAAATGTATATCTCTGCGACTAAAACGGGTATCTAAGGGGTATTTTCAGTGAACGACAACGGAATTGGGATCGATCCACAATATTCAGAAAGAATCTTTGAAATTTTTTAAAAATTGCATACCAGGGAAAAATATTCTGGAATAGGAATAGGACTCGCAATTTGTAAAAAAGTTTTCGAGAGACATTGTGGACGTATATGGGTAGAATCTGAACTTGATAAAGGTTCGACTTTTTATTTCACTTTACCAATCAACCCAACAGAAGTTCAAAAACCAACTTTTAATACGTAAAGAGAAGGCGTTCGAATTTTAATTTAAGTTTATCTATTAAAGAAGCATGAAAGAAGTAGGATGAATGAGAACATAATTTTTCTGGCTCAAGAATGCTAATCTTGGCATCCAAAAATCTCATCTTTGATAGTTTGAAAATACCTCACTGTATAAATATCATAAAAACCAGTTCTTACAAATTATCTTAAGCACAATTTTCAATTAGTTAATGATTACTTTATCAGCTGGGTGATTTAAACTTCATCACGGGCTTCTAATGAGCTCACAAAGTTTATGTATATGTGGTGCTCCCTGCCTGGATACTTTACAAAATGTCATTCATGACTTTTCGGATAGATTCTAATTACATGCCTATTCACTTTTGGAGCAAGCTAACTCTCCTTCAAAATGCATGGACAAATTAAAGTATGGTGAGACTTTGATCAACCATGACTATATTAGGGAAAAGCGAAGATTTCTTTGAGTTTTCGCTCACTAAACTTGCTAACTAGTACTCAAATATCAAAAGATATAATGAAAAATTGAGTAATTTCTCAGCTTTTTGAGTATGCTCTGACCTACTTATAAAACTCTCTATATATAAATAATATTAAATGTTTTTGGTACTTAATTTCAAATTCCTATTTCCCCATAGATACGGAGCTTTTAATGTAAAACTATTTATGGGGGATGAAATACTTTTTTATGTTTAGTTTTGGTTGATTGCAGGCTATTGTTAGTAGAATTACTGAGAAATTTGTGCAACTCCAGAAGATATAAAACAAGTCTCGAAGATCAAGTGTATAAAATGCTGATAAATCAAAAAATATATTTACATTATTGTACTAATGAGCAATATGATGAAAGTTGATACCAATTCTTGACGGGTCATTAAGCAATGGGTCATTAAACAATCAATCATCGGTAACTTCTTTTTTACTTGGTATTTTTATACTAATGTAACAAAATTATTTAAAGAAATTAAAATACATAAAACGCTCACTCACCGAATCTAGCTTTGAGGGATATATCTCGGTTTTGTGGGAATTAGTTTATTTCCTAGATATTTTGTCCCACTTTTAAAATTAGATGCAGATAAAGGTGCTCTATTTGGCATTTTCTTGCTTTAATTTAGTTTCGCGCTTTTAAGTTATCGTTTCTGGAATTATAATCTCATTTGCAATTGATTCATGTTTTGTATTTTCTTCAATTCTATCTATTCTTTGAGCTAAAAGTGTTAATTGCTCAGATATTATCTGGTGATCGTCTTCTAAATTTCGAAAATCATTCAAATCCATAAATGTCTCTAAAGCTCCAAGCCTTTTTAAAATTCGTAAATCAGGAGTAATAAGAATATTTTCGATATACATTTTAAAAATAGGTTAAATATCAGGGTTCTTTATCAACATCACAAACTAATTGATTTTTTCAGTTTTAGAAGCTCCTAATATTGATCCAGAATTGCTCAGAAATTGTATTGGAAAAAGTGGCAGGAAATTAAAAAGATGGATACTATAATCGGTATCTATAGTTGCCGAAACTGATAATGTAACACAAGTGTTGATCCCATTTAAATATAATTAATATAAAAATATAGTTCGATTTTAAAACATTTTATGGTGAAGTAAATTTTATTCACAAACTATTTTTTGTATAATTAATTTAAAATAACTAAGTGGATAACTGTATATTGTATAAAGTAAGAGAGTAATGGACACTCGGTAGGATATGTGAGTATACGAAGCAATAACAGATAATGGTATCCATTGCAAACAAATAGCCATATGGTGTGCGCCAAGCAATGTATACCAGTATATTCACGCAATGGTAGACATAATATTTTTTTCGATGTGAACTGGTGTTTTCAGGTATCTAAACATTTTAGAACATGATTTAACTTTAAATTAGTCAACGATTTAACACTCACAAACGATTTCGCCTTTGCTGTTACATTTGTGACAAGATACTCCATTGGTAGCATTCATCATGCCTACATGTATGATAGTGGACGCTGCCACAGTGATGAAGTCCATGCGAATGGCATGCATTTGCTACTCCAACAGTTAATGATGCTACAAAAAGAACTGCAGCAAAATAGTCAATACTTTTTTGCTTTACTAAATGACTGTTTCAACATTAGTTCCACTCCTTTTTTGTTAAAAATCAATAAATTAATATGACTTTAGGGATGTTTGTTTGTCGATTCAAATTATGTTTATGTTTAATGCACTGTGAACTTGGTTCAAATGCACAAATTTAACTTCATGAAATTATCTGATTGGCTATCTGCTATTTGACTGTTAAACGGTTAATTAGGTTTAATAAAGCTTTACTCATTTATTTCCAGAAATTAATCAAGTTTAGCCATAAAGTACTGTATAAATCTCAAAATGAATTCAAGTTTTTTAATTAAAGTGTTAAGTGATACTGAAATATACTTGATTTTCCACATAAAAAATACACAGTTAACGAAAAATCATCAAACAAATAACAACTTCCAACATTTCCTGGAAACCATTTTGTTATCTGTTATAATTTATATCATGATCCAGCTATATACTATGGTTTTTTTTCTATGCTGGCCTCTATTTTAATCAATGTTGAAATTTTTTACTAACTTTATTCATCACTTAATATATATTTGTAAAATAGTATAATCTCAAAACTTGAAATTTACTTCTCAAATTTTAAGTAAGCTGTTATAACTACTGATCAAAGACCCAAAATGGTGCCTCACTCTTTTTTGGATATAATTTTGAAAGATTCTAGAGCTTACTGCTTTCAACAATTCAGGATATTAATTTTGATAATTTGATTTTTGTTTAAATACGTTGCTTTAATATTTACAGTAATAACATCATAAATAATATACTACTATTCTGTTACATATAAAATTATTTTTACAATATCATCTTTTAGAACTTTGTAAATTCTTATCTAATTAAAAAATTATAACAACTAAATATTAACTGAGAAAAAAACTCTATTTAATAACATATTTATTTGGGAAATACCAATCATTTTTGGCTGCTTAAAAAAGACACTTAAGTGCAAAAATTTACAGAATAAATTAAGCATTTAAGATGTTTAAGGATATTTATCCAAACGAATACTTTACTAATTTTTTTCAGATTATATAAACATACGTTCATATTGGATATTTATTTAGTCACTGTGCCAACCTTTTTGCAAAATTGCAACTATTAAATATTTAAAAGGGGATAAATTTAACCTTGGAGGAATTGAATTGACCATAGTATATAAAAATTTAATCGTGAATTCACATATTTTCATAATTTTTTGGATTTCTAAATAAATTCTTTAAATATTTTATTCATTTTTTATTCATTCAATTATGGATAGTTTTTATAGCATTAACTATGCATAATCAAGGGGTTTACATTCAAATATTGATCCGGAGAACAAAATGATAAGTACTGCTGAAGATCCAAAAAGGACAATATCGATCATCTTAAAAAATATCATTATTGCCCTGGAAATCAGATGACTAACCCATTTAAATTATGCATGCGGATTATATTTATCAACATAAAATTAACAATAGTAAAACATTGCTTACGTAGTTAGCGAGATCATCAATCCGATACTTTTAAGCTTATTTTGTCCTAATTGTTTAACTCGTTCTGCTAACAGACTGAATAATCTCTATTTTTAATTGGAAGAAAAAGATACAAAATCAACTAAACTTTATAAAATTTTACATATACTACTATCACTGCAAAATTATAATTCTTTATTTTTATATTTATTATTATTGTTTGGGTTAATTAGTCCCAAGTGTTCCAGAGGTCCCATATTCTAGAAGTTCCATAAGCTCCATGAATAATATATCAGCAATCTTTTCCTGTTATTGATAGTATTTAGGAAGCTCATCGATTGTATAGTGAAAAATATGTAAATGTGGATAATGTATATTAAGTATATATTATAAAATATATTTGAAAATGTATAGTAATCAACCTTTCTACATATTTTATAACATTTTGAGTGTTATAGTATTGCAACCATGTAAAAAATACATTTTGCCATATGTATGTAAATTTTATTATTTATCTTAATATATATTTTTAAAACCTTTGTTTGGGAACACGCTAAAGATGTTTCCGTGTTACACCTTCCGATAGAACGTGGATTAAAAGAATAAACCGGAAATTGAAAGAAGGAGATCAAAAATGTTAAAACAAATCAAAAAGACACTTGGTATTTTGCTAGTAGTTTGTTTTTTAATATCCGTGACAACTGTAGCGGCAAGCGCACATGGTGGCAGCTGTGGCAGATGGGATGGCTATCCTTGGCCGAGTTCTGATTATTCCCACTTTGGTTGCCCTTACACGGATCCATATGTAGCCACAGCACCATTTTCAGTCCTTGCGTTCCAAGAAGCTCTTGCCCCTATAGTCACTTACTGGCCAGCCCAAGCTTCAGCTGTAGCAGTAAGCGCAGGACCCACCATAATTAAGGAGAAGAAAAAAGTCACTTCTAGAGCAGTAAGCAAAAGACCCACTATGGTTAAAGAGAAGAAAAAAGCCACTTCTAAAGCAGTAAGTACAAAACCCACTATGGTTAAGGAGACGAAAAAAGCCACAGCTAGAGCAGTAAGCGTACATGATGGTAACTGTGACTATGGATGCGAATATGACTGTGAATATAACTGTGACTCTAGATCCTTCATAGATATTTTCATACACTGGTTACCTTGTCTTGAAAATTGCACATTAGAAAATTTCACATCAGAAAATTGCACATTGTAATGCCAGCAGCCTGATTGAAAAGTGATTAAGTAATTTTTTTAATTATTAATCACCTCTCTCGAAAAATTTCATTCATATTTTTTTATTTTTTCGTGCAGATTTTCGAATTATTGATGGGCTAAAGTATACACATGATACTACTACATTTGGTAATTCAATATATTCCCCACATGCTGATACTTTAAAAAATGACGAAACCCAGACAAAATAGCGAATTTAGTAAAAGTACAGCCAGACTATGTAAAGTCAAGGTCTGCTAATTTATGAGGTGACATCCATTTTTAGCGTATAAATAATTATGTTTTAAACCATATCAGGCAATTCTAATTAATCAATAAAAGCCATGACAAAGCACTTAAAATTAGCCAGCAGAATTCAATAGCATGTTAAATAAAGGAACTTTATCTAAACAAAGTAAATAAATTAATCTTGTAAATATTCTAACTAAATTTTTGCAAAATATGATTGGCTCTTTATTTTTTACCTTCATTGCAAAAAGTTGGATGCAGAGCCGATGGTTATACTGCCCCACTTCTGTTCTTATTGTCTTTATTGATGCACGGATTTAGACATTAAAACGATGTATAAATGAAAATCTAAAAAAGAAGCTTTGTAACTAAAAATATTGGCTATGTATTATGTTTTGAGATGAAGTAAAGTAATACGTAATCAATTAAAAAATAAAATTTTTTAGATACATTGCAATAAAAGCAAAGTTGACTTTAAAACTCGAATCTATTGCAGGTCTATATTCACTGGTTGCAGGCCCATACAAATTGTTGATAGTAAGGGTCCAGTACCCAACAATCATCAGATGTCATAAATGGTCCCGGTCCAAATCTTCGTGGTGCCACCAATGGCCATGGTCGTGATCCGCACTACCTACATTGCTGTCACAGAGATTACAAAAAGAACTGCTAAAAAAAATGGACCTTACTCTTTTCATTCTACTAGATGATTGTTTCAACATTTGGTTCACTTTTTTTATATCGCTAAAATAGTAATATATTAAAAAATAATTAATTTTGATAAACATCTGATTTCAACAAACTGCAGATATATCTTATAAACCCCTAACCAAAAATTGAGATTTATCAAATTCTCTATACTTTATTTTTGTTTGTAGTACTCTTTTCCCGTGTTGCTCGGTTTCCTGTCTTATATGCTTCTTTCTGGCAAACATAGGCGCCATTTTTGGTATTCCCGTACAAATGTTCACCTTTGAAATGATAAACGCGCGTGTTAAGATTAAGCCATACAACAATATCGGATGGACAATGCTGTTTGGCTAATTGCTCTGTGCTGAATGATTGCAGTCCTTTGTTACCTGTACTGCTGGAATCGTTATGAGCCTGGTAAGCACCCACTGCTGGAGCTGCCACAGCCACTACACAAAAGACTACCAGCAAACTGGCCAGTGCTAATTTAATTTTACTGGGTAGTTGTTTTAACATTCATTTCACTCCTTTTTTATCAAATTAAATATAATTTTAATCAGATTAAGACTTACGCAGTTAAATTGAAAAACATACTATTGACAAAATTGCAATTGTCCTTTCGAAACTTGTTTATCTTTTGCTCATTTATCGATATTGAAACACTCGATGTGATCTCCAATTTAACTATATAAATTCAGAATAAATATTAATGATTATTAGTATATATTAATTATTGTATATTAATCTGTATTTATTTTTTAGAAGTGCCACTTATATTTGTATTTATGGAGCAATATATGTATTATATAATATGAAAATGAAATTTATATTTATAACGCAGAGTAGTTGGGGTATTTTCTAACTAGAAATCAGTAATGAGATTCAGTCTTAATGCTCATGGGTATAAATGAAAAGTGGATAATAGTAAACCAGTGGGCTAATTAATTTTAAGTGTCTCGGGAGCTCTAGATGCTCTATAAGTTCCCTGAGCTCCAGAAGTTATAGATCAATAATATTTTCATATTAGATATACGGATAGCTGGATGCTGGGTAGTGAGGTAAACCCATGCACCGTTCATACATCCACATTTTGAACGATTGTCGATATGTAGACACACTTAAAATGTTTTAATCATATGTTATAATTACTTATTAAATCCTTTAAAATTAAAAAAAACTCTTCGATGACTACGCTAGGTTAAGTTTTTAAATTTAGATCAACACTTTAAAATTTTTGATAATATTTTTAGAAGCAAACTGAAGTAAATTTGCGCTTATGTTTTTTATAACTCCAGCAAATCTAATATAGGAATATGCCAATATTCATCGATTTTCTAAGTAAATGCAAAAAATAGTAAGAAACACAGAGGTAAATATGACTAAATCCGCAAGATATCGATTTTTTTAATTGAGAAAAACCCTTACAATTTTGCAACTATACGCATACAATTGAGATTGAAGCTTCCAGTTAATTCACTTTACAACTTTCAATCTACAATGAATATATAAAAAGACTTTCATGTTATAAAGGGATATATTATTTGATATCATACTTACTAAATTAATATAATACTTAGATATAATTATGAACAGATATGAGTACAATTTCAAAAGTTATAAACGGCTTGAAAAAATAGCAATAAATCACCGAGATCAATTTTTTGAAATTTGTGGGGAGTTTTTGGATGGATCTAATAATTGATAATGAATTTCAGATATTGATTTCACCATTGTCTTCCAACGAATACAAAATTCCTGAAGAAATTAGTTAAGGCAAATCAAAATCCTTCTTATTTTATAGGTACAGTGGTTTGATAATGAGGTTCCATTTTAGAGTCAAAGCTGGCTTAAAATATAACTCTGCTAGTTGACAAGGGTTCTCTGGAAATTTCCCATCTCCACAGCAAGCTGGGGGTATTCAACTGGAATTAAATCTATTAATAATTGCATATAATATTAGATCAGGTGATGTATATTATGACAAAAGGATCAGATGTAGATAACAATACATATCGCACTTCTTATCACAATCGTATGAAGAAACTAAATAATAAAGAGCTTATAAGGGAATTTAGCAATGTAAAAAAATATCCTTCCGGTACACAAAAGGATGAGTTCATCAAAATAAGGATGCAAGTATTGGAAATACTTGCATCTGAGCGAGGCATCCTACTCTAAAAATGTACTTCATATTTTTTTACTTGCTAATTATATAATATCCTGTATTATATTTTAGGTTTTGAACTAATACATGCAAATCTGTCGCTCAGGTTCATGATTTAATTTTCTCCATTATCACAATGGCTTTTTATCTACCCCTTATCTTTTTATCTCTCCCATAGACCTAAATTAGAGGGGACTTTGATAGACATCTGATTTTCATGATTATTTATATCTCGTTTATAAGCATATGACTCAATTAAATAATCCGTCGAAATTTTCTCTAGTCGGTTCCTTTCAGTTCATCACATAGTCGTCAATCGTCAATTAACCGAAAGCAAGTTATGTGGCTTCTTGAAGGCGTTATTCCCTGTGAACGTTTTCTATTTTTACCACCGAATTAAAGCATGATTATAGTTTTTCCCACATTTAGGCTAGGAATCTCTCCAAGGAGTCTCCGATATCCCTTAAAAACAATTCGCACACTGAGAACTGGTTATAAGAGATTATATGGAGTATGACCTATCCCACTGAAGATCATAAAGAATTTCGATAAATTTGGACGCGTTTGAGCATTGGATAGTATAGATATCTTAACAATAATTTTGGTTCCGTTGCAAAAAATCCTTTCTAATGATACAATACAATAAAACGAAAACCAAAGATAGTAATATGCTATCTAATTCCTTTAAATGGAAGCATTATGAAGGA
>OCZT010000916.1_pt1 | contig 29981 bp, 28 predicted proteins | sample 1539031 | NCBI WGS metagenome assembly OCZT01 (sample SAMEA3539308, study PRJEB22396) | soil metagenome | biome: tundra; feature: field; material: soil | place: USA | collected 2010-05 | depth 0.15 m | reverse complement strand
CCCCCCCCGGGCCCCCCCCCCCCCGAGCCCTCCCGCCCCGCCCCCAACCTCAACTCCGCCACCCGCAACCGGCAGCGGCGGCCTGTTCACCGTCAGCAGCAACCTCACACTCTCGAGCGGCATCTCGGTGCACCAGATCCAGGAGTTCTTGCAGGGGACCCCGCTAGAGGGCGACGCCGGCTACTTCGTCCAGGCTGAGCAGACCAATCACGTGAGCGCCATCTACCTCATCGGGGACGCGGTTCTGGAAACCGGCTGGGGCACATCGGCGCTCTACACCAGCAAGCACAACCTGTTCGGATTCGAGGCCTATGACGCCAATCCCTACGTCGATGGTCAGACCTTCACCAGTGACCAGGACTGCATCTCCTACGTTTCCTGGTTTGTCTCGGTCTACTACCTCACCGCGCCCGGCTCCCAGGTTGCCAACTACGGCGGACAGCCGGGGACGGTGCCGACCGGGCAGTACTACCACGGTCCGACCCCAGCTGGGATGAACGTCGACTACGCCAGTGACCAGAGTTGGGCCAGCAAGATCGCCCGGATCGGCGTCCTGCTGCAGTCCATGCCCGCCTGAGCCAAGCCTGGCGACCGTCCCGGCTGACTAGCCTTGGGAGCGCTCGCCCAGGAGCCCGCCCAGTCCCCGGGCCACCCTCTCTCGAGCCGACCTCCCCCTCGAGCACATGGCGAGCCAGCTGCGGGGATATTCGGGGGCCCTGGTGCGGTTCGGTAACGGCGCCGCGGGGCAGGTCCAGCTGGACACGCTGGGGGAGGCGGCCCGGCTCGCTGGTGAGCTGGATCGAGTCCACCACCGCCCTCATGAACTTCGGAGCGGGTACCGGACCTGGCTGAGGCGGCCGTTCGGCACTGGCAGCTTCCTGATCACGGAATCTGGGAGATACGGGGCGATCCCCAGGACTACGTCCACAGCAAGGTGATGGCGTGGTCGGCGCTTCGCACCGCCAGCGAACTGGCTGACCGGGGGCGAATCGAAGGCTCTGTCGCCAGCTGGCGGGATGCGTCGGCCGCGATCCAACGCGCGGTTTTGAGCCATGGCCAGGGGCCGGACGGAGAGTTGGGGATGTCGTTTCCGGAGCCGGAGGCCGACTCCTCCCTGCTCGCCGCCTACCTGGTCTCCTTCATCAGCCCTGACCGAGTCGGCGCCGAGCCCACCCTTCGTCGAATCTCCCGAGATCTGAGTAGGGGGCCCCGCAGGGCGCGGCACTGGCCGGAGCGGGACGGCATCGACTTCCCCTGCTTCCCCTTCATCTTTCCCGGCCTCGGGGCCGCCGCCGCCGAGGCTCGCCATCTGCCAACTGGCCGGCCCAGCCGGGCAGCTGGCAGAGGTGGCCGGCCCCGAGGCCGGCGCCCGCTGGGGCAACTACCCCCAGGTGCAGAGCCAGGCGGCCCTGAGGGAGGCAGTGCTCGCCAGCTGGCCCCCAGAGCGCCGCGCGGAGAACCGGGGTCGCCGCTGATCGCCCATATACTGAGCGTCGGAGGAGCCGGGACTGCCTTGAGCACTCTCGCCCCGTTCGTCTAGTGGCCAAGGACACCGCCCTCTCAAGGCGGAGATCAGCGGTTCGAATCCGCTACGGGGTACCACACCCGCCGCCAACGGCGGCCATCAAGAGGGAGCCAGTGAGCAACACTTCAGATCAACCGACGTCGCAGCCGCGTCCGCTGGTGAGCGTACCGGTGGCCCCTCACGGGCACCAAATCCAACCGGCTCACCGAACGGTCCTGCCTGGGGAGGACCGTCAGGCCCTTTCGCTCTTGGCGGAGATTCTGGCCCCATCGGGCGGTCCCCCTGGGGCGGACCGTCTAGATCCGCTCAGCCGTCTCTGCGGTCAGCACCCAGCGTTCCTCGACAGCTGGGCCCGGCTCGCCGAGGCAGCCTACTCCGGCGGGGATCCCGTGGCCACCTATGCCTTTGCCAGGGTGGGCTATCACCGGGGTCTGGATCGGCTGCGCCGGAACGGTTGGGGAGGCACCGGCCAGGTCCTCTGGGCTGAGCCCACCAATCGTGGCTTTCTGCGCGGCCTCTACATGCTGATGCTGGCCGCAGCCGCGATCGGCGAGGAGGACGAGGCGTCACGGTGCCGCCAGTTCCTGATCGACCTGGACCCGGATGACGGTATCGGGGTAGGGGCGCGGCCGGTGCTGGCCTCCGGCGATTTGGTCGAGCCGGCCGAGCTTCCCTAGGGGAGAGCCGGCTGGTCCTCCCCTGGAGGGAGGGGCAGCTTCCCGTCCTTGGGTGGCAGTCCCCTGAACCCGGCGGCGGTCCGATGGCCGCCCCCGCCGTAGCGAGCTGCGATCAGGCTGACGTCGACGCCACCTGGGGTCGAGCGCAGCGACCAGCGCGCCGCGTCGCCGCTGCCCTGCCACCACACCCCGGCGAAGGGATGTCCGGCGGCCAGAACGTCGCCCAGCTCGCTTTGCAGGACGGGGCTGTTGACGGTGGGTACCACGGTGCCCAGGATGTCCACCAGCAGCGCGTGGGCCGCGACGCGTTCGACCATGCGGCGCTGGTAGCGAAGGAGGGCACGGCCCTCAACGCGGAGCTGCTCGACGTCGATCGAATCCCACGTTTTGAAGTCGAAGTCGTGCGCCCGCAGTGCGGCCGAAACCTCCTCGCTCTCGGGCAGGTCATGGCGCCAAAGGTCACGATCCTGAACGTAGCTCAGCAGTGCAGGGACGGGGGACTCGTGCAGGTACTGCCAGGCCATCACCGCTCCGCTGCGGTTCATGTCAAAGACGCAGTAGGGAAGGTCGGCCAGCTCGCTGGCGGCGGAACGATGGTGGTCCAGGACCACCAGACTCGCTGAGGACTCGGCCAGCCGCTCAGTGGTTCCCCGGTCGTACGCGAAGTCTGCCATCAGCACGTGTCGTCCCTTGGTCTTGGGGGGTGGATCGCCGTGACTGACGGGCACATAGTCAGCACCTTCGCCGTAGCGTTTCCAGGCCGCGAACGCGGCCCCGAACCCGTCGGGGCAGTCGCCGTGATACACGACCAGAGGACGAGAGGCGGACCCGTTGGACGTGTCCGCGTGCTCAGGCGGTGACATTAGCGACGAGGTGCCCCTCTCTTGCAAAGTCATCGATTAGGTGTAGATGAACCCGATAACGCCATTTGTGTTGGGGACAAGGCGCGAATCCTCGCGGCCGCCACCGATGACGTTGTCCTCTTCCACGATGAACCCACTGCCATTCGTTCCGACTCCGGTCTGGACAACCCAGGCCACGTGACCCCACTGAGCATCATAGGCTCCGCCCGGAGAGAAGACCACGAAAGAGTTCACCTGCGGACTGGTGCCGATCGAGTACTGGCCAGAGTGAGCGTCGCCCGCGATCCATTGGTCGGCGTTGCCGAGCCAACCGACAGGCGCTTGCGTCGCGGCGAACCAGGTGCACTGGCCGTTCGGATACGCGTTGGCGTACGGTCCGGTGTAGCAGCCCGAGCAGATATTCAGGATGAGGCCCTCCTGACCGGCGGAGCCGTTACCGCGCACGGAGGCTGCCTCCTCCTCCCTCAACAGCACGATTTGGGTGGAAATCTGCTGAGCCTGAGTTGCAACCGCCGCCGCCTGTCCGGTCAGGTTGCTCTGCTCTGAGCTGTAGACATTCTCCTGAGCTTGCAGCTGATTCTCCTGGTTCTGGACGTTGCTGACCAGGGTGGCCACCTGCTGCTCCTGATTCTGCTGCTGGGCCTGGAGCTTCTTGAGTGAGTTGGCGTCCGCGATCAGTTGCTTGGTCAAAGAGTCGAATTGCTGTCGAACCGTCTGTAGGGCGAGCGTCCTGTCCATGAACTGGGAGACCCCGGAGCTGTTGGCGATGGCGGCGGCCAGTGAGTTGCCGGAATTCCTCTGATAGAGGACTGTCACTAGGGCCGCCAGCTGGGTCCGGTCGGTTGCCATCTGGGCTTCGGTGGCAGCCAGCTGGTCCTTGGTCTGAGCCAAGGCCTCATTCACCTGGCTCAGCTCAGTCTGGTCCTGAGTGAGTTGCTGCTGGACCGTGGTGATCTGCGCCTGGGTGGCGGCTGCCTGCTGACCCGCCGATCCCGCTTCGCCCTGGAGAGATTGCAGTTGGCTGAGCAGTGAGTTCTGCTGCTGCTGGAGGGCAGCGATCTGGGAGGAGTAGCTGGCGGACCCGGAGCCAGTCGTCAGAAGGGAGGCTGCCACCGCGACAACTCCGAACACACCCAACTGGGCGGCGGCGCGTAGGGCTCGCTTGGTTCGGATTTGAGACATAGGGAGGGACGTGAGCTGTGATTGTCTCGGCCTTTGACTCTAACAGCGATCGCGGTCGACTGCAAGTTCGGTTACAAGTCGGTAGTGGGTCATGTGGGGAGGGACGTCCCACTCCGGGCGATTCACGATCTGTCGCTCCTCAGAGCCGAGTCGTCGGCCAGCTTCGAGCCTAGGTCCGGGGCAGATCCCGGTCAACCGCGGCCGAAGCTGGGGAATCACTTCGAATGTGGCGGCCTTGTATCAGCGCCCTGGCTCGAGCCTGGAGGCTGGTCCAGGGGCGCCCCCTCCACCCTGGCACCCGGGCGGCGGGGGACTCAAGCGATTGAGGGCACCTCCGCCTCAGGCCGGTCCCGTATGCACCTGAGCCGCTGCAGCTCCGCGAGAGTGGACTCGCTGGCCCGGCGCTGGCCGACGGTTGACCGAGATCTTCCCCTGGCCTAAGCTCGGCGAAGGCAGAACGATCAGCTCTGAGGAGCTAGCGATGCTGGCACGCCCGGGGCGGGACGCCCCTCCCAACATGACCGACTACCTGGCTGAGCGAGGGCGGCCGGACATTCTGACCGTCCCCGAGCGCTTTAACTACGTCGCCGATGTCCTCGACGCCCAGGCGGAGGTCCGTCCCACCGAGCTGGCCCTGCTCTCGCTGGGTCCCCGGGGAGAGTTGGTGTTGGAGCAGTCCTTCACCGAGGTCTCGAGGGCGGCCATCCACATGGCCAACGTCTTCACGGGGATGGGGGTCAAGAAGGGCGATCGGATCTTTGTCATGCTCCCCCGGGTACCCGAGTGGTACCAGGTGGTCCTGGGGGCGATTCGGCTGGGAGCGATCCCGATGCCGGCGACGACCCAGCTGACCCCGCGCGACATCCGCTACCGGGTGGAGCGCGCCGGGGCGGTGGCGGCCGTGACCGACACCAGTGGCGCCGCCCGCCTGGACCAGGTGGAGGACGAACTACCCTCGCTACGCCACCGCATCGTGGTGGGAGATGCTCCCAGCGCCAAATGGGCGGAGTTGCCAGGGCTTCTCGAGAAGGCCTCGACCAGCGCAGTTCCAGCCGCCCTGTGCGCCAGCTCCGATCCCATGCTTCTCTACTTCACGAGTGGCACCGTAGCCTACCCCAAGATGGTGGTTCACACCCACGCCAGCTACGGCATCGGGCACCAGCTCACGGCCCGCTACTGGCAGGACCTCAGGCCCGGCGACCTGCACTGGACGATCTCAGATACCGGCTGGGCCAAGGCCGCCTGGGGGAAGCTCTTCGGGCAGTGGGCGGTGGGGGCGGCGGTGGTGCAGATGAACATGGGCAAGTTCGATCCGGATCTGCTGCTGGACACCATCAGCCGGCATGGGGTCACCACCTTCTGTGCCCCGCCCACCGTCTACCGCGCCTTGGTCCAGGCCGACCTGAGGGCCAATTCACTGAACTCGCTGCGCCACTGCGTCGCCGCCGGAGAGCCGCTCAACCCGGAGGTGATCCGGGTCTTTCAGGATGAGGTGGGGCTGCCGATCTATGACGGCTACGGCCAAACCGAGACGGTCAACGTGGTCGCCAACTTCCGCTGCCTGGAGCTGCGACCGGGCTCGATGGGCAGGCCGGTACCGGGATTCGACGTGGACATCGTCGACGACGAGGGGACGCCGGTCGCGGACGACGAGGAGGGGAACATCGGCATCCGGGTGGAGCCCCAGCGTCCGGTGGGCCTCTTCAGCGGCTACTACCGCGAGCCCGAGGCGACCCGGGCCGCTTTTCAGGGCAGCTTCTATCTCACCGGTGACCGTGGCCGGCGGGATGGGGACGGCTACCTCTGGTTTGAGGGACGGTCCGATGACGTGATCACCTCATCCGCCTACCGGATCGGACCCTTCGAGGTCGAGAGCGCCCTGCTCGAGCATCCGGCCGTCGCCGAGGCGGCGGTCGTCGGCAAGCCCGACCCGCAGCGGACCCAGCTCGTGACCGCCTTCGTCATCCTGGCCCCGGGGTACCAGCCCGGAGCGGCCCTGGCGAGGGAGCTCCAGGACCACGTCAAGCGGGTCACCGCCCCCTACAAGTACCCGCGGGAGGTGCACTTCGTGACCGAGCTACCCAAGACGGTCAGCGGCAAGATCCGCCGCTCGGAGCTCCGCGAATGGCTGAGCGGGGGAGAGAGCTAGCCAAGTTCGGCCGGCCAGCGCCTCAATCGGTGATCCGGTGTGACGCGGGGCGACCTACGGTTCGCTCATCTCGGCCATTGACGCGTCGGCAGGTGCTGGGTACCCTCATCGCGGCGCGGAACCGGGGGACTCAACTCCTGGCCGACTCACTCCAGGAGAAGCAATGTCCGGAACGCAGGATGCCGGCGGTATTCCGACGGCACCCGAGGGTCTCCCACCCAATCCCAACTCGGGTGGCGGCCAGACGAGCCCTCCGCCGTCCCCCGGGACGGGCTACGCCTTCAGCCCTGGAGAGCGGCCCACCATTGCGGGGCTTCCCCTGGCCGGGATTGGGAGGCGACTCCTGGGCTACCTGATCGACGGCATCATTCTCTCGGTGATTTACGTCCCTATCTCATCGGCCTTCAGCACCACCAACAACGTTGTGACCAGCATCGGAGGCATCACGCTCACCACCCAGGTCAGGACCGTGTCACCGATTTTTCAGCTGGTGTTCCTGATCCTCGACCTTGCCTACTTCACCCTGCTGTGGTCGCGGAAGGGGGCGAGTTTGGGCCAAATGGCAGTCGGCGTGAGGGTCGTCGACGGGACTACGGGGGCGGCGATCGGCCAGACTCAGGCGCTGGTGCGGGCGATCGGCTACATCGTCTCGGCCATCCCCATCTTTATCGGTTTCATCTGGGCCTTTTTCGACGCGCGCAAGCAAGGCTGGATGGACAAGATGGCCAACACGCTCGTGGTCGAGGCGCGTCGGTACTAAGTCTCGTCAGCGGCGCTGATCGAAAACGCGGAGCGGGCCCCGAACCGCCCTGATCACCCTCGGCGTCATCCAAAGGCGCCCCGCCCCCGGAGTTGGCGGCCGGGCTGGATGCGGTGGGGCCCACGCTGCGGGCCAACCTGCTCAGCACTGGGACCACTCACGGGGCCCGGATTCCGATCGCACCCAATAGCGTATTGCATGGGGTGGTGACAGTCTCGGCCCGGGGGATGGCCATCTATGAGGAGCTTTTCGAGAGGGCCGTCTCGCTGGGCCAAATCGTGGAGCTGGCGCTCTCCAACTCCCTGACCCTAGAGAAGAGCGAGCGCGAGGCGACGACCGACCCGCTGACCGGACTGGCCGACCGCCGCGGTTTCGACTTCGAGGTGGTCCGGTTGAGAGGCGGCCGGCCGTTCGCCGTGCTGGCCCTGGACGTGGACAACCTGAAGCAGGTGAATGGCAACCTAGGCCATGCCACAGGCGACGCCCGGTTGGTCGCCACCGCCCAGGTAATGACCAGGGTCATGCGCTGGGGAGACCTGGTCGCCCGGGTCGGTGATGACGAGTTCGCCGCGTTCCTGGTGCATGCCTCCGAGGAAGGTGCTCGGCAGACGGCTCAGAGGATTCTGGCGGCTCTCAAGCTGACCCAGATCGACGGAGTGAACCCGGCCGTGAGCTTGGGGGTCGCCTGTGGCTCCCTTACCTCGGACCTGGCGGAGGTCCTCCAGGAGGCCGATACCGCCATGTGCATCGCCAAACGGCAGGGCGGCAATTCCTACGTGCTCGCGGAGCCCTGTTTCGCCACCAAAGTCGCGGGTAGGCTCGCAGCTGGACTTCTGGATCCCTAGCCTCCCTGTTTGCTGCGCTCCGGGGGATCCTCAGCCGGCTTCCCAGGGCGCGGTGCCGCAGCCGGGCGGGAGCGCTTCTGGGCGGCCCGGTGGGCGCGACGCTGCTCGGTGACTTGGAGCAGGTTCTCCAGCTCTTGAGTGGGGGCCCGGTGGGGCGGGCGGACCGGGACCAGCGAGGACTCCAGCCTGCCTTTCCTGGTTCCCGACCATGGGCCGGGCGGGGCGTCGACGAGGGTAGCCAGGTGGTAGGCCATGCTCTCGTAGTTCACTCGCCAGCCGCGAAAGTGCGGCCACGCCTCTTCGGCGGTCCGCTCGGCCTCCCAGCCGACCGCCAGCACCCGGTTCACTCCGTCCTGGAACTCGTCGAAGGTGAGCTCAATCGGATCGTCGGGGCGCGGGTCCGCCGAGAAGGCGAAGCCGGTGACCCGGGAGAGGGAGCGCAGACAGACCACCCCCATCCGGACGAAGGGCCGGGCCGAGGCCGGAACCGTGAGCGGGTTCAGCGCCAGCTGCAGAGCGGCGGCGTCCATGCAACCGAGCAGAGCCAGGGTCCAGGAGGTCCGGGGCTCGGGGGAGCGGAAGTAGAGCAGGGTGGTGTAGCTGGTGTGGCTCTCGGCGATATCGGCGGCCCACTCTTCCCACTTGCGGTAGAGCTCGGTCAGGTGATCAAGGTTGTCGATCAGGGCATGGCGGGCCAGGATCTCAGGGCCCCAGGGTGGTGAGCCGCTGCTGCTGTCGAGCATCGTCACCAGGGTCTCGCGACGGTTGAACGAGCTGTAGAGCGTGGGGAGGTAGGAGATCTGGAGGGCGACCACGATCACCCCGGACGCTGACTCCAAGAAGGCGATGGCCGTGTTTAGGCCGGACTCGGCATGGATGAGCCCCAGCGGTAGGATCGAAGAGGCGCTGAGTCGGACGGCGTCGGCGAAGTCGCCGGAGCTGCTGCCCCAGAAGAGCAGGCTGAAGCCGGCCACCAGCAGGCCGATCCAGACCACCAGGCGCAAGACCAGGAACAGGGGAGCGCTCTGGGCCAGGATCCCGTCCCGGGCCATGTAGTCGGACCGAGTCCGGGCCGCCAGGACCGCCGCACCCTGGACCGCCGCGGCGACCAGCGACGAGAGTCGCGATGAGACCGCTCTCGGCACGATGACGGTCCGGATCACACTGCCCAGAGTCCCCAGGGTCAGGAACAGTCCGGCCAGCACGCTGAGGAGGCGGACCGCAATCATCGCCTCCCCTTCTAGCAGATCGCTCCGTACCCGGGGGACCTCGGCGTTGGGTCCGGGCTAGGGACTGGTTGTTCTGGCGCCTGGACGTGACGGGGCACACCGGCGATAGGTCGGACGGGCGGAACGAGGCCAACCGCTCCAGGCGGCCCCGTGCGGGGGCGAGAAATTACCCCCGTCGGGCGGGCGGCGCCGGCAAGCGCGGCAGCGTTGGGGGAAGCGTCTTGCGGGCGTTGGCCTCCAAGGCCATGCCGGTTAGCCGAAGCACCGGCCGGAGCCAGCCCGCGCGACTGCGCGGGGATGCTGTCCCTGCCAGGACCGGAACGGACGGAACCAGCCACTGGGTACTGACCACTCGGACCCGCCACCGGCCCAAAGTCCTTCTCACCATCTCGACTTCGGTGTGCTCGACGGCCGCCGGTGCCTGCTGGGAGGGAGCGGAGGCCGACAGGGTCCGGTGGCGGCCCCGACTCCACCACCACCAGCCCAGGCGGGCGGCCAGCGGCGCCGTCGCCAGCAAGACCGTGGCCACGCGGGCCCGGTTGAGCGGGCGAGGGGCGGGCCCGACCAGCTCTGCGACCAGGGGACGGCTGGGTGCGTTCTTCAACCTGGGTCAGATGGTACCGATCGGGAACCGGCAGCGGGCCCCTCGAAGGATCGCCCCCAGATGTCGGCCGCGCGCCCTCAGGCGGGGACTTGACCGGGAGTTGTCGCCGTCGCCACGGGAGCTGGCTTTGGCGCCTCCATCTCCTCCAGTTTCGCGATCACTTCCCTGGTCAGGATGGTGGGGGTCGATGCGCCGGCAGTCACCCCCACGCGATTGCAGCCGATGAACCATTCCGGCTTGAGGTCGGCGACGGTGTCCACTAAATGGGCCGGACGTTGGGCCAGTTCGTGCACGACCTGGACCAGTCTCTGGCTGTTGCTGCTGCGGGAGCTGCCGACGACGATCACCACGTCACATTCCTTGGCGGCCTCGACCGCAGCCAACTGGCGATCCTGGGTGGCGCTGCAGATCTCGTTGTGAACCTCGATGTGGGGGAAGCGTTCGCGCAGCCGTTCGATGATCGACTGGGTGTCCCACACCGAGAGCGTGGTCTGAGTGGTCACCGCCAGCTTCGAGGTAGACAGCTCCAAGGTGTCGACATCCGCCAGCGACTGGACCAGGTGGATCTTGTCCGGAGCCTCGCCGAGCACCCCCTCGGGCTCCGGGTGGCCCTCCTTGCCGATGTAGATGATGGTGTAACCCTCGGCGGTCAGCCGTTGAACCAGGTCGTGGGTGCGGATCACGTCGCTGCAGGTGGCGTCGACCACGTTGAGGCCCTTGGCCAGGGCCCGCTCTTTGACCTCCGGGGAGACTCCGTGGGCGGTCAGCACCACCGTTCCCTCAGTCACCTCTTCCAGGGCCTCCAGCCGGGAGGGGGCGTCGATCAGCCGCACCCCCCGCTCGGCGAACTCCCGGGTCACGTGTTCGTTGTGGACCAGATAGCCGAGCATGGCTACTGACTCGCCCTCATGCTCGTCAGCAGCCTGCCGGAGGGCTCGGACCGCCTCGACCACGCCGTGGCAGTATCCCCGAGGCCGGATCTTGACTACCTCCACGCTCCGATCCTACCAGTCGCTGCTGAGGACCTCGATCTCAAACTGTCCCTCCGGTGCCGCGGGCGGCGGCCGCTCAGCTAGCGGTCCCGAGGCGGCTCGGGAGTCGCGCCGTTCGAACGGACCAGCCTGGGCCAGCGGAGTTTCCGCTCCTCCGCATCAGGTCGATCCACCTCCATGCTCGGTCGAGAAGGGCCGCGTGCCCTCGACCTCGACGGCTGGGGCTCATCCCCGGGGTCGGACCGGTTCAGGTTGCGGCGGACCGTGGTCGGCCGCCGTGATGCCTCGACCACCGTCTCCATCCAGGCCCAAGCCCGGTATGCAGAGTAGCCCCCCAGGGCCAGGAGGGTGACCGACCCGACCGCGTTGAGGAGCCCGGCCAGGGGCGGGACCACGATGGAGAGCGCGGCGCAGGCGCCGACCAGGGCCAGCGCCGACTTGATCCGACCCTTCCCCATCGCCTCAAAGATGTCCGCCGCCGAGGCTCAGGTGGGCCGGTTACGATCCAGGGGAGATGCCACGTCCGCTGCAGACCGGTTCCGGCCATTCCCACGGTCACCGGACCTGGCTTCACCTGCTCCCCCAGGACCCGGACTTTGTCCCAGGGCCGGCCCAGTTGGCGGCCACCGAGGCGCTTCTGGTCGATAGCGAGCTGGCGACCCGTGGCCCCCAACCGGACGTCCTGGTGCCCGGGCCCGCCTTCGGCCGGCTTCTGCTCTCCCAGGGGAAGCTTCCGATGGTGGGGCTGGTTCGCGGCGAGGTTCGGTTGGAGGCTGGAGTGCTGCGCTGCTATCCCGATCCCGGCCCGGAGGGCTTCGACACCGACCCGCCCCGGCCCTACCGCGCGGACTGCCCCAACTGCCGAGCCCCACTCGAGTTCTTCCGGCTGCGCTTCCCGGATCCCGACCCCATGCAGGCCGTCTGCCCCGCCTGTGGCACCGCCTTCGACATCTCCTCTCTGCCTTGGTCGCCCCGGCTGCCCGTGGCCCGCGTCGAGCTGACCTTTGGCGCCCTGGATGGCCGCCCCTCGCTCCGGGCGACCGAGTTCTTCGGCCAGCTGGAGCGCCTTTGGGCGACCGCGCTTGACGAGGTTCACGTCACCCTCTGACCGGGAGGCTCAGAGCTCGGTGGCGGCCAGCCTCCGCGACGCCCGGGCCCAGCGCCGGCCCGCGCCTTCCGCGCTGGTGCCAAAGTGCGACGCCACATTGAGGGCTCCGGGCACGCGCAACATCAGGTAGAGAGCCGCGAACGCGTAGAGGATGCCGATCACTCCCTGGCCATGCGCGAAGGCCAGCGCAATGGCGCTGCGAAGCACCAGAAGTTGTACAAATTGCATGAACAGAGTGATCACCAAAAGCCGCAGCCATTGCCGCGAAAAAGCCCTGGTCTCGGGGAGGATCCAGGTGATTGCGGCCAGCGGCGCAGCTGCGCACAAAACCGCCAGCAGGGTGTAACGGACGACGTAGGCCAGTACCAGGATCACCACCGCCACCACTAGCGCAGCGGAGAATATCAGCAGGAAAATGTTGGTGGAAGCTGATTGCAGCGCCGAACCGCTGAGCGGCGAATCCCAGGGCACGCGGGCCAGGTTCACACTCCCTCCCCCCGCGACGACTGCGCTCAGCGCGTTGTTGAGGTTGATGACCTGCTGGATCAGGGGCAAGCTGACGACTGCCAGGGCCAGCGCCACCAGCGCCCGCGGCAGGACCACTTGCAGGTGGTGACGAGCATCGCCCGCGCCCACCACCGTGCGCAGCGAACTGTAGGTGAAGACCGCCACCAGCAAGGCGCCAGCGGCGCCGATCAGGAGGTGGTTGAGGTGGGCCACCCCGGGCGTGTCGGTGAAGGGCTGGTGCCGCAGGGGCGCGGCGGCATCGTAGGTCCCGAAGAGGTAGGTTCGGAGCGCTTGGTCGAGGGCCTCCCGCGAGGACGTCACAAATTTGGTCAGCGTCCCGCTGATCAGGTGGCTGAGCAGCGAGAGGGGATGGAGCTCGAAGCTGGGAAAGGTCAGAGCGGCCAACGCTCAGCCGAGGCTGTGCGGGACGGCCGCCAGCAGGACGTGGGTGAGCAGGCCGGCCAGTTCCACCCCCAGCGTCCCGACCGCGATCCTCCCCAGCCAGCGCTGGGCCTCCATGGCGCTATGGGGGTTGGGCGCGACCACTCGCCAGACAAAGGCGCAGACGAAGGCCAGTGTGCCGAGGCTGCCGATGATCCCCTGGCCAATCAGAACCCAGGAATTGAGCAACGAATTGAGCTCGCCCACGCGGTGACCCCCTGCTGACCGAGATGCTCCCTCCCCTATGTCCGCCGGGGTCGGGAGCTGGTGCCAGTCAGCCGCAGTCGGCCGCCCAGGGGGCCTCGGAACTGGTGGTGACGATGGTCAACGGGCCATCGTTGACGGACTCCACGAGCATGTGGGCCCCGAACTGCCCCGCGCTCACCCGGGCGATGCCCAGGCGGCGCAGCTCCTCCCCAAACAGCTGACAGAGCTCGCGTCCCTGCTCCGGTCCGGCGGCAGCCGTGAATGCGGGGCGATGTCCCCGGCGGCTGTCCGCGAAGAGAGTGAACTGGCTGACCACCAGGGCCTCACCGCCGGCATCCAGCAGCGAGCGATTCATTCTGCCGCCGGAGTCGGGGAAGACCCGGAGCTGGGCCAGCCGCTCCGCCAAGTGACGGGCGACCTCCGGTGCGTCGGCGGGCGCCACTCCGAGATAGATCAGCAGTCCGGCCCCGATCGCACCCACCAGGTCACCGTCGACCGTGACCTGGGCTCGAAGCACCCGCTGGACCACGGCCCGCAACGGTTCAGCCGATCGCCCGTAGGCTGCGGTAGATGCGCATCGCCTCGGCCTCGGCCTCGAGGAAGCCGGGGGCCTGGTCCCGCATCCCCTGGATGGCGAAGCTCCACCACCCGGGAGGACTCGCCGGTCCGGGCAGGGTGACGGCCCGGTGGCGGGGCGGGTAGAAGGTGATGGTGCCGGCTGGAAGGCGTTTGAAGATCGGCCCGGCGACCATCACCTCGTCGATGCTGCGGGGGCCGCTCACCTGACCCTCGACCAGAGCCAGTTGGCGCTGCTTGCGAATGGGGTTGTCGGAATCGGCGACCACGGCTCGACCGCCCAGCCTCTGGGTCAGCTGGAGCAGCCCGAAACAGACCGCCAGGGCGTCAGTCTCATCTCCCGCAAGGCGCACAAAGCCAGCGCCGAAGATGGGCTCCGGGCTGGCCAGGCGGAGGTGGCGCAGGTATTCCATCTCGAAGAGGCCGCGGGAGTCGTCGGTGGCCAGCCACAGCGGCTCGGAGCGCCAAGACCTGGTCGCGGCGAAGTCAGCGACCGCCTGCGTCCAGTCGGCCCCCCCGGCGCGGCCGGGGTTGGTCAGCCGCACGAATAGAACCCGGCCCATGGCGGTTGATTCTAGACGGGGCCTCACTCTGGCCCACTTCGCTAGTCGAGATTAGCATCCCGGCTCAGGGGCCGTGCTCGGCGCTGAGCAAGAGGTGATACCGCGCGGGGGCCTCGATCTGGATCGGGGACCGCCGCGACCCCAAGAGCAGGAGGAACTGCCCGCGCCCCGCCCGCTCCAGCCACTGGCGCTGGGTGTCGTCCAGGAGGAAGCCCTGCTGCAATCGCACCGCCGCCGCCGGGTGTTGGCTGCCCAGCAGCATGGTCGCTGAATTCACCGCCATCACCTCCCCTGGGGCGCTTCCCAAGAGGTCTCCCGCCGACTGGCTCAGGAGCACCAGCGACCCCTGGTACTTACGGATTCGGCGGGCCAGGTGGGCCATCAGCCGTTGCAAGGGGGCGTTGTCGGCGAGCAATCCCGCCTCGTCCACGATCGCCTGCTTGCGACCCGGTTGGGTGCGGATCCAGGACCACAACCAGTGCGAGACCAGCAGGGTGGCGGCGGGGACCCAGGCAGCGGGCAACTCCCGCAGTCCGACGGCGGCGGCGGTCACGACGGCGGGGCCGCGCCCGGGGCAGTTGAAGAGCGCCCCCGGGGTTCCATCCAGCCAGGGCAGCAAGCGGTGTGCCACTGCCTCGCCCACCTCGCTCTGCCGCAGCCGGGGGAGGCAGTCCGAGAGCACCGCCGTGCCGGTCCCCGCCCGGCTGAGGGTCCACCTGACCGCATCCGCTACCTGGCCTACCTCCGCTGGTGAGAGCTGGCCACAGAGCAGCGAGACCAACTCCGCCACCGCGCTGGGCGCCTCGCCCGGCTCCGCCATCTCGAGAAGGTTGAAGCCGGAGGGGATTGACTCTCCCAGCGACAGGTACTGCCCTCCAACTGCCTCACACCACCGGCGGTGTTCGTTTTCAGGATCGAGGACCACGGTGCGGACGCCCAGGCGGACCGCCTCCAGTCCCAGCAGGCCCCCGAGGTAGGACTTCCCACTTCCGGAGGCGGCCACCACCCCCAGATTGGCGTTCGGCAGCACTGCCGCATCGTGGAGGTTCAGCCAGACCGGCGCCGCCGTCCGCAGATGCCTCCCGAGGTTGACGGCTCCGGCCGTCTTCCCGTCCCAATCGTCCAGCCACGGCCAGAGGGAAGCCAGCTCCGCGCTCTGGACCACCCGCCGCGGCCCGGATGGTTGGTTGGCGAGGAGCCCAGTCTGCAGTCTGGCCGGCCCCTGGTCACACCAGGCCGGAACCAGGGCCGCCCGGAGGGCCGCCATTCCCGAACGCAGATGGTGCACCAGCTGACGGGCCTCCCCCGGGCTGTCACCGGCCACCGTCACGGTGAGCGCCAGGTCGAAGAGCTTGCCTTCGGATCGGGCCAGCACCTCCCGCAACCGGGAGGCGGAGGCGAGGGCAGCCTGCAGCCTGGGGTCCCCATCCTCGCCACGTTGACCGGCGGCCAACTCCCTTGCCCGCAACCCGAGCATCCGGCGCCGCAGGCTCCGGTCGGCCTCGCCGTCAGCCCGCGGCCAGACGTCCAGGACCAGGTCAAACTCCCCGGGTACCCCGACCAGCGACCACAGCCAGCCCGGGGCCACTTCCACTCCGGGCAGCCGCTCCAGCCATAGCGAGGTCAGCCAGCGTCCGCCCGCCCGCAGCATGGTCGGGTGTTCGCGCCAGGGCCCCTCGGCTAGCGCGGGAGGGCGGCCCTCACCCTTGAACCAAGCCGTGGAGGATGCCGCCGGGCCCCCATCGATTCCATTGCCGGTGCTGGGGACGGCCACGAACACCTGTCTACGGAAGGTTGGCCGCTGCCGCATCCCCTCGGCGAGGTGCGCCTCCAGCGCCCCCTGCAGGTCTCCGGCCGGCCCAACCGGGGACGGGCTCACCGAGATGGGTCCCGGTGCCTCGCGGCGGGAACAGATGAGGAACCGCACCGGCAGGCGCAGCTGCTCGAGCCAGGTCGCCAGGTCGCCGGCCAATTTCCGGCGCTCGGGGGCGACCAGGTCGAGGATGTCGGGGGCCTTCGTCCGCCAGATGATCTCGCGGCGGTCGTCCTCCCGGCCGGAGGTCACCAGAGCCGGGAGGCGGCCAGCACACCCCGCACCAGCGCTCGGACTCCGTCGGCCGAAGGCCGCGCGGCCGCCTGCAGCTGGGTGAGTGCCGGGTCCCCCAACCGCTCGTCCACCGGGATCGCGGCGGCCACCGGGGCACCCGCCCCCGCGATCTGCGAGCTCAACCCCGAGGCCGGCCCCGCCCGGTTGAGCGCGACCATCACCTGGACCTCGGGGTAGGTTCGCCGCAGCGCCGCCACCTGGTCCGCCAACTGCCGGGGGAAGGCTTCGCCTCCGTCCCAGACTAGGACCAGGCCCGCCAATCGGACGCCGGGCGGCGGGCCCGGCGGTCCCGACCCCCAGTCGCCGAGCAGCAGCCGCGGTGTGTTCCCGCCGTCCTTGGCGGGAACCACCCAAATCGCAGTCGCCGATCGGTCCTGGCCGGAACCTCCCAAGTCCACTGCCTCCGCCTGGAGTTGGGCTCCGACCGCGCGGCACAGGGCGGTGCAGCCGACCCCTGGCCGAAGTGAGAGGAAGGCGACCAGCGGCGGGCCTTGCTCCAGACCCTCGGCCCCCGGCAGGCGGTCCGATCCTGACTCCGCCTCGACCCACAGGTGCCGGCCTTCCCGGCTGGCGCTGGCGACCCGGCCTAGGTAGCGCAGAGTCAGCCAGGCCCAGCGAGCCGCGGAGACCCCTTGGATCTTCCCCCAGGCCAGGGCGGCGGTGGTCAGCGCCAAAAGGCCGGCCGCGCCCAGACGGACCGCGCCAGGCAACGGCAACTCGGTGAGTGCCCAGGCGCCGGCCGTCCCCAGGCCGGCCAAGATGAGCCTGGGCGCGGGCAGTCCCAGGGCGACCACCGCCTCGCCGTCCAGGTTGTCCGCAAATCGAAGGCTGTCCATGGCTGACTCCGGGAAGTTCCGGCTCCACTGGAGTCCGCCGATGGGGCAGGGAGGGGCTGCCCTCAGTCCGGTCGGACGATCTCCACCGCAAAGCCGATGTCTTGAGCCGGCAGCCGCGGCGGCTTGGTGACTCGCAGGTGAACCCGCTTCACCCGAGGCAACTTCAACAACTCCTCGGCGATCCGGGAGGCCATCGCCTCCAGCAGGTGGAACTCGCCCTCCTCCACGATCGTTCGGACAACCCCGTACAGATCCACGTAGTTGACGGTGTCAGCCACGTCGTCGGTGACCATGGCTCGGGCGGTGTCGGCCTCGACCTCCAGGTCGACCGCGAACTCCCCCCCGGCCCGCCGCTCCGCCGCGGAGACTCCGTGGTGACCGAAGAAGCGCAGTCCGTGCAGATGCAAGAGGTCGGGCTGGGGATGCGCTGGTTCTGCGGCTGGTCCGGCGCCGGTCTCCCGGTCAGGCCAGCCGTAGTCTGCCTGACCTAACACCGGGGTATATCAGCGGCGGCCGTCGGGCTTCTTTTCGACGGCCTCGATGGAATCGATGTGGACCACCTCGCGCCGGTTGTCTCGGGTGGGAAACAGGACGACGAGGGTTTGGGACAGCGCCGCGATCACCTGCCCGACGTCGCCAACCGAGACGCTCTCGATGGCCTCGCCGGTGCTGTGGCGGACGACGTCATTCACTTTGACCCAAGTGCCCGGTGGCCAGCGCATCTCCGGGGTCAGCTCCTCCTCGGTCAGGTCCTCGATCGAGACCGTTCCGCGGTTCCCGCCCCAGGGACGGGTCGGGGAGGGTCTGGGTGCCACGCGGACGACTGGGGCTACCGGCGCTTCAGCCACCGGCTCCGATTCGGCTTCTTCTGCGATCTCCAGCTCCTCCTCTTCATCCTCGTCGGCAACCCGTTCCGGCTCGGCCGACTCTTGCTCAGGGCCGGGGCCGGGCTCTACCGATTTGGGCGTGCGCTTGGGACTCATGGGCACCAGATCACGGGATTGCGACCTGCCGCTGGGAGGTGGCCAACAACTGACCCTCCAATTCTCTCAGCCTACCACGGGCTCCGCCGGAACTCAGCGGGGGGATCACTCCTCGGCGATCGAGGTGACCCGCCACGGCTCGCGTTGGCCGTCCAGGACCAGGCGCAGCTGGACCGGTTCGTTGGCCGTGCTGGGGGAGGCCTCCGTGGTGAGGAAGCTGGTGCGATCGCGATAGCGGAGCCGCGTTGTGGTCTGCCCCTGGCCGGCGATCTCGATGATCTCCAAGTGCAGCGACTCCCGGAAGGGGCTGACTTGGATTCCCGCCGCCTGGTAGGCGGTAAAGCGAGCCTTGAGCTCCGCCAGCGCGTCCCCGGCGAAAGCCTGTCCGAGGCGGCTGAGATTACCGCTCACCGCGGCGTCGTCGAGCACGGCCAGGATCCGCCGCATCTCACTGCGGGCCCGCTCGATCAGCTGGGGGTCAGGCGACTTGCGTCGCTTGGGCAAGTGGGGCATTTAGCTCGATCCCGCCCGGGGCCGCAGCACCCGGAGCAGATCGGTGGGCAGGTATGCCGACGCCGACCTTTGCGGGGCGTCAGACACGTCCAGGACGACCGAACCGGGGGGCTCGTCGTCGATGGCGCCGTCGAGGGACACCGGCGCCGGCGGCACCTGGACGGTGGGCGCGTCAGCCCAGCCGAAGTCATCACGGGGAGGGGACTGCTGGGTTACCGGCGGCCGATTGGCGTTCCGGACCTGGGCCGCCTTGAGCCGGCTGACCGATTCCTCAGCCTCCAGGCCCGACCCGGTAGGGATGGCCTCGTACCCCGGGCGGCGAACGCCAGGCACGGTCCGGCCCACCAGGGCCACCGGCAGGCTCTCCAAGTTCTGCAAGAGCGTCATCCCGGCTGCCTCCACCAGGCATTGCAAAGTGGGCAGCGGCCAGGGCGAGTCCCCCGGGTACACGTAGCAGCGATTGGCGGGAAAGTGGCGGAGCTGGGAGAGCACGGTGAAACCGGGGTTACCGCTGCAGAGAACTGCCGCCGGCGGCTGGCCGCGGTCGAGCATGGCGCCGATCCGGGCCAGGCTGGTGGCGGGGTCGGCCAGCTCCAGGTCCTCGACCGCCCCCACCACGTGGAAGGAGGGAACCAGTTCGGCGGCGCGGCGGGCCAGACTGGCCTCCCCGACCACCACGAGCGTGTTCAGCTGGTTGGCGTCTTCCACTTGCGGCCCGATCGTACCCTAGGCCCGCGCAGTTGGTGGTCGGGAGAGGCCCCCACGCCGCTCACTTCGGGCTCAACTCCTCCAGGTGGACGGTCGCCTCGTCCAGGCGGCGCTGCTCCACCTGGATCCCGAGCCCGGGCCCGGTCGGCACCGGCAGGGTGCCGTCGGCGGCAAGCTCGAACGGCTGCTCCAACAGGTCCTGCGCGAAATAGCGATCGCTGGCCGAGGTGTCGCCCGGGAGGTTGAAGCCGGGCAGCGAGGCCAACGCCAGGTTGGCAGCGCGTCCGATCCCGGTCTCCAGCATCCCGCCGCACCAAACCGGCCAGCCCGCCTCGCCGCAGGTGTCGTGAAGCTGGGCGGCGGGGAGCAGACCGCCGACCCGCCCCGCCTTGATGTTGAGGATCCGACCGGAGCCAAGGGCGATCGCGGCGCGCAGGTCGGCCAGCGACTCCACGCTCTCATCGAGACAGATCGAGGTCTCGATCTGCGCCTGCAGCGTCGCATGGTCGATGAGGTCATCGTGGGCCAGCGGCTGCTCGATCATGGTGAGGTCGAACTCGTCCAGGGCCCGCAACTGGTCCACGTCCTGGAGAGAATAGGCGCTGTTGGCGTCCAGCATCAGCGGGGTGCCGGGGAAGCGCTGGCGGACCGCCTGGGCCAGCTCCACGTCGTAGCCGGGCTTGCACTTCAACTTGATCCGCTGGTAACCCGCCGCCAGATACCCCTCGATCGCGGTGAGGGTAGCGGCCAGGGATGACTGGATGCCGATGCTGACCCCGCAGCCGATTCGTGAGCGCACGCCACCCAGAATCTGGGAGACGCTCTGGCCCGTGGCGTGGCCCGCCTGGTCCAAGAGCGCCATCTCGGTCGCCGCCTTGGCCATGTGGTGGCCGCGCACCCACTCCCAACTTCGGGCGTGCCCCGCCACATCGGCTGGGGGGGCGCCCAGGACCGAGGGCAGGATGTGGTCCCGCAGAGTGCTGAGCGCCCCGGCACAGGTCTCCGAGGAGTACGCGGGGTCGATCCCGGCGACACACTCGCCGACTCCGGCAACCCCGTCCCCCTCGAGCTCGACGAGCAGCGCCCGGCGCACCGTCTGGGTCCCGAAGCTGGTGGTGAAGGGCGAGACCAGCGGGAGCTCGACGACCCTCAGCCGAGCTCGCTCCACCCGCAGCCGGGGGAGCCCGCCGTTCATGAGAGTCGGCCGCTCCAGATCTTGGCCACGCACCCCGCCAGCAGCGCCGCCCGGTCGGGGAGCGAGTCGAGGTCGGCCCACTCGCCCTGGGCGTGGGCGTTGCCGCCCACTATCCCCAGCCCGTCCAGCGTCGGCACGCCGAGCGCGGCAGTGAAGTTGCCGTCGCTGCCACCCCCCACCGAGGCCCCTTCGAGATCCGGCCAGCCGAGCTCTGCCGCAACCTCCTGGGCCAGGGCGAAGATCCGGCTCGATGAGTTGGGCTCGAAGGGGGGGCGATTGGCGCCCCCCTTCACCTCCAGACTCGCCTCGGGAAGAGCAACTCGGAGCCGCCGCACTCTCGCGTCGACCCGCTCCGCCTCGGCAGCCGTGGCGAACCGCACGTCGATGTCCAGGCTGGCCTGGGCAGGGATCACGTTGGTCCGGGTGCCTGCCTGGAGCCGGGTGGGGGACACCGTCGTCCCCAGCTCGGGCCGGCCCAGCGCCGCCACCTCGGCCACCAGCGGAGCGATCGCGAGGAGTGAGTTCACTCCCCGGTCGGGGTCCAACCCCGCGTGGGCGGCCCGGCCGTGCACGGTGAGGCAATACCCGCCGATCCCCTTCCGGGCGATCTTGACGGCGCTCCCGAGCGGTGGCTCCAGCACCAGCACCGCCGAGCACTCTCTGGCCTCTGCCTCGATCAGGTCGCGGGAGGCCTCGCTGCCGACCTCCTCGTCACCGGTCAGCAGCAGGGTCAAACCCCCCTGCGGGCCGCCACCCTGTCGGAGCCCGGCCAGCGCCGCCAGGGCGACCACCACCCCTCCCTTCATGTCGAAGACCCCGGGCCCCTGGGCGCGACTGCCCGAGACTTCGAACAGCGGTTGCCAGGCACCGATGTCCCAGACCGTGTCCAGATGACCCAGCAGCAGCAGCGAAGGGCCCCCCGAGCCGCCCGACCGCAGCACCAGTGATGGGACACCGCTCTCTTCGATCAGCCGGATGTCGCTGATCCCGACCTCAGTTGCGAAAAGGCGCTCCGCGATCCGCGCACACGCCTCGATCGACTGCCGGTCGCCGCTCGGCGACTCGCAGCGAACCAGTTCCTCCAGGGCTTCCAACCAGCGGGTCTGGCGGTCACCAAGCCAGCGGCGTAGAGAGGGCAGATCGAGCGACCTGTCCATGGGAAGCACCGGCAAAGTCTAAGTCAGGAGCCGGATCGACCCGCAGGCTCCCGCCAGCGGCACGAGTTCCACCAGCGGGCCTCGGGCGCGGGGTCTAGGCTCTCCGGCTACTTGCAGGTCCACTCGCCGGACTCGCCGATGGAGAACATCTTGGCCGCGATATCGGCCTGCTGGACGGGGTCCCAGATGTCGGTACCTCCGTGCCCGTGGAAGGTCGCGGGCATGAACTGGAAGAGCCCGCTGGCGCCCGAGTACTTGTTGACAGCGGTGGGATTCAACCCCGACTCACACTGGGCCACTCCGAGCAGCCAGGAGTACGAGACGTTGTACTGCTGGGCAGCCGCCCAGACGATCTGGGTGATCGTGCCGACCGGGGGCTCCGGCACCGCCTGCCAGAAAGCCGAGCCGAAGGACAGTCCTCCCGCCGCCGCCGCCGCCGCCGCCGCCGGCGGCGGCGGCGGCGGGACCACCTGGGCCTCCTGCAGCGGCAGGGTCACCTGGTAGTCGGTCACCGAAAGGATGCTGCGAGCCTGGCTGGCGACCTGGGCGATCGCGGCGGGGGCGGTCGACGGCGGCCCTGAGGCCCCGCCGGTGGCGAGGGCTCCCACCACCGGCGCGCTGAGCAAGAGGACGGTCGCGGTGGTGATCCAGCGCAGTCGGCTGGCCAGAAGCGGCGTCCGGCGAACCGGCGCTGCTGTCTCATGGCGGAGGGTGAGGACGACGCGGGGGGTGTGGGAGGGCCAGGTCAGCTGCGCCAAGTCAGGCGCTCGGGCCTGGCGGGTAGATGAACCCGTCGAACCCGGAGCCGGAGTCGGGTACGACCCGGTAGTCGACCCGGTCGAAGCCTCCGCCGGCGCCGTAGTAATTCATCTCGGAGACCTCGAAGTTGTTAGGGAACCCGGCCCCGGGCACCGACACCGCGGTGACGTAGGACACGTGGCCGGCACCGAACGCTCCGCCGCCGCCCGGCGGCCAGACTACAATCGCCCCTACCGCCGGGGTGCTGCCCTCCGCATGGCCGGCGGCGGCGGCTCCGGCCCACCACTGGTAGGCGTCTCCACCCCAGTTGACGTCCCAGCCGTTGGCCCGCCATTGGCCGGCTGCCCAGTAGGTGCAGGTGCCGAACGCGAAGGCCCAGTTACCGGTCGTCACCGTCGGGGTGGGGTTCGTCACCGTCGGGGCGGGGTGGATCAGCTCGGCCAGCAACTGGTTGGACTCGACTCCTAGCTGGCCCTGGACGGACTCGGCGGTGGTCTCCTCGGCAAGCAACTCCTGGTCCGCCTTGGCGATCGACTGCTGATCGTGCTGGATCGAATTCACCAGCTGCCCCACCTGGGAGGCGATGGCGTCGGGCAGGGTGGAGTTGTCGAAGAACTGGGTCATGTCGGGAGAGGCCAGGGCGTTGGCCACCTCGGCAGCGCCGCTGCCGGCGACATAGGCGGTGCTGACCAGGCTGATCAGGGCCTTGCGATCGCCGGCCAGTTGGACCGCAAGAACCTGCTGGGTCGTTTGATCTGCGCTCAGCTGCTGGTTCAGCGAGTTGAGGCTGCTCTGGTTCGTCTCGATCTTCGTCAGCAATGTCTTGACCGAGCTGACGTCAGAAACCTCGCCCTGGGCCTCCAGCTGATTGAGCAGAGTGGTCAGGGCTTGCTGATTGACAGCGTCGGTCGATTGCTGAGCCACGACTCCGAGGCCCGGTCCGAAGATCGAGGAGACCCATACCACTCCGGCCACGCTGGCAGCAAGCCAGGCGCGCCCGGCAAAGCGGGCTCCGCGCATACGTCCTCCCACATAAGCGCGTCCGTTCGAGCCTGGAAGGTAACCGATGGGCCGGGCCTCGGTCAACCCTGAGTACCAGCTCTGCCTGATCCGTTCGAATTCGGCCTTGATCGGACGCAAGTCAAATGGCTTGCTGGCCGAGCCGTCCCTGGGAAATGCTCGAGTCGCCTGCCGAGGGGCCCCATTCATGGACCAGCTCCACCAGTCGGCGAAGTTGGTCGGGGTTCGAGTCCGGTAGCACGCCGTGCCCCAGGTTGAAGATGTGGCCGGGACGGCGGGCGGCCTCCCGGAGAACTTCCTGGGCACCCGACTTCAGGACCGGCCAGGGGGCCAGGACCAACGCCGGGTCGAGGTTGCCCTGGATGAAGCGTTGGGGCCCCACCAACTCCCAGGCCTGCCCCAAGGGCAGGCGCCAGTCGACCGAGATCCCGTCCGGCCCGGTGGCGGTGAGCGCGTCCAGCAGGTGGCCTGAGGCGGTGGAGAAGTAGACGACCGGTAACTTCGGGCGTAGCCGCTCGATCAGGGCCTGGAGGTAGGGTGCGACATGGCGGACGAAGGTGGCCCGGTCGAGTACCCCGACCCAGCTGTCGAAGAGCTGCACCACATCGGCGCCGGCCTCAGCTTGGGCGATCAGGTAGCGAGAGAGGACCTCGGTGAGCGTCGTCATCAGCCGGTCCCAGATCTGGGGTTCGGAGTGGATCAGGGCCCGGACGTGGGGGTAGTCCCGGGAACCTTGGCCCTCCACCAAGTAACAGGCGAGGGTGAAGGGGGCGGCTCCGAACCCGACCAGGGCGGCCCGCCGTCCCAGCCGCTCCCGGGCGGCCCTGATGGCGGGAAAGAGATAGGGCGTCGCCTCCTCCGCCTCCACCACCCGCAACTCCCTCACCTGGCGCTCCGACCTGATCGGTTGCGCGATCACCGGCCCGACCTCCTCGCGAATCTCGAAGTCGACCGCCATTCCCTGGAGGGGCAGCATGATGTCGGCGAAGACCACCGCCGCGTCCACTCCCAGGATTTCCACCGGCAGGCAGGTGACATCGACGCTGAGATCGGAGTTGGTGGCCAGCTCCAGGAAGCTGAAGCGCTCGCGAAGCGCCCGGTACTGGGGCAGGGAGCGCCCGGCCTGGCGCATGAACCAGACCGGGGTGGCATCGGTTGGCTGGCGGCGGGTTGCCGCCAGAAAGCGTTCGGCGCCGTCCGTCACGGCGAGTGAGCCGGGTGTGCAGCGACCATGAGGTGATGAGCATGCCAAAGTCCAACCAGGCGGCGGGTTGGCGGGCGTACCTGCTTCTGCTTCACCCCGGGCCGTCCGCGGTCTGCACCCTCGTCACCACGATTGCCGGGTGGAGTGCCTGGCGCCAGGCTGACCCGCTCGACCGTCCGGCTGGGCGCTGGCCGGCCAAGCTGGCTGGCGCCAGCGCCGCGATGGCCCTCGCCCAGATCAGTACCGGCGTGCTCAACGATGCCTTCGACGCCCCCTGGGACCGGCTCTACCAGAGCTACAAGCCGATCGCGACCGGAGCTGTGCCCCGGCGTCACGCCTGGTTGATTGGCTTAGCCTGCGGCGGCGCCTCCCTCATCTGCGCCAGGGCCGCCGGGGTTCGGCCGCTGCGGCTGATGCTGCTGGGGTTGGGGAGCGGCTGGAGCTACAGCCTGGGGCTGAGCCGCACCCCCATCTCGTTCCTGCCCTTCGCCTCCGGGCTGGCGACGGTCCCACTCTTGGGCCCGGCTGCGCTCGGGGTCTCGCTTCCTTCGCAGGGCTCGGTTGTGGCCCTCGCCGCAGGGCTCGGCGTAGGCCTGCACCTCGCCAATGGCGGGCCCGACATTGAGCGCGATCGGTTGGCCGGGAGAAGAAGCCTGCCGATCCTCCTGGGGGAGGAGGGATCCCGCCAAGTGAGCCACCTTCTCCTCGGCGCGGGTGCCCTGGCGGTGGCCCTGGGAACCCCGGCCCGGGGCCGTCGCTGGGCCTGGGGTGGGGCTGGAGTCGGTGCGGCCCTGGTCCTCGCCGATCGGCTGGCTCCGCGGAGCGACCGATCCCGGGGCGATCACCCCTTCGTGATCCCGGCCCTGGCCGGCGGCGCCCTGGCCGTCGGCTGGCTGCTGGGCCGGGCACGAGGTACTGCCGGGTGATCGCCTTGAGGCCGGGGACTGAGCACGATGGCTGACGCCAGCGCGGGAGTCCGCGGAGGCGAGGTCGCGATCCGACCGGTCAGTTGCCCACCGCCGACGGGCCGCCATCAGCGCGGGGGCGGGGACCGGGGCGGTGTTGGTGCCGGTTGGCGGGGCCCTGGGATTGCTCACTCACTCTTGGAGCACCTTGCTGGTCTGCGTGTTCGCCACCCTTTTGGTGGGAGTGGCCTCCTACATAGGGCAGGGGCACAACGAAGTTTTGGTCGGCCCCCGGGGAGTCCGACGGGTCGCTCGTGACTGCGACCTGATCGCCACCTGGCCCTCGCTGCGAGCAGTGGAGGTCAAGGTACCCGGCAATCGAATCGTGGTCTTCAACCTTGAGACCACGGGCGTTCTGGTGGAACGCCTCACCAAAGACCGCGACCGCGCGAAGCCCGCCCAGGCCCTGGTGCCGCACCCCCCGGAGGGATCCAATTCCGGCTGGATCGCGAGGCCGCTGACGCCTTGGGGGCGGAGGGCTCGCAGCGGCGGCCGGATCTCGGCGGGCTGGCCGAATGGGAGCGAGCCAGTCGTCCGACGTAGGCGAAAGGCTGCCCCCGTCACCGCGAGCCTATGGTGTCTGTGTGTACCGGGAACGCATAGAGGAACTCGTACGCCGCTGAGGTCGCCGACGTGCCCCGGGTGGCAGTGACCGTGACGGTGACTGTGCCTCTGCCCGCAGGCAACACGGCAGTGGTGGAATTGTCACTTGGTGGTGTAGGTGAATTCGTCCGCCAAGCCTGTCGCGCTCGTACCCTCGGGCGTCGTGACCCTGACGGAGACTGTGCCGCTGACCTCCTTAGGCGAGACGGCCGTGATGGAAGTGTCACTGTTCACGGTGAAGCTCTTAGCGGCAGTGGCGCCGAAGGCAACCGCCGTGGCCCCCGTGAAACCTGTGCCGGTGATCATCACGCTGGTGCCACCGGCCTTCCGTCCAGAGGTCGGGGAGATGGCTGTGACTGCCGGGGCGATCGCTATGACCGCGGTCGCGTTGCTCGAGATATACGTGCCCCAGTTGGTGGAAAAGTCCCGGTAGCTGGCCGGAGGAATCCACTCCGCGGCCGTCCACACCAGACCATCGGGGGCGACGACTGCAAAGGAGTAGTCACCCCAGCGGCAGCCGCCATAGGTCGGACCTACGTAGTACGCGTAGCAGGTGAACCCGTCCTCCGGAGCGCTGCCCGCAGCGACCACGGTGGCGGCGGACGGGTCGGGCCCACTAACGCTGACAGGGAAAGTGACCATGCTCGGGTAGAGCCCAGCGCCCACCGAGCCAACCACCATCTCTCCAATACCCACGGCGTTCACCGCCAGGGCCGGGTAGAGCAGGCTCCCCCCGGGAGCAGCGCTGATGTTGCCTTGGTTTACGACAGACGCGTACAGCGCCCCTAACGAGGTGAAGCCGGGACTGAACTCGAACCACTCCGCCGATGTCGTTCCGATCGGATTGGTAGGGGTCGAGGCCGAGGAGAGCTCCGTGTAGAGGTTCCCACCCGCCCAAGTGGTCTGCTGGACCGCATCAAAGTCGGCTTGGAGCACCCCCGCGGGGACTGGTTGGGGGCCTAAAAGATTGCGTTCGAGGTAGGCTCGCAGCGGCGTGTCATTGACCGGGGCAGCGGCCTGGCGCACGGCCATTCCGGTAGCTGGGAACTGGTAGGCCTGAGTTCCCACCAGGGTGTAGGCCAGACTGAGGGCCGGAGCGGCGGTGCTTAGTGATTTGGTGTTCTCCAGCGCGTACGGCGCGATAGCGCTCGAGCCGACATCGATCGGGTCGGACATGGTGAACAGTTCAGTCCCGTTGTTGGGCTCTGCCACCTTGAGAGCCCCGGGCGGGCTGAGCGCCGGCGACAGGTGGTACGTGGTGTGGTCGTGCAGGTCCGCAGGATCAAAGGCGTCGGGCAGGTTCGAAAGGTGCTTGAGCACCGGCGTCGACCCCAAGCCCTCGGCGGCCAGTTCGAGCTCCACCTTGGAAACGGCGTAGAGCTGGGCGCCGTTGAAGCCAGGCCCGCTGATCGGGAACTCGTTGGTGGTGATGTAGAAGCCGTTGCTGTCGGCGCCGATCATCGGGTAGTCACCGAAGCAGGGGCAGCCTGTGTCGGCGCTGTCAGTGGTGGCGAAGGAAAAGTCGGTGAAGGCCCCCAGAGGATTGGACGTGTCGCTGACTGCCAACAGCTGCTCGGAAGAGGAGGCGCCAAGGATGTCCAATTCGGTGAGGAACCAGTGCCCAGTCTGGCTATCGTAGTAACACCGAGGGTCAGAGGTGAAGTTCCCGGTCGACTCGGAAGCGACCCCGAAGACCGCCGACAGGGGGGTCGCGGGAAGAGCCAACTGGCCGTTGGTTCGATAGATCGCCAGGGCATTGTTTATGGGTTCTATGACAAATTGGTTGTCGGCGGAGAGGCCCTGGTCTGGCGGCTCAAGATCGTAGGCTGAGTTGGCCGCCGACTGCTGGGCGCCGGTCAAGCCCGGAAACGACGTCGGCGCCGGCGTCGCCGCAGCAGCTCCCAGCGCCCCTGGCGTTGCCGTCCCGGCGGTGGAGACGCTCACCGACGAGGTCGCTGGGGCCGTACCGGAAGTGGTCGCGCTCCGATTGGGTGCTTGGCGGTTGATCGCAACCGGCGGCGTCAGAGGTCGCCCCTGTGACGCGATGTTGGGAATCACCGCACTTGCGAGCGCTTGCAGGTTGACCGTGTTGCCCTTGGTGAGTCCCCCACTCGTGGACTCGACCGGGACAGCGGCCCCCGCGGCGGACGTGGCAGTCTGAGCGCTCACGGTTTGATACGCGAACGTCGCAGTCCCCGCTGTGGCCGTAGCCAACGCGGCCACGCTCACCAACTTGCCGAGTGTTCCTAAGCCCACGAGTTTCACAACATCCCTCCCTGACAGGGGCTCGCTCTTCCCCAAACGAGTTAGTCGCGTACCACTGTAACCGTGTGTGATGCAGTTGACAAGGGGTCTACTGCTCCCGCCGTAGGCGAACATAGGTGCTCAACAGTAGAGATCAGCAGTCGTCCAAGTGCAAGACCGACACAGCGATCCTCTTCAGGGACGGTGTCGGAAGTGCGGTCTTGAATGCTGCCACGGGCCAGTGGCCTCGCTTTCCCGGCGATTGATCCGCCTTTGGTAGTTCGGTTGCTCCGAATCTCCTTCCTCCGCCGGGCCAAGGGAACATCCCGCCTCTGGGACGTGAGTTCTCTATATTCATCATATTCATCCCTGCACCAGACTGTGCTCTCAGGCTTCCGCGAAGGCTCCCGGAGGACTCGCCTTGAGATCAGGCTCGACCTCCGGAAACAGCGGTAGACCCTCATTGTGTCCCCTTCATGTTGTTGACCCGCGAGACAGAGTCGGTGAAAAAGCCAGGCCAGCCTTGCTTCCAGGGCACGTCCACGAGAACGCTTTTACCATAAAACGCCGGGTACATTGACTACCAGGAGGGCGTTTCAAGACCAGCTCCCGCGCGCGCTCCGAGCCGGTGTGTCCCACCCCTGAGCGTCGCGCTCCCAGGGCCACGGGGGTTCGTCCGGATCACTGGCCCAGGGCACGACCCCGCTGTTCGGAGCCGGGGGACCGTCGCTCCAACGGATGGCTCGATAGTCGGGATCGACCGCGCTGGAGGGGCTGCGTACGGTGAACACCTGCACCACCGCATCACCCACGTCCGGCGACCGACCCAGGCGCTTGCGGATGTCGTGCTGGGACGCGACCTGCACCCTGCCCGTGGAGGTCATCTTTCAGAGCGGGCTGCACAGGTGCACCACCAGCTCGTCATCGTCGGGGAGCGCCAACCTCGAACCGCCGGCGGGGTCCAGCACCTAGCGCATCTTCCACCAGGCCGGCGCCCGCTGGTTCACCAAGCCCAACGCGTGGGAGCGGTCCCGGGCTCGGCTCGAACCTGCGGCGTTGAAGGCGCTCACCAGCTTGCGCTGCTCCCTGAGCCGCTCCACGACTACGGAGCCCACCCCGAGCACGTTCACCACCGCAATGTCGGACGGGTGGGCCAGCTTGGCCGCCACCGGCCGGTGGTCGCGATGGTGTCCTCCAGCCGGTGCCGCTCGATCCCCGTCACCACATCCCCGATGTAGGTCACCCGACGGTCTGGTCAGTGCCGAACCGGGCTACGTCCACGCCGATGATGCGGCCTCCCGACGGCTCAGTCGGCCGGTGTCCTCCCGGGCCCGCCAACGCTCGATCGCGGCCTCGAGCCACGCCAGCGGGACCACCCCATCCTCATGGCGGCCGGCGAACTCTCCTACTCGGTTCCGACCCACGCTCCTAGCATCGACTATCAAGCGCCACCTCCCAG
>OCZT010000915.1_pt1 | contig 29988 bp, 23 predicted proteins | sample 1539031 | NCBI WGS metagenome assembly OCZT01 (sample SAMEA3539308, study PRJEB22396) | soil metagenome | biome: tundra; feature: field; material: soil | place: USA | collected 2010-05 | depth 0.15 m | reverse complement strand
AACACAGCGAGTGTCTGGGCAAGCTGCTCTTTTAACTCAAGGGCAAACGTCCGCAGGTACGACCCTTCGAGCCGTTGGGCCCTGCTGAGGCAGTAGCTGCAGGCGGCCCCGTATATCACCACATACCTAAGCTGCGCGTCTCGCCGTGCTCGTTCCATGCTCTCTATCAGCTCTTCTAGTGGCACTGTGTGGACGTAGGCAGCAAAGAGGTTGTAAAGAGCCTGCTTCGTTTCGTTTGTATCTCTCTGGGGTTGGATTGCTTGCACAAAGGTGCGTCGGCCCAACAGGTAATAATCCCGCGGCAAGAACGTGCTGAAAGTGAAAGGGAAAAGACTCCTTTTTTCAGTGTTCTTTTTTCCAGCGCTTGATGGATAGAAAGGGATCCGTTGCTTGATTCTCCGCGCACTTTTTTATACAAAGGACGACGCCACGGGCGGTAGCGCGGGGCAACAGCGCGGCAACATAGGCGCTGGGCCTACTCCTCCGTATCGTCGCGCTCCTCGATTGCTTCAAGCGAGAGTAGGGCTTGGGTTACGAAGTGGTCAAGCGCGGTCGTTTGTGCCTTAATCGCCTCGGTTTGCGCCGTAATCGCCTCGATGAGGCGCTCCCGTTGATGGTATTCTTCTTCGTCTATGTTCTCCCTTCCTTTGCTCTTTTAACTACCTCTATGGGTATATCATCGTGCTGATTGGAATTCTTAAATTACCTTGAGATATTGTAGCGCTATACAGATAAGAGATAGTGCGATAGCGACGGATGATGGTACGATAGTTACCTTTATCCCTCTCTTAGTCCATCCAACGCTTTCCTTAGTCCCTTCAACAATTTCCCCTATGCGATCCAGATCGGCTTTTACCTCGGCGAGGCTCTAATTTCTGCTTTTGCCGTCACACCTTGTTCTGTAACGTCTCTAGGTTCCGGCTCATCTGGCGCTGCGTCTTGCTTTTCATCCATATGTTGCCACCTCCTTGACTTTCTTAATCCCGGCTTTATTAGAGATTGTCTTTCCTCCCTGATTGCCATCGCCAATAGTTAGCAATATCCGCTTTTACGAAAGCCGCTTTATAGGGGTTTTTTTCGCACCACCGATCGTAGCAGTAGTTAAACCTTGGATTGCTAATCTGCACCGTTGAGCACGGTTCACACCCAGGGCGGTCACGCTTTGCCCTAACAGCGTTATCTCTCCGGTAAGACAGCCTTTGCATTGGTCAGGTGGAGTCACTTCGTGCTTGTCTGATTCTCCCGTTTTTCTCACCTCCTGGCCTTTATTTCTTAGTGATCTGTTTGCACTGCTATATATCGGGATTTGCTCTAGAGAGAAAGTGTTTGACCGCCTTCCTTTTTTCCACCGCCTTCGTTACAGCCGCGTAACTGGTGCCTCCTCTTTCTTAGAGGGCTCTTTTTCGGGGTGCTGCGCAGTCAGTCTTTGAAGCGCTGCCAGCAGGAAGGCAAACCCACGGTGAGAGCGGCAAGTCATACGTCAAACCTAAGCGTTTCGAGGCGATGATCGGGCACTTTGCGCATAATTTATGCTTAGTCGCGGACGCCGAATCATAATGATTAGGTGTGCAGCGCCGCTATGCACGTATATGTTAGTTGCCGATCACTACCCATCTCATGATCTTGTGATGCCAAACCGCCAGCTGTTCGAGATTCACCGCAGCAGAATCTCGCTCCACCATGCCAAGGCAGGATACGACTACCCTACAATACGCCTTCCATTTATATTCTCAAAGCTTGCAGGACTGTCGACGCACATCTATCAAACGCTGCACGAAGGGGCGCTTGCCTTCCTTGTTGTTGTCTCTAGCGCAGCCACAGAAAAAGGTGTTGACCAGTCTGAAGACGCCGTCCTAAACGCCAAATCGCCCGCCTTGACATGGCGGAGGTCGCCGGTTCGAATCCGGCCGAGCCCATCTTTTGTTGGAGGGTCAAGGCCCGCAGCGCTCTTTCTTGATTTCCGAGTTGTCGACTCCGTTGTCTACTCCAAACGAACATCGGTCACACAGACCTTGGGAACGCTTCCGCTAGACTTTGAGATAACGAACCATGTAGCTACGTTGAAGCCCGATCAATTGGTCTAGCTCCGAAATCAGTCGATTGGATCAACCGAGCGTTAATGGCTTTCTGGCTCGCAATCGCGCCTGCATGCACTGGTATTTTACGGCACCAAGTACTACGGGCCGACTTACGGGCTCGTCTTTACCGCGCATAGCGACGGAGCCATTATAGAAATCTTCTCGCTGGACAGTTGCGAGATCTCGTCGGAAGTTGCGTCGCTGTGTTCTATTAGGTCGCGAACTTTCCATCGCCGGCATCGTGATCTCCTTCTTCCTCACGGGCGCCAAGTCAGGCAAGTCTTGAGGAAAAAGGGGCATAAGCCCCTCCTTTCTTGCTTTGCTGCGGAGAGCATCTCTTTTGAGGCGGGGACTAAGAGAGCATAGCTCATTATCTATGTAGACGTTGACTCGTGCCAGAAATCTGAGTGTCGTGACTTAGATCCCATTTATTGCTTTTGGCCAGCGTGGGACACGAGTAGGAGCCAGATAGTGAAACCCTCACGTCTCTACGAATGTGAGATAAGTCACATCAAACGGGAAAAGTGTGACAAAATGGTAACAAAACCATGCCACCGTAAAAAACCAGTCTGCGATTGTTGAGGCTGCTAACGGCGCTGACTTGTCATAGGCAAACGAAAGCCCCTTTATTAATTATTAACTAAATTTTATATAAATATATAGATATATTTTACTTGCGTTCGCGTATGCATGACAAACCCCGCCGCGATTCGATCGAAAACACAAAGACGTGTAGGATTATTTTTGATCGAGAAGTTCGTTCGTTGTGTCGTCTATTCGCTGTTTCAAGACATCCTCGGGCATGCGGTCAAACCTGCTTTCCGCATCCCGCTGTTTCATGATCAGCTGGTCGCCGCAGTCAAGCAGCTCATTGAGCGCTTCAGTGACCGTCATCTTGTTTTCGGTCTGGATAAACCGCTTCGCTACGTAACGCATGAACCTCGTATGCGTATCCTTATCAGTTTTTAACATCGCCATTGCTCCCGGTGCCTCCATAGTTCGATATTTCTTAGAAGTTAATAAAGGTACCTTATTTTAGTTTGGTTAATAAGTTAAACTTATTAATAATGTTTAAATAGTTTAATACCAATATAGCATGCGTCTACTATCTAGTGGACAGAAAGGAGGCTTGAGAAAATAAACGACCTGATAAGGCCAGCGAAAACTGAAATCATAGTCGCAGACGCGGCATTTGACGCAATCTGTGATGATTGTAAGCGCTTTCACGTCGAAAATACGGCGAGGACTATTTCGTTTATAGTTTTGGCTTTTTTCTTTGTCTTTCCTCACAGTCGCCGCTTCGAACGTGAAACACGAAGGATGGTGAAAAGCATATGAAAGACATAAAGACCAAACACCGATTCGTTGAGCTGCGGGCTCAAGACAAATCGCTGAGAACAGCCGCAGATGAGCTTGGGATCGGACTGCAGACGGCCGTACGTTGGGAACGCGAACTCAAAGAACAGATCGAGGACCTGAAGATAATGGAACTCGACGCGCTCCTGGAGCGGCACCGGTTGACCTTACAGGCACAAATCGAACGCTACGGCGTTGAGCTTACGCGGTTGAACGAGGAGATAGAAAAGCGCGACCTTGCCGAAGTGCCGACTCCCAAACTCTATGACATAATGATCAAACTGCACGCCCGCGTAGACGCCGCGCGTCCGGCGTTCACGATGCGTGACAATGATCAGATCGCGGACCAAAAGGCGCTGCGAGAGCTGGTCGCTTCGCGAAGGGCTCGAAAAGCGTCGGAGGTAAACGCGCGTGCCGGGCGGCAGGATAACGGCAACGGCACAGTACGTGCAGATGACCTCGTCACGCTGCAGCTTACTACCCTGCAGCGTCTGAGAGCAGGAGAGATCGACGGGCGCACTGCAGCCAACGAAGTGGCGATGGTAAATTCAATTTACAAAGGAATCGAACTAGCTGATCTGCAAACGCGTCTCGAACGTCTCGAGACTGTCCTCGCTACAAACCTGACGCTTGAAGAAGAGTCGAAATGATAAAAAGCGACGAACGGAGGGGGCATGATAAAAGAGCAGATTCGACGGTCGGAACGGGTTGACGCGCTGAGGGGACGATGAACATTCAAATGAAGAAACGATTGGAACGTTTAGAACTCGAGAGCCGCAAGAGACGCGAGAAACGCACAACCACACTCGACGCGCACCTACTCGCCTCGGCGCTCACCGTCGCCCTCAGAGACTGCCCTAAGGAGCTCGCGGAGACGCTCGCTCACCTCTCCAGCGGGCGCTTGGGCGACGCGAAGGACGTGCTTGAACATCTTACGACCGGCGACGAGGATCGCTATGCCCTCACGCCCAGGGCCGTCGGCGGGGTCATCCACCTGCTCATGCATGACGCTTGCGATACGCGTGAGAACATCGCGGACCGAATACGTGAGCCCCTGATCGAATACACAAACAGCAAGGTCCTCCAGGAGACCATCGTGATGCTGCTCTACGACCTCACCGACGATTATATGGTGTTCAGGGATCATCCGGTCGCGTTCTTCTCCGCGTGCCTGAACGGCGGTCACGCGTTCCGCATCGACGGACGGCGGGATAAGCGCCTGCAATAAGTGCGGGTGGCGTACTTATTTTGTGGTTGCCTTTAGGGGCGCTATAAAAAAATTTGGCTGCATTCAGTTGAAAACGACTTCACTGACAACGACTTCACTAAAGCCGGTCCCCGATTACAGTCAGCACTTTATGGATAAGATCGCACAGGCTGGCTACGCTGATTAATTCTATAACACTCACAACGAACAAAACCTATGTCGGCACTCGGTCATGCGGTATGATTGATTTGTTGCACCGCTAATCTCACTCGCACAGAACTTCCCATTTGCGGCCTGCAAAGGAGCCAGTTTCGGATAGCGGGTGGACATAACCGGCTCTAGCAAAGGGTTATGGTTAAGGAAAACGTTATAAGCCATCGACCATTCTCTTTCTATTTATGAAGGGCATCAGGCGCGCTTTTTACGCGATTATTGCGTTAGCGCTCATCATTTCTGTCTGCGGATGCACAGATCAGAAAGTCGTCAATAACGCGATTCAACCTACAAACGCACCGTCGGAGCGTCCAGCAGCTTCCGTTGCGAGTGAACTCAAACGGAGCCGCAACGAGCAGACAACCTTCAGCCTCGCCGACGACGGCCCCTCAGAGCACGGCCACGCCGATGCCTTCTACCCCGCTCACCATTGGAACGAGCTTCACGTGCATCCACGAAACGCCTGATCGCACGTCAGTCGGGGTGGTGACGAAGGTGATTGATGGGGACACGATCCACGTTCTCATTAACGGAGTCGATTACAAGGTGCGGTACATCGGTATGAACGCCCCTGAGGATACAACGAAGAAAGAATGGCTTGGCCCTGAAGCCACAGCGAGGGACAAGGAGCTGGTCGCCGGCAAAACGGTTACCTGGTCAAAGATGTCTCTGAAACTGACCAGTACGGGCGATTGCTGCGCTTCGTTTTTATGGACAATGTGCTCGTGAACTATGAACTCGTGCGGGAGGGGTACGCGAAGGCAACGCCGTACAAACCCGACGTGTCGTGTGAGGGGCTGTTTTACGACGGACAGTTACAGGCGCAGCAGGCGCACCTCGGTCTGTGGAGTAATGGCGCTGCATCTTAGCAAGCGCAGCTGCAGCGGATGAAGTTAAGCAGCCAGTGAGGGCAGAGAGTAACAAAGTATGTGAGACACAAGCCTTCGCATCTGCCGCCCAGGCAACAGTGATATCGGAAAATTCTGGATATTACGTGTCAAACAAAAAGTTTCTCCGACTGATGCAGATACCCAACTATTGTTTGTCCAGCTGAGCCTCTTTAGCCACAATCTTCTGCCGCAAGCAATCGTTAAACACAACAGAGTCACCTGCATAGTGTGCTCTACGATGACAGTTAGGACAGAGAGCAATAACCGCGTTCGGATGATCAGGTCCATAATCCGAAAGTCTTGTCGTGTGGTGGACTTCAAGGAAAGGTTGCCCTAAAGTATTCACGAATGGTGCCTCACTTCCGCATCCTTCGCATATCCCAGTTGCCCGCCCTAAGGCGTAAAGCTTGATTTCGCGACTTCGTGTGCGATATGATACTTGTCGAGCCATTGGCGTTGCGAGCAAGCGTGAATTAGCAAGCGCGCGAGATCGCAATTCTTCCAGCGATCGAGTAGGCCTAAGATCTTCTTCGAGAGCCGCGTCATCCGTCAAACCCTCGGCGTCGTCTATTGCGGTGAGGGGGATCAGCTCGAATACAATGACTTCCCGAGATCGTCCCTTTTTATCAGGCGCTTGTCTTTCGTGGTGGCCTGTGCAAACCATCTCAGCAACATAACGAATGTTACCGTCTGAGAGCTGTTCAAAAAGATGAATCTGTTTGCCATCAGTCAAATGATCCTGCAGCGCTTTGTTGCCGCGCGTAAACTGCATGTCCCCGACTTGTCCTTCACCGGTGTAGAAATAAAGTGCTCCATCCTTCGACCATCCATCGGAGTAGCCGTACGAAGGACCAGATTTGCCACTGAAAAGGAAAATAAACTCGCCATTAGCAGGAGTGCTGATCCCTCCTTGTCTTTGGCCTCCAAATCGGTTGTGCAGACTCTTTCTGCGGTAGATACGATCCTGGATAAACATCGTATCACACGCCGCGCGCTATACCCATTGTAACAACTCCGATCACTCCATCTCTAAACCGCTTCGAAAACAGCCGGGTTATTCCTGCCGTTTCTCGTGAACGAAATTTCTTTGCCTCCGAACCGAAAAGCACCAGTGCGCCCCAGAATGGGGTCAAATCTCTTCGCCTACGCGTACAATGCTTCTGCATTTGCGTGGACTTAGAAAAAACTTTCTTTCATCTCCTCTTTGTTAAATGAGCAAGAATAGCGAGCACGGGATGATCGCGAATCGCTTTATACGCGCATTTTGCATTTTGTGTCAACCTGCAAGGGAAGTGTCGATGAACTGATCTTCATCGTAGCCTCATGAATATGGGGCTTTTTAAGAAAATGCCAAACTTCTCAGCCATCGGATTGTCGAAGATGTTTCCAGTCTCTCACGCGAGAATCTGATGCTCGGGCTGTTCACAGAGCCTCGGAAGAACGGTCAGCAGAATTTCCCCAGACGCCACGAAAACGGTCAAGTATTCGACGTGCAACCCCCCAGGGCTTTGTCCGGCATCAAGCTCCGCGGGGCTCGCTCTTGATTTCCTTCTCTTCACAGAGGGCTTCGTAATCACAGAATCGGCACGTTTTGTACGCTGGGTTTCCGGAAAAGTGTTCCTGAAGGACATCAGCGATTATTCTTGTTAATCGCATCTTCTGTTTCTCGAGCTGCTCGCTATCGGGAAAATAGTCCACCATTTTTTTATGTTTGATGTAAAAGAGTGACGCTTTAAGTGGAACCGTGTGAAACTTCTCAAGGATGGCAAGACAATATACGTTCATCTGTATGTTCTCTTTGATGCTATTCTTGGTTTCGGACTGAGAGCCAGTTTTGAAATCGATCACGACGTAATTTCCTTCAGGCGTTCGCTCAACCCGATCGATGAACCCTTTGACAATACGACCACATAGATTAAACGCAAACTTCATCTCAACGTCGATAACCTGATTTTCGTTTTGCGCTTGCCACGCAAGATACGCGTCAATCAGCTGCTCTGCGCGCTCCTTATCCTCACGTTCTTTCTTTTTTGACGTGTAAGCGGCTGACGACCAGAAGTGTTCGAGCATCGTGAGCGCTTGGTCCTTCGTTGGCGGGATCCCTTCGAGCTCTTGTCTTGTTAGATGCTCAATGACCTCGTGAACTGCGCCCCCCAGATTGAAGTACGTCTTTCTTGCCGTGGGGACGCGCAAGATATGGCTGAATTTGTATTGCAGCGGACAGTCGTCATAGGTTTTAAGGGCGGATGCCGAAAAGTGGTGGTCCTCACTGATCAACGGCGCGCACTTTCCCTCAAAGAGCGCCGTGAGGCCTGCATCGTCCTCTTCGACGTCCAGAAACGAGGGCAGGTCGAAGTCTTCAAGACTCTGGCCGCTTTCAAGGAGGCGCAGTTTCTCCAACTCGACGACCTTTTGGATCGCTGTTTTAAGTTGCATTGTGTCGATCGCCCGAATCGCATGGTCCTGCAGTGCCGCTCGGGCCTCATCAACGGCGCTTTCAACTCTTTTCTTGTACTGTGGGGCCTCCTGAGCCACGTTGATACGCTCTATGCGTTGGTTCTGCTCAAAGTCGAGTTCTTCCAGGAACTTGGAAGGCTTGGTTTTCTTGACGTTTTGCCCGTAGCGCTCGGCATATGTGATGTAGAGCTTCTGCTCAGCGCGAGTCATGGCTACGTAGAAAAGACGCCGCTCCTCTTGTTCGTACAAGGACCGCTCATCGTCACCGGTCTTCATCCCACGCGCGAGATCGTTGGGCACATAAAAGGGCTTAGCCTGGAACCGGAGGGGGAAACGATTCGTCGCTGCGTCGACGATAAATACGACGGGAAACTCCTTGCCCTTGCTCTGGTGCACGGTCATGACCTTGACGCTGTCCGTTTCCTCCACCTCTTCAAGCTCGATTTGAAACCCAGTGAGAAGGTCAAGGTAGTCAAGAAAATCTGAAAGCGTCGGGTTCTTGGTGATCGATTCGTACTCACCAGCAATCTCGTAGAGTTTGTTGAGCAGCTGCGTGTCGCGCCAATTCTTTTCACGCAGGCTCCTCTTGTAAAGATCAGTGTAGCGGACCGTCACGTCGAAGACGAGCTCAGAAATTGAATTGCGCTCCTTGTAGGCAAGAATGTAGTCGATGCAGCGCGTGATTTCGTTGAGTTCCTCTTTCTGCGTGTCAAGGAGCGCTCTGCAGTCACACATGCACTCATATACGAAATCACTGGTGTCATCTTCCCACGCGCGCTGCCGAGCCTCAACGTTGAGGCGTTGCACGTTCACTTCGGTGATACCACAGAGCTTCATAATGCGGTTGAGGTGGATGCCTGCCTCCAAAGGATTTTCGATAACGTTCAAATACGCCAAGGCGTCGCGTATGACGGGCGTAGCGAAAAAGTCTACTTCTCCTACGAACTCGCACGGAATGCCGCGGTCGCGCAGCGCTGCATGATATTTAGCACCTTCAGCGCGGCGACGACTCAAGAGCGCGACATCCCTGTAGGTAATGGGGCGCTCGCGGTCTTCCCCGCGGGAGTAAAACGGCGTCCCAACCAGGCGCTCAATGGCCGCACAGACGAACTGGGCCTCTGCCTGTTCGTTCTCGCAGCGCGCGATCACGACCCGATCGCTGTCGCGATTGTGGGTGGTGAGCGGTTTTTCCTCTCGATTTGGCGCGTTGCGCATAAGCTTGAGCGCGCACGCAAGTATGTTGCCCGAATTGCGATAGTTGATGTCGAGCAGCGTCTCCGTGTAGGTGCGGAAATGCTCCTTAAAATCCGCAAAGTTCGTAAGGTAAGCCCCGCGGAAGCGGTAGATTGATTGGTCGTCATCGCCAACAACACAGACGTTGCCTGTGGCAAGCTGTTTGATCAGAAAAAGTTGGGCGTAGTTCGTATCCTGAAACTCGTCAACGATGATGTATCGATAGCGCTCACGGTACCGCAGCAACAGTTCGGGCTTTCGATCGAACAAACGAGAGGCCTCGTGGATCATATCGTCAAAATCGAGAAACAGCTCCCTGCGCTTGTAGGCAAGGTAGGCCTTGTACACTGTAAGCAGGTCCGCAAGCTTGCCCGCATAGGCTCGCTCATCCGCTTCGAGCGGTAATTTCTCTTTCTCGCCGAGGTAGCTCTCAAGCTCTCCAGGCGTAATAAGCTCGTCTCGAAAGGCGCTGATTCCTTCAAGGATTGAATCAATGACGTTGATCTCGTTATTTCCTATCTCGATGTGCTCGAACGCAAACGAGTCGAGATTTCTCAGTACCCAGACGAGCTGATTTGTGCCGCTGATGATTCCGGACGTGAAGCTGATGCCTGAATCAAGAACATTGTCTTTGAGTAGGTCAAGACAAAAGGAGTGAAAGGTGCCGATGGTAAGATCAGAGATATCGATTTCTTGCTCGAGCCGGTCGGCCATCTCGGCAGCCGCTTTTTCAGAGAACGTAAGAGCGAGGATGTTTTCAGGTTTTACGCCGCTTTTTATGAGATGCACGATCTTTTGTGCCACTACGCGCGTCTTGCCCGACCCAGGACCTGCTAAGATGAGCTGCGCGCCCCCTTCTTCGACGGCCTGTTTCTGAGAAGCGTTGAGGGGCATGAGGACCAAATGAGAAAGAACCAACTACGAACATAAAAGCATTATTATAAAGCCCCCCCAACAGGCTCATTTTGCTACCGCGAGGTCTCTTTTTTAGCGGGGCGACTACTCAACGAACGATAGCATTCTTAGCGAGCGGAGAAACGCGCTTTCGGATTCGGCATACGCGAGCTCAATCCATTATGCTCAAGCGAGAGCACCAATTTATAGATAGGAGTTCTCTAAAACAGTCACCTGGAGAACTTTTACTTGCATTCAAGCCGAGACGTATTTGCTTCATTGCCTAGAAATTTAGCTCAGATACGACAAACGCGCGGGAGTGGGTCAGAGTTTCGCGGCATTCCTAAGCAGACACTTCTAGAATTGGGTGCGTTGCCTATTGAGGAGATTGCCGGGCTTACGATTCGCGAAGGACACCGCTCGACTGCCCCATACAATATACACCGCTGGTTCGCTCGGCGACTGAGCTCACAATTTCGGTCGCTGTTAGCCGCAGTAACGCTCCGTGCTGATGAAGGAGAACGCTTCTGGGATACTTATTTGAACGAGATTCCGCTCGAAGGCGCATTATTACTTGATCCTTTTTCTGGCGGCGGCACAAGCCTTGTGGAAGGTCTGCACTGCAACGCTCGAGTAATCGGTTACGATATTGATCCAGTTGCTACATTTGTTGCACGAATGGAAGTGAGTCTCTCTCGTTGCACAATAAAGGAATCTGAGATTGATGAGATTTGTGCTCCGATAGCTCAAATCATTTCAGATTATCACATAAGCAAGGTGGCAGGAATCGGCGACTGCGAGGTCCTTCATCATTTCTGGGTCGAAAAACGTAACTGTCCCAGTTGCTCTGTAAGCTTTGAGATCCATCCGCATTACCAGCTGGCCCGCAATCCAGACAGCGGGTTTCAGTGGGTTTTTTGCCGATACTGCCACGCTATCTATAAACAGCCAATTCATGTCAATGAGCTTGAGTGCAGGTGCGGTGCCCGCACAACAATACGAGAGGGCACGCTCGAGAATGGAAAAACGCGCTGTCCGTCATGTGATGCTGTTCTCAACCTTTCTGAGCCCGGATTGCGTGCTTCGCAGCCGCCGGAATGGTTCCTGTTTGCACAGGAGTATATAAGGCGCACTCCTGCGGGAATAACGCGACATTTCAAATCTGCCACTGATGAGGATCGAAGCCGTTACGAGAAGGCTTCTCTCATGCTTCGCAGCGTCGAACGCAATGAAGCTCCTTTTGCGCCAGCTAGGCAAATCCCGCATTTTGGTCGTTCGGATAAGCGACCGCTGATTCACGGGTTCAAACGATACCGAGACTTGTTTAACGATCGACAGCTGCTGCACCTTACGCTGCTTGGAAAAGCAATTCAAGGAACTGAAGACCAGAAATTGAAACGTATTCTCGCTCTAGCATTCAGCGAGCACCTGACGACAAATTGCATGTACACAGCATATGCGTTTGGCTATCGCCGAACCAGCCCGATGTTCTCAGTTCACGCATTTAGACATATCGTGAGACCGGTAGAAATAAACCCGTGGCTCAAGAGGATCGGTCGGGGGACGTTTCCAAATGTTCTTGACAAGATTCTGAAAGCAATACAAGAAGCGAAGACCCCGCATAAACTCAGTCCTCTTGGTGGTCGATTTCAGGTATTGTGCGATCATCGCAAGTACCCGCAAACGGGCACAAGATCTATACCTAGTGTGCTAGCTCGGTTGAGCCGCGCAGCGATCGTCACCTCTTCTTCCGAAAATTTAAGCCAAATTCCTAATGATTCTGTCGATCTGATTCTCACTGATCCTCCCTATTATGATAACATCAGTTATTCGGAACTATCGGATTTCTATCTCTCGTGGCAGCAAGCGCTTGGCGTAGCGGAGGCCCCATACGACGATGATAGTAGGGCTGCCCCGCTCGCAGAAAGTTTGGCCGCAGAAAATAAGTCAGAAGAAGCGTTTGAGACGTACAGAACAGGTTTGTTTTCAATTCTTTCTGAGTGCTTTCGCGTCCTTAATCCGAACGGTATGTTGGTATTTACTTATCACCATAAGTCGCCTGCAGCGTGGTACGCTCTGGGGTCGAGTCTAGCCGGCTCCGGTTTCAAATGCACTAGGGTCCTGCCACTTCGCGGTGAAGGTCAAGGAGGATTGCATTCACAGAGTGGTACTATTAAGTGGGATGCAGTTTTTGCCTGCCGTAAGTCCGCTTTGATGCCGCGTTTGTTACCCTCCCTAGATGACGTTTACGTTCCACCAACTGCGTCCAAAAAAATCAAGCTCGCAGCCAGCAAGTATTATGAAAGATTTAAATCTAACGAAAACCTCGGCTTTCGGGAGCCGGATCGACTTAATCTAGAGCGAGCTCTGATATCAGCAGCTGCTTTTGTGGGCGAGACCAACTCTAATGCGATGCCACTGCATAAAATGCTCAATAATACAAAACTCAAGGGCGGAGGGGGCAAATGCCTAAGCTGACAAAACAAGCTATAAGCCAGTTTATTCGAACTGAGTGCCTACGTCAACTTCGCCTGAACCTCTCGCGTACCGAACAGGATGCAGGTCAAAGGCAACTCGAAGAGTTGCCCCCCAAGCAACAGCCCCGTCCAGGTCTTCAACTTATAAGAGAGCAAGGTCATGCGTGGCAGGCCGAAAAGGTCGGCGATCTAATTGATGCGTTTGGCTGGGGCCGCGTACTTGGCAATGTCAAAAGAAACGACGAGGGCGAAGTAGAATACCATCGCGTCAATCTTGGCGACTATACGCAAGAAATCTATCCGGGTTCATTCCTTACAGAGGCAAAGTTTGAAGTTACCAAATCATTTGCAGAACTTATCGGTGTTGAAGAATATGAGGCTGAGTTTCATTTGTCCTACGGGCCGTTGGTGCCTGATATTATCGAAATCTTGTCTCCATTGAAGTTTACAGAGTGCATATCTGCTGACGGCCGCGTCCATCATCTTCCAGAAGATGATCACCGTGTCCAGCTGCGAGTAATCGATATGAAACTTATGGCCGAGCCGTCTGCAGGGCATTATGCCGAGATCACATACTATTCCATGGCACTCGCTTCCTGGCTTGTTGACCACGATCTCCAGAAGCAATATGTGGTCGTTCCAAATGCCGCTCTTTGGCCTGGCTCGCACGAGGCTTCAAACCTAAAACAGACGTGTCAGGAACTCAAGGCCCGCGGCACTAATCCCACGTATGAGGAGCTGTGGGAAGCCATGCAGGAGGACCTCGAGCACGTTCCCTTTGAAGTCTTTGCAGCGGGGATCAAACAATTTCTGCGCGACGACCTTAAGCAAGCGTTATCTGCGAGGCGCTGGGAAGATCTGCGTTGGGGCGTAAATCACAGATGTAGGGGGTGCGATTACTTGGGTTATCCTTGGTATAGCCATGGAAAGCCTACGTTTCATCCGAAACACTGTTTACAACAAGCTCAAAGAGAGGGCCATATCAGTCAGATTGCGTTCATAGGGCGTGGAGAGAGCCGCGCTTTGGAGAATCACGGAATAACTGACGTGAAATCTCTTGCAGCTGTTGGTCCTGACCACAATGTCTTTGATGCACACCATAACCTTCGCGCTGGCAGGCACATTGTAGCTGCACGTGCCGAATCACTTGGTAAGCGAAGCCCCTGCCTTCCGGCTCACGGTGGTAGCTCAATCATAATGCCTCGATGGGCGGATTTGCACGTTTACCTCACGGTGAATTTTGACGTTGGGAGTGCACTAACCTTCGCGATGGGAATCAAGGCTTTCTGGAGAGAGCCTCACCCGTACGGATACTCGGGCTCCTACGAAACAAAAGCGTGGGACTCGATTTTTGTCGTCAACAAAAGAGATGTGTCGGTCGAGCGGCAACAGCTTCTTCATTTTTTGGATACCATCAATGATATTCTCAGATATGCTCACAAGAGAAATCAAAAAACGAGTGTTCAGTTTTATGTCTGGGATCCTGTTCAATTTAAACACTTGACGCGCATAATTGGGAGGCACTTGCCGGCTATTTTGAGCGAGCGTTCAATCTCGCATCTCGCGTGGCTTTTCCCGCCAGAGGATGTCTTGCCAAACCCAGATATGGAGGCTCGAAAATCTCCAATCACCGTTGTGAAGGAGGTAGTTCGCTCTTTTGTTGCAGTCCCTGTCGCTCACTGTTACACCCTATTCACTGTCGCACGCGAATATCACGACAGCAAACTACCCCAACAGATGGCAGAATTTCACGTTCATCCTCTTTACGAGGACCTGCTGAGCGATCAGATTCCCAGCGAAAGGGCGCACGGCTTGTGGACGAACTCAAAGATTTTGCCAACCTCGGAAGCTACCTTAAGGGAGACAGTGAACAAACAACTGCTCGCCCTCCAGACTGTGACGAGGAGGCTTGAGAAGGACCTTGGAAAACGGCTCAGGCAGAAGGCCCCAATAATACAAATCAAATCTCCGCAGCAAAAAGAAGGGATCAGCCTTGACGGCCAGCTCTGGTATGGCTTTGCAAAGTTAGATGCAGTGCTCAACGAACTCGAGGTGCTTCAAGCACGTTCTATGCCCCCTCACGAGCGAGAGGCTCGGCTTAACAGCGCACGATTGACAAAACTAGTTCGAGGGGAGAGAAAGGAACAGTTTTTAGCGCAACTCGATCAGCCATCAAACCTTAAGCGCCGGGTTTATGAGATGCGTCCAGAATCCCGAGAGGTGAAGTTTAGGGAAGGTGATTTCACGTGCGCTATTGCCCCCGAAGCTGACGCCGAGTTCCTAGATAAAAGCCTTTACACTGTCACAAAAGGCACGCCTCTTGAACGCTCATATAATTCAGGCGGAGGCGTCAAAATGGAAAAGGTAGCGAGCGTGCAAATAGTTGCGATCGATCGAGATAACAATATGATCGTTCTTGATCCGAATCGGCGATACGAAGATTGGCTCGAACTGCTTGAGGATAACAAGATAGTCAGTTTTGCGCAGGACGTTACGCTCGACAGAACGTGGTCAGACTTCTTCACTCGCAAGGTCCTTAACGTGCTGAAGGAAATCGGAAATCCGCCAAACGCGCAGGATACTCCGTTAGCTCAACGAGTTCGCCAAGCAACCGGGGCATTCAGGGCTACGAAACAAGAAGAAATATCAGAAAGAAATCCTGCCGGAGATATCTTGTGGGCTGCGGAATCGCTGGCTCAATCGAGCGGGCGGAGAGAACTGGCTGGTATCAAAGCGCAGCTTGAGGAAAACGGGATAACGCTTAACGCGTCTCAGTGGGACGCATGGCATGTTGCCCTTAGCACAAGGCTTCAGCTGATTTGGGGGCCTCCAGGCACGGGCAAGAGCCGTACATTACAAGCTGTGGCACTGGGTGCCGTGGCAGATGCACTCAAACGCAAACAGCATATGCGTATTCTTATTTGCGGACCGACGTATACGGCGGTCTCTAACGTGCTGGTCAAGAGTTACGATTACATTGCGGAAAAGTTCCCAGATGCTGATATCCAGGTGCGCCGCATCAGATCGCCTCACAGGGCAAGAACGGAGGACATTCCGGTCCCGAGCGAAATAGATCTGAAACTGAACAAAGCCGACCCATTCTTAGCCAGCGTGTTGCGTGATCGCCTCGAAAACAAAATCGGCATCACTCTAGTTGGCGCGACGTCACAACAGATCTATAATTTGATGACCCTTAATGACGAAGCGGCAATGAGCCAACTTTTCGATCTGATCATTCTTGATGAAGCGTCCCAAATGGACGTGGGGCAGGCTATCCTGCCTTTTGCATCACTTGCTGAAAATGGGGTCTTGATTGTCGCCGGCGATCCGACGCAGTTGCCGCCAATTCATAAGGCAAAGCCGCCTAAGGAGTTGGAAGACGCTGTTGGCTCCATTTTCAACTATTTCAAAAAAGTGCGCCAAATCGAGCCAGCTGAGCTCAACACTAATTATCGTTCCAACCAAACGATTGTCGAGTTCGCACATGAAGCAGGATACCGTCAGACGTTATCCAGCTATTCTCATAAACTCCGCATCAATTTGATTAAGGAACTGCCACTAGGGAAAAAAGCACCCCAAGATTGGCCTGACGCTTTATATTGGACCCCGCGCTGGTCAGAACTTCTTGATCCAAATCAACCAGCGACGTGTTTCGTTTACAAAGAAGGGGTGAGCGGCCAGTGGAACCGCTTTGAAGCCGACGCGATCGCTTCACTCGTCTTTTTGCTTTTCACTCGGATGGGCAGTCAACTGAAGAACGAGCGAGACACAAGAACCGGAGAGATCATCCCAACAGATTCAAAACCTTACGACAAAAAGGCTTTTTGGGAACAGGGGATCGGAATAGTGACGCCTCACCGTGCGCAGCAGGCACTAATTGTATCTCGGCTGCAACATGTTTTTGCACCTTACGGGATCGATGGTTCGCTAATAAGAGGGGCAGTAGACACGGTCGAGCGATTTCAGGGGCAGCAGCGTGACATAATCATCGCGTCTTACGCCCTCGGCGATGAAGACGCAATTCGAGACGAGGAGGAGTTTCTGATGAGTTTAAATCGATTCAACGTGATGGTCTCGCGCGCGCGCGCCAAGATTATCGTCCTTGTCTCACAAGAAGTAATCAAGCATCTATCAGATGACATCGATGTGCTAAGGGAGTCAAAACTGCTCAAAGTCTATGCAGATTCATTCTGCAATGTTGCTGAATCAATAAAGCTCGGCCATGTTGTCGATAATGAGCCAAGACTAGTAGAGGGGCTTCTCAAATATCACCAATGAGCTAACTGATTTACTGTTTTGATTTGGCAGCTCAGCTACGTAAAGCAGCTTTTCTCGACCTTCTAATTGAAGAGCTTCATCCGCCGGCGAGCGCAAAAACCAACATTTGCAGCAACGCGAACGCTTAAAAAATAACGAGAGACTCGCTGAATTAACCCTGTGACTCTACAACGCCCCAGGAAGATCTTTGAAGCTTTTTTGATTGACGCGATCAAACTTTGACTGATCAACTCTAAGATAACGCCACGGTATTGTAGTTTGCTTTGATAGCTCGTGACACCAGTAAGTGATTGCATCGTCTTTCGCTGGAGTACTCTCCCAAAGTCGTCCTTTCGTCTCAACGATCCAGTTAGTCGGCCCTTCTTCAGTTTGCTGTACGACGACCCAATCGGGATGGTAGAAGCCAATAGCCCCGTTCGGTTTGAGATAATCAACCCTAAAATGGCTTCCGCTCTCTTGTTCCGTCGTTCCCAAAGATGCAAAGCGAGCGACATCCGGACATTGGTCTAGAAATTCGGCAAACTCTCTTTCGTAGTTATTATACGTTGCAACAAAGTTGAAAATAGTCTTCTCACATTCTAGCGGGGGTAGATTCCTGCGCCAAGAGAAGGGGGTTGTATGCGAAAGTCTAAACTCCTCGTTTTCGAATTCTATAGAACGTTGCTCTACTGTCAGCTCTCCAATAGCTCGCGCCAAATAGCGTGCTATGCCGTCTTGAAGTTCGGAGTCTCGCAAATGCGAAATAACATTTTTATTGGTTAGGTCGACTTCCAGCCCAAAGCATCGCCCGCGTACATAATCCCTAACTTTTGGATAAAGAAGCGCAAAATGATCGGGTCCTGCTAATCTCGCAGATTTCAAGACTCTGTTTGTAATAGATCTCAGCAGATCCTGCGCATCTTTCATTCCACCTACTGTCACATCAACTTCGTGAATCGGTGTATCTGTAGTAGCGAATTTCAATTCGAGTATCGCATTTCTCTTATCTTTCTTAAGCTCCTCTTGATCGTAAATCGGGGATAGCAACTGCGGATCAAGTTCCGAAAGACGGCTATAATTGTGGGTAAAGACTGGATGAGGCAGTGGAATGACAATGTCGTAATCTATTTTTTCCTCGACCGGATATACAATAACTGGGTCTGCCGGGGGCTCCGTGACAACTTTGATGCCCACGCCTTCCACTTCCAACTGTTGCACGAATTCCTCAAATGCTTCAGTGCCCATAACTTCTAACGTTTGATTGCTATCCGGGCTAACCCCCTCCATCAGTCTTAGGCCGCGGCCGATAGCTTGTTCAGGAAGGATTCGCGCTCTTGAAGTGAATGGTCGCAAGCCCAGCACCACCGTCACATTCTTGACGTCCCACCCCTCTCGAAGCATAAGAACACTAACGATGACTTTCACCTTGTTGTCAGGTCGATCGATGTCTCGCGCCACAGTTCGAGCCTTCTCAAGATCGCTCTTGGTAATTTCGCCCGTAGTGTCAGTGTGGATTACTAATACTTCGCTTGCTCGTAGCTTAGTATCTCTTGAATCAACGAGCCATTTGCCGATCTTATCGGCCAATACGCTCTTTTCTGCCATAATGAACAAAATCGGCTTAAGCCCTAGCTTCTCATAAACTCTACAATGCTCCTGCCAACGGAGCAATGCTGCCTGGAGCCATGCTTCGTATGATTCGATGACGTTTTCTGCCGTTACTTCTTCCGGATCCTTCCGTCGAACATATTGGCCGATAATCAGAGCTTTCACAATTTTGTCTTCTATCGCTTGAGCAAGCGGATAATCACATATAATCCAAGGAAAATAAGTGCCCTGTTGATCTTTTGGGGTGGCAGAAAAGTCAAGCCAAAGCGAAATACCTCTCGGAATCGACTGATGTATAGATATGAGGGTCCGGTTCCAGAGTAAGTCCTCATCATGGACGTGGTGAGCCTCATCGTTGATTACCGTTAAATCCTTAACGCTTTTAATGCGGTCAATAAGGCGACCTGTGTCAAAGGAACGGCCTGTTACAGGTTTACGACCCAAAATAGCATCGACCTCATTTTGCGGGGTCCAGTCCTCTGCGCGAGATTCATATAACTGCTGGATATTTGTGACGAAAAGATTTCCCGACTGCGATGTTATCCCCGAATCTTCTCCTCGCAGAGTGGTTTTCAACTGCCAGTGCGGTTTTAATTCGGGGGGGATAAGGGGCAATTCATTGAAGATTTTGTTATCGGCGAAATCTTTCTGCAGGCGCTGATATACTATCACGTTCGGCGCCACTATGAGGAAATTATCAGAAAGACTGGGTTCATTGGCTACGCGTCGACGAAAATACAGCCATACGACAACCATGGCCATTACGGCGGTTTTTCCGGATCCCGTTGCCATCTTAAAGGCATAACGCCTTAGATTTTCTAATGGAAGGTCTTGGGTTGCTTCTTTTTCTATTTCTGGAATGTACCTTCTAACTTGACGTTTACCATCCATCGTAGTTTGAAAAACAATGTCGGTGCCAGGAAGTCTTTGTTGCCCTGTCCCGATCACACTTCCGAATTCTCGAATCAACTCTTGAGTGTCCTGACCAGGCCAGATTTCGGTGAGGTAAACAAGCGTTTCGATGGCTTCTCTCTGGCCAAAATAGTAGTTGAATACCCGGTTACCTACTAAGTGCTCTTCTTCGAACCAACAGGAAAAAAGCCGTTTTATAAGCGGTGATGCGCCTTTATACTCTCCCTTGCGCCATTGATCTACAGCTTTCCGAAGCTTTGTTACAAGTAACCGCTCAGTAGGTCGTCTCCCGTCAACAATTTCGAACTCTTTAGTCCCTCGCTTTTTTCTAAGATATGACGAAGGACGCGTACTGGCCGCCCTACCGGGAATTTCAGGCAGATCTTTGTCATATGGAATGACTTCCTTCGTCACATCAAGCAACCTCCACATCAAACTCACGGGTAGTGTCGTTACCGAATATGTCTACGACCTTAACGAGCAATCTATAAGTGCCCGCTTCTTTGTAGGTATGCGGCTTTGAAATCAAGCAAAGAGAGCGCTGTTTCTTGGTGCGATAAGCCAACCAACCGTTGTTAAAAGAATCATTTTGAAAATCCCAATCAATAGCCCAATAGTCGACATAGTCCGACCATTTTTCAATTTTCTCATTGACATCATCTGGGATCAGGTCTGTATTCGGGACGATGAAGTCCGTCAAAGTCACCATGACTCGTTTGCCGTTAACCTCAATTCTTACATCGACATACGCGAGCTCGAAAAACCGAATGTCGCCCTTATCGACGGCCTGCTGTTCCATAACTTCGCGCGGTATTTGGAGCAATCGGAGTTTTATCCCTCGTTGTCGAGCCATATCATACATTAGGCCTCCGCGATGCTCGTCGCTTGGGCCTACAAGCCCCATCTCCCACTCCCAGCCGAGAATGTGAAGTTCTGTCTGGTTTTGCGCACTACATTCAACAAGAGCGTTGCTTATCTCATCAATTGTGACTGGAGCATCAACTGCCCCAACGTGCACCATAGCTCTTCCTTTTTTTCCGTGAATGTGTTGCTTGTCTTTTAGCGGTTCTGCACCATACAATCGAAGAATAAAAGCAACGTAACGTAAGAAAGCCCCTTGTTGATTTCTATTCTCCATATCGCCGAATTTTGCATCTTGCCAATACCCTCGTTCATATTTGCCAAGATTAAGCAGTTCAAACGGCTTGCATTCGGCGAAATCAACAAGTCGTTTTCTTGTCACGTTTATCGCCCACTTTGACAGGTCGCACCCGATCCAGCGACGACCAAGCATCTCAGCGGCTACTAACGTGGTCCCAGACCCGCAGAAGAAATCAGCAACAAGATCTCCCTCGTTAGATGATGCCAGAATTATGCGCTTCAAGAGTGACAAAGGTTTTTGAGTATCAAATCCAACGCGCTCGATCGCGTTTTGTCGCAGGTACGGTATATCCCAAACGTCACTTGTGGGAACGCCCTTACTCTCATCTGCATATTGTTTTCTTTCGTACCTCCACCGATACTTGCCCTTGCCATCGTGATCGTCGTGCACAAAAGTTGCTGTCACATATTCGGGCGAGTACTCTTGATAAGATTTGTTAAAAACTCGCTCCTTGGTTTTGCTGTAATAAAGCAAAGTTTCGTGATCCCGGATCCAGTTCGGGGCAATTCCTTTGAATCCGCTGACGTTGTTTGGCCACCATATGATCTCTCTTTGGAAATTATCATAGCCAAAGATGCTATCCATAATCACCTTAATATAGTGCGCAACGCGCCAGTCTAGATGAACATATATTGAACCGTTATCGGAAAGAAGATCTTTTAGCAGGACTAACCGTTCATACATCATCTGGAAGTAGGATTCCAGGCCGCGGCCCCAAGTGTCTCGGTAAGCCTTTTCTTCAAGAACTGAGTGATCTTTGACGATCCCTTCTGCTCCATCGCCAACTTGAACCTTGAACCTAAAATCCGCGCCTGTCGCAAATGGCGGGTCTATGTAGATTAGATCAACTTGTCCAGCAAATTTTTCGAAGAGTGACCCCGCGACAAGCAGGTTGTCCCCCCATACTAATTTGTTCTTCCAGCCTTCCTCGAATGTTTCTGCTTCGTTTCCTTCCCAGATATCATACAACGTGGCTTGTTTCGATGTCGTATCTCTAGAGATGCGACTTTCATTTATCGTTTCGATCACTTGAAAAGGAAGCTGCACTCGACGTGTTTCCCTTAATGACCCGTCACTGTTGTAACGTCCCGGCCAAACTAATCCTGCATCTTGCATTTCAATTTTAACCATAGATCTGCCAGTTTATAATGCGTTATCGTAATCTTAAATCATGCTTTCTTGCCTTTTCAGTCTGTCCACCATAACAATAAGTTTTAAAATCGCATTCAGCGCAGACTGTATACTCAGGTGTCTGTTTGATTTGGAAGTCTTTATCAGTAATATGTTTCACAACGTCATCAAAAAGTTGTCCTGCAGCACTTACGATTTCTGGTTTATACGGAAACACCATCAAAGCATCTTCTTTTTTAGCCTCTCCTGTCCAATACAAAAGAAGTCGTTCAGGACGTTTTCCATAGCGTTGCTCCAAAATATGCGCATAAACGCACAGTTGTTTGTAATAACCCTCGAGACGCACGTCGTCCGATTGTGGACGCGGTTGGCTTTTGAAATCCAATAACTCCAGTCGCTTATCATCTCCTAAGAGGAGATCGATTTTCCCAGTAAGGATATAACTCTCTTTTTCCACAGAAACGTCAACCTCTGTTTCAATAATTCGATCCATTTCTTCACGGTTTTGAGAAAAGTAGTTCAGCACTTGTTTGAGTGCTTGATTTAGGTGGGTCCGCCGCAATGGGCGCATACCTCGGTTAATCAAATGACGGTAGTTAAAATCAAATAGTTCTTCTATTCGAGCGTGATTTAGCTCATCACCTCTTCGATCAAGTACTGCTTTATGGATATCCTCAATAGTTTGGTGCACCAGACTACCGAAAAGGAACTGAGCAGACCTTGCTGGAGTGAAGCCATACAAACGGTAAAATTCATACTGCCTCGGGCATGTTTCATAGACTTTCAGATCGCTGGAAAAGCTAAACACTCTCTTCAAAGCGATTCTTTTACGAACGCTGAATGACTGCGCTTTGAGGAGGTCTTTCTGCACGTATGGCCATTGAGGGAGGCCCTCCCATATAGGGCTGAAACGTCTACTAGGTTGCTCAGATGTCGTTAAAACCAATACTTTTTCAGCTCTTGAAAATGCAACGTAATGAAGGCGCATACGATCGAATTCTGTGATCTGTTTGCCTGATTCAAATGAATGTCGATGGTAATATGGGCTAAGAGCTACATCTACAGCTTTCTTAGACGAGAGTTGTGTGGCAAGGGAATTTACGACGGTTATTGGAAATTCTAACCCTTTTGACTGATGAACAGTCATTATTTGGACGTGACCTTTTGGAAATGGCTCGTCGGGATCCTCGTACTCATTTATCCCACCCTCGTACAGGAGCCTTAAAAAACTGCTAAAGAAATGAAACTTTAATGGAACTCTGTTTCGTGCTGTTATAACGGAGTAATGGTAGTAGTTCTGAAACACGTTTAGAAGTTGCGAAAAAGTTGCTAAGTTACGAGCTTGATTCTCTTTTTTTAGGAACCCCGCTAGCGGCTCATATGAGATCAATTCATAGAAATATTCGTTAAGACGGCGGTCTAACGTTCTCCTACTGGTCAGTGCTTCAATTTCTGCAGTATCTCGTTGAAGAAGCTTGGCAATAGGATGCGGATCTGAGCACTTTCGTCCCAAATCTCTGATGCATCTATCAACATAGTCCCTTAATTTCTGCTGCGAACGCCCTATTACAGTGCCTGCGCTATCTCCATAAAACCCTAGAAGGATCGCAAAATATCCTATGACCAGCTTAATTTCTTCGTTCTCAAAATAACCCCTTGCTCGGGGACAATATGCGCGAATGCCGCGTGATTCGAGCGCGTCGATGTAAGGCCCACTATAATTATATTTCGCATCATTATCGCGTCGCACACTATGCAGGAGTAACGCCACTTGATTCTCGTCTTCAATAACTCTGTTTTCTTTTAAAAAAAGGACTAAGTCAGCAAATCGTTTTGCTTCATCCTTTTTGTTCTTCCCCCAGATTGAAAAAACAGCCGGATAGTCTGGAAAGTGCCCTTCTGGATCTGGCGTTATTTTTTTAGCGTAGCGGAAAGGAACATCGCCTCGCGGATTATGCCAATCACACGAAGACATGAATTTGTCATATGCGCGCACAATATTTTCGTGCGAGCGATAGTTGATCGTTAGGGGGATTATGTGACAGTCTTTGAAGTGCTTCGAGAACTCTAGGATATTCCGAACTGTAGCACCTCTGAACCGGTAAAGGGCTTGATCTTCATCTCCAACCACGCAGATGTTTGCTTCCGGGCGCGCCAATCGAAGCAAGAGTTGTTCTTGAATATAGTTCGTGTCCTGATACTCGTCGACCATAATATACCGAATTCGTTTCTTTATCGAGCTACTAACCTCTGGGTTCTCAAGCAATTCGAGAAACAACTTCTGCAGATGAGCAAAATCAACACGATTGGTTTTGAACAATAGAGAGACGTATTTCTTGTAGGCGGATCCAATTGCACTAATGAAAGGATCAAGGGACTCCAACAACTGATCAACATCAATTAATTCTTCTGTGATCTTGTTGAAGTAATCCCTGACGCCTTCAATTGCCTTCCATCGAGTCTTCCATCGATTCAAGTACGGCCCGTTGTTACCGGCCCCTATTATTTCATCAAAGTAATCGAAAATAAAAAGAAGTTGAGTGAGATCGTCTAACACTTCATAGCTATGTCCGAGCTTGTGTCTGAGACGATCTCGATAACGCAGCAGGAAATCATTACAAATTCCGTGAATGGTTCCCACAAGCAATTGCGAAAGGTCACCTTCGTAGCTTAACTCCTTTGCTGCGAGGGAGAGTCGATCCCTGAGCTCAAATGATGCCTTTTCGGTGAAAGTGCAAAGCAATATTTCTTCAGGGCGGGCGAGGCCTTTTAGTAAAAGACTTAAAGTCCTCACTATCAGAACTTTCGTCTTGCCAGAACCTGGCCCGGCAATAATCAGCAAGGGCCCTTTGCTATGTCCTATTGCTTCAAGCTGCGCTTCGTTTAGCTCCGGAAACTTATCAAGAATTCTTGTGGGAATATCCATTTTCTGCAAACAAGTAGAAACAAAGATAAAAACTTAAAAAAGTTGTGCTTCAAGTGCGTCTTTGGTGCTTTTTAGCGTTAACCACCCTATATGAGCAGCAGTTTCCCGGCCAGTGTCAGATCGTACCCGTCGGGGGTCTCAACAATCAGCGCTTGATCCTTAAGGTCGCGAAGATGCGTGTATGTCATTGTCCTGCTTATCTCAAGCTCTTCCTTGAGCGCCTCTATATCACTCGTGCCCTCGGAAATCGACTTTAACAAGTTGTATTTGGTCCGTTGCAGCGTCCACGAGATCTTGGGTAACGGCAATATTCCGTGCTCCTCCTCAGTGACGTAAAAGACCTCTTTGACCATATCCACGTTCTTAAAAACACCCAACAAGGCACCTATTGAGGCGGTCTTTCGACCGCCCGTGATGTTGACGTAGACCTGGTTGTTTTTGTCGTGCTCGCTCTTGATAAGGTACGTGACGAGGTCCACTAGGCTGAGTATGTCGTACCAGTTATCGACCTCCTTGATGTCGATGTCGATGACGTTTCCAAAGGTGGACGCCATCAGGTTCTCGACCTTCTTAACCTCCGAAGGAGGGTCTGCCTCTCGAATCAGGATCATTCTCTTAATATTGAAATTCTGGATTCCGATTATCAGGGGTTCAGACTCAAAACCAACCGTCGCAATCATTACGTTGACCATAAGGATCTCCGGGTACGAATATTTAATATCAAACATTAAAAGTGTATCTGTTTGATTTAAAGTGTGTCTTCATGAAGACAAGCAAAACTATCTCTTTCTTTTAAATTTTTAAAATTTATTTTCAATGAAAATTATTAAATAGTAATTAAGAGTATTATTATTAAAGTCTTAATAATTAACCGAATACGACGGCATTCAGAAAGGAGGGATTCTAATAAACACGCTTGACTATATCGAGCAGATGGAACTGGGGGAGTTCCAACACTACAAAAACATAACAGCTGTTCCCTTGTTTCACACAGCGCCCGAGACGCTCGTCTATGGCACGCTCGCTGAAGCGTTGCGCGACGGCGTCATAGTGGTGACTGAAGTCAATGCCGGGGGGTCCGTCCCCGATTTGAAGGTGATTAACAACGCCGACTCATCAATCCTCCTCCTCGACGGAGAGGAGCTTAAAGGGGCGAAGCAGAACCGAGTACTCAACGCATCGGTACTCATGGATGCTCACTCAGAGACTATAATACCGGTCAGCTGCACGGAGGCAGGACGCTGGGCCTACACGTCAGACACCTTCAAGGCGTCCGGATACGTGATGTCGCGGGACTTGCGGGCAAATCGTACAAGATCGGTGTCCGCTTCACTTGATCGAACCCAAGAATATCGCTCCGACCAGAGCGCTGTGTGGCGCGATATCGATCACATGGCTGAAGCTGCAGCCGTCGAATCGCCAACCAGAGCAATGGCTGACATCTACGCAGCGAAAGAGAAGGAGCTTGATGACTGCCTCGATGCCTTTTCGCACGTGCCGAATCAGAAAGGGCTCATCGTCTTCGTCAACGGAAAAGTCATGGGATTTGACCTCATCTCACGCGCCGCCGCCTATGAGGTGCTGCACCCCGAACTCGTCAAGAGCTACATAATGGATGCATTGCTGCAAAAACAGAGTAGCCTCCGCAAAGCGACGCTTGACGATGCTCGCGCATTTGTCAAAGAGACTCAATCATGTTCGCAAAAGAAGTTCAAATCAGCAGGACTCGGATGGGACGTTCGGTTTGAGGGCGGAACACTCGTCGGATCTTCACTCGTGCACGACGAGACTGCCGTTCACACGGCGTTCTTCAGGGCGCAAAATGCGACGAACGGTGGTCGAATGGCGAACTACGCGAGACGTGCTGAATACAGAACAAGCCGTGCTACATGAGATTCTCTCTAGAATAGCCGAGTGTCGAATGCTGTTCAAGCGTGCCTTGTTTCAAAACGTCGCTCAGAAGGCTCAGCAGGAGAGGAGTAAGGACTTATCGAAGGGGGGGTTCAAAGTGGATCAAAGAGTGAGGGTTGACAAAGATGGGAAGCTTTTCCTAGCAGATTCGCCAAATCCTACAAAAGTTCAGCAAGAATCGCACGGCCTGCTATATTACGCAATACTTGGCATGTGGGTCTTATTTCTACTTGGAAGCTTAGCTGTTACGGCCTTTTTCGTGTTCTTTCTCGTTTTGGCGTTTCTGTGAAGATATTTTGTTGTGGCATATATGGAGTTGATAAAATGCTAACATATGAACGGGCACAAGAGCTATTGGGAGATACCACCATCCCAAAGGATTCAGACTTCATAGAAGAGTACCTGGAAATGCTTGATGATTTGGTTAAAACCAACGGAGAGCAGTGGGTAAAAGACAATAGAGGTTTACTGGCGGATGAATGGGAATATGTCGCTACGTTGTTAGAAGACGCGGCTAAGTGTGTATTAGAGGAGGCTATCAAAAATGGAGCGCGTAAAGTCCATTGTTTCGATGGATTTTTGCCGGAATACTACAAAAAATTCGGATTTACAGAAACCAAACGGGTGAAATGGGACGAACGGCATGCGCCAAAGAAGTGGGACTATGATAGGTTAGGCAGACCAGACGTGGTCTACATGGAGTTAGAAGGTGTTGAAAAGAACGAAGATAAAGGTCCGACAAAAAAAGAGCAACAAGAATCAAAACTTGGCGAAGCTTTGGTAGAACTCGGTTACAGACTTGAAAAGGGGCATGATTTTGACCAGGATTATGGTAAGGCTATGGAGCTTTATACATTAGCTAGCGCCGAGCGTAACAGTGCGGCTATGAACAACATCGGCTGGCTTTATCTGAATGGTCTGGGAGTCAATCGTAATTTAAAAGCTGCAGTCGAGTGGTTTGAAAAAGCAGCCCAATATGGTAACACGAGGGCCATGATCAACCTTGGCAACATTTGCGAGGAATATGGATTGGATGACGAAGGCAATCCGGACTATAAAGGGGCTATGAAATGGTACACGGAGGCCGTCCGATTGGGAAATCTCAGGGCCAAATTGAATCTTGGCAATCTGTATCACTGCGGGCACGGGGTGAGGAAAAACTACAGAAAGGCTGCCGAGATCTATAAAGAGCTGGCCACGTCAGGATATGTAGAAGGGTGCTTTTACATGGGACTGTACTTCCAGAATGGATTTCATTTTAAGCAAAACTACGATGCAGCTAGATGTTTCTATGAAATTGGAGCAGCCGGCAACGATGCCCTCAGTATGATGAACCTGGGTGCAATGTACAGCAAAGGACTAGGAGTAGAGGTCGATCACCAAAAGGCTTTGTACTGGTATACAGAGGCGGGCAAAAGAGGTGACACCCTAGCATATGTAAACATCGGTTGGTTCTTTGAAACGGGTCTTGCGGTCGAGCAGGATTATAAACTGGCTATTGATTGGTATAAAAAGGGGGCTGAGGCCCGGGAACCCCATGCTATGAACAATTTAGGGGCAATGTATGAGCGCGGGCTGGGTGTCAAGAAAGACCAAAAGAAGGCGGAATATTGGTATGCCAAAGCCAAGAAAGCGCTGGAGTCTCAACCGTTTTTAGAAAGCCCTACGACTGTAAATAACTGATGGGGAGTATTATGAAAAACGAAACAAGAGGCATTGAAGAGCTTGAAAATCAATTCGAGCCGATAGATGATATCATTTGCTATGAGTGTACGCAAACGAAAATCGGCGCGTGTGTCTGGCTAGATGGGGAATGCTCACTTAATCTGCTATAAAAACTACTTCGTGAATAAGCAGTTGATAAAATGATTACTTTTCAACAGGCACAACAGCTTATTGGCACATAAAATCCCAAATGATTCATATTTCCTAGAATTGCTTGATGATTGTGTTAAGTAAGGACCTTCTCATTGAGCTCTTTCAAGCGGCTGAAATGCGCCGCTGAAACGACAAGCTGTGTCCCATTCCCTTGACCGAACTGGACAAACAAGCACACAAGATGACTATCGCCTATGTGCTCGGCAAGTTCGCCGAACACGAGGGCGGCTTCAGCTGGGTCGAGGTCATCGAGGGCGGACTTTTCGAGTACTTTGAGCGCCTCACCCTCACTGATATTAAACCACAGGTCTTCGAGAGGATCAAAGCCAACAAAGAGACATTCACGGAGCTGAAAAAAGAGGTCTATGCCCGCTTCACACCCCTCATCGCCGACCTCGATGGCTTGGACGAACGATTCGAGGCCTACCTTTTCCATCCGCAGGACTCCATCAACCGAAAGATCCTCGACGCCGCTCATTTCTACGCCACCAAGTGGGAGTTTGACATCATCGAGCGCGAAAACACGGGCGATTACGAGCTTAACGAGATCCGACGGGGATTGCAGCGGCGCCAGGAGGCGCTCGCTGACGTCGAAGGACTGCGCTACCTCGCCCTTTTCCCGACCTATCGGAACTTTGTCGACTTGTGCGGGCGCCTGCGATTTCAAGTACGATGGGGGCAGCTCTACCGAATCCCGCGGACCTCCGTGCTTGGCCATATGCTGATTGTAGCAATTCTTTCGTACCTATTCTCACTCGAGATCGACGCATGTCCCAAGCGCCGTGCGAATAACTATTTCACCGGACTGTTCCACGACCTTCCCGAAGTTCTCACCAAGGACATCATCAGCCCCGTCAAGAGGGCGGCTACGGGCCTCGGCCGCTTCGTGAAGGACTTTGAGAGGGAAGAGATGGAGCGCAGAATTTACGGGCCAGAGCTCATCCCAAAGGCGTGGCAGCCCGAGCTGCGCATGTTTACCGAGGAAGAGTTTGTGTCGAAAGTGACGATCGACGGTCAAGTGCGCCACACCACCTCTGACGCCATAACCGCGTCATACAACCATGACCGCTACAATCCGGTCGACGGTGAGGTCGTCAAAGCCGCCGATGACCTCGCGGCGTTCATGGAAGCGTACCTGGCGCTGCAAAACGGCATTTCAAACGCACAATTGCAGACCGCCGTTCAAGAGAAGAAACTGTTCTATCGCGACAAGACGATTGCTGGCATAAACCTCGGCGAGGTGTATAGGGGGTTCTACTAGATTGGAGCGCTTACACCATGCCGCGAGCGAACCAGGCAAAGCGCGGGCTAACCGCGGCGCATTCGCCATCTTCCCTCTTAGGGTTGGAAGCAAGAACAATAGAGAACTAGAATGATTTGGGGACACACAGACGAAGT
>OCZT010000914.1_pt1 | contig 30010 bp, 27 predicted proteins | sample 1539031 | NCBI WGS metagenome assembly OCZT01 (sample SAMEA3539308, study PRJEB22396) | soil metagenome | biome: tundra; feature: field; material: soil | place: USA | collected 2010-05 | depth 0.15 m | reverse complement strand
GTCTCCCCGATCTTATCAACGAAGGAAATTTGGGCCTTATCAAGGCTGCAGAAAAGTTTGATGAAACACGCGGTTTCAAGTTCATTTCTTATGCCGTATGGTGGATTCGACAGTCAATTCTTCAGGCACTTGCTGAACAGTCACGTATAGTAAGATTACCGTTGAACCAGGTTGGTTCGCTTAATAAGATCAATAAAGCTTTCTCAAAATTTGAACAGGAGAACGAACGTACACCATCACCTGAGGAGCTTGCTGATGTTTTGGAATTGCCTAAGGAGAAGGTCACAGATACACTTAAAGTATCGGGTCGCCATGTTTCTGTTGATGCACCTTTTATTGAAGGTGAAGATAACAGTTTACTGGATGTTCTTACCAACTCTGATTCTCCGGTTGCAGATAAACTGCTGATGGATGAATCGCTTTCAAGAGAGATCTACCGGGCGCTTGCCACACTTACTGAAAGAGAAAGGGACATAATCAGATTCTTCTTCGGCATAGGTTGCCAGGAGATGACTCTTGAAGAGATTGGTGAAAAATTCGGTCTTACCCGTGAAAGGGTTCGTCAGATAAAGGAAAAAGCAATCAGAAGGTTAAGACATACATCACGTAGCAGACTATTAAAAGGATATTTAGGTTAAATATACCGGAAATCCGGAATGTAAAGGCGCTCATACAGGCGCCTTTTTTATTATATGGAGATCCCTCGCTTCGCTAGGGATTGAGCGGAGCGAGGGATCTCATTCTCTTTGACCGATTTTTAGTACTTTTATATTCTTTCTTCTTAATTATATGGTATGGATTTCAAACTTAAATCCGATTTTCAGCCTACCGGCGACCAGCCGGAAGCAATAAATCAACTTGTGACAGGACTTGAAAACAGAGTCCCGTTCCAAACGCTTCTTGGAGTAACAGGTTCGGGCAAAACATTTACAATTGCCAATGTAATTGAGAGAGTTAACCGCCCGGTTCTGGTATTAAGTCACAATAAAACCCTGGCTGCCCAGCTTTATGGTGAATTCAAACAGTTCTTTCCTGAAAACAGGGTGGAGTACTTCGTATCTTATTATGACTATTATCAACCTGAAGCATATCTTCCTGTATCAGATACTTATATTGAAAAAGACCTTTCGATAAACGAGGAGATCGAAAAACTTCGTCTAAGCGCTACTTCATCTTTACTCTCAGGACGGAATGATGTAATTGTAGTCTCTTCTGTCTCATGTATCTATGGCATAGGTAACCCTGATGATTTTCATTCAAATACAGTGCATATAAGGAAAGGACAGATAATAGGAAGAAATCTGCTCCTAAGAAAGCTTGTCGACAGCCTTTATTCACGCAATGAACTCGAATTCAAACATGGTACTTTCAGAGTCAGAGGAGATACAATCGATATCTTCCCGGCTTATGCTGACATAGCAGTAAGAGTAATTTTCTTTGGTGACCAGATTGAAGAGTTAAATACGTTTGATCCGGTCAGTGGTCACAAGCTTGACATTCTTAATGAGTACATCGTTTATCCTGCAAATATATTCGTTACCACGCGGGAAAGGATCAATATGGCCGTAACTGATATTCAGAATGATATGGTCCGTCAGGTTGCATATTTTAATGATATAGGAAAAAGGGAAGAGGCAAAAAGACTCGAACAACGTGTCTTATACGACCTTGAGATGATTAAGGAACTAGGCTATTGCAGCGGCATTGAAAATTATTCACGTTATTTCGATGGAAGAAAACCAGGTACAAGGCCATTTTGCCTTCTCGACTATTTTCCAAAGGACTTTATAACAGTTATAGATGAAAGTCATGTCAGTTTGCCTCAGATCAGGGCTATGTTCGGAGGCGATCATTCCAGGAAACAGACTCTTGTTGAATATGGATTCAGACTGCCGGCAGCCCTCGATAACAGACCGATGAGGATCGAAGAATTCGAATCGCTGACAGGACAGACAATTTTTGTCAGTGCAACTCCCGCTGATTATGAACTTGAAAAAAGTGAGGGTGTATTTGTTGATCAGGTAATAAGACCAACAGGCCTTCTTGATCCACCTATTGAAGTTCGTCCAAGCCTTAACCAGATTGATGATCTGATGGGAGAGATCCGTTCAAGAGCCAAATCGGGGGAACGAACACTCGTGACAACCATAACCAAGCGAATGGCTGAAGAACTTTCATCTTACCTTATAAAATATGATATAAAATGCAGTTATATTCATTCAGATATCGATACTCTCGATCGTATTGATATAATGGAGGAACTTCGTACAGGTTCCATAGATGTACTTGTTGGAGTAAACCTTCTAAGAGAGGGGCTCGATCTGCCTGAGGTCTCGCTTGTTGCTATTCTTGATGCAGATAAAGAGGGATTTCTCAGATCATCAAGATCACTCACTCAGACGGCAGGGAGAGCGGCACGAAATCTGAATGGAAAGGTAATTATGTATGCTGATGTAATAACACGGAGTATGCAGCAGACAATTGATGAAACAAACAGACGAAGAAGCAAACAATTGAAATACAATGAACTGATGGGGATTACTCCGGCTCAGATAACCAGGAAAACAGGGTCAATCCTTAGTGGATTGGGCAGGAGGGGATCTGTGGCAAAGGCTTATATTGAGCCTGACAGACCTGATATTGCTGCTGATCCGGTTATAAAATATATGAACAGGGAAGCTCTTGAAAAAGCGATAGAAAAATCGAAAAAAGGGATGGAAAAAGCAGCAGCTGAACTGGATTTTATAGAAGCTGCAAGATTCAGGGATGAAATGGCTGATCTTCAGAAGCTTCTAAGGAGCAAAAACTAGTGTTCTTCCCGGGTACCAATCCACTTGTTTGTAGTTGATCCTGAAATCATTGTTCCCGACATTGTTGTTTTTCCGGTTACTATTCCCGAATATGCTGTTCCATCGGCATTGAAGGTAATCAAATTCCCATTAAGTCTGCCCCCGGTTACAATTGATGTTTTATCATCTGTCTTAAGAGTTCCAAAAACCATTTGAAATTCCTGATGGATGGTAAGGATGCCAGCCCCGAGATTCCATACACCTTCAACTTTTGCGGGAATTATCCACATAAGTGCAGTATACCAGCTATCCAGATTACCGTCAGTCATTATTTCATTATCCGGTTCCCAGTCACCCATTGTAAATGTATTTGATACTATCCTTGTCCCGGGTTTGAGATCAAGAAGACATGGACGTAATTTTATATTAATTTCTGGTAGCAGAAACATTGTAATTACTGTGGCTTCCGATAGATCATACTCGAAAAGATCCGCCTGAATGAAATTCGTTTTCATGCTGACTCCAGCTTCCTCTGCTTTTTTCTTCGAAATTTCAACCATATCATGATTGTATTCGATACCCAGTGCCCGTGCACCCAACTTAGCAGCAGCAATTACTGTCCGCCCGTCTCCTGAACCGAGATCAATTAAATAATCTTTTTCTGTAACACCGGCAATCTCAAGCATCTTATTAACAAGTTCAGGGGGAGTCGGCACCCAGATGACATCCTTTCCTGCCTGACCTACATAGGGGACATAACCGGCTGTTTTAGCCGGATCCTGAGGATACAAAGTTTTAAATGTGAGACTCAGAAGAAGCAATACAAGAGTCCTCTTAACCAACCTTGTCAGTTTCAATTTATGCCTCCTTTCCCGATAAAAAAAATTGAATTGAAAGGAATAAATTTACACAAATTAAATTTCATCATTAATTAAGCCATTCACATATTTTGCTATGGCAATCGATGATGTCAGTCCTGGTGATTCCATGCCGATAAGATTTATAAATCCAGGATATCCTCTGCTGGTCTCTTCCATAATGTAAAAATCTCTGAGAGGTTCTCCCGGTTTCTGGATTTTAGGACGTATTCCGGCCATTTCCGGTGCGATATCATCAAACTCAAGAAAGGGCAGAAATTTTTTGACTGATTTGTAGAATGTCTCTTGTTTTGAGGCTGTTACTTTATAATCATAAATATTTGATTCAAGATATTTTACATCAGGGCCGAGTTTTACCCCACCACCCATATCTATTGTAACATGAATACCGATCCCTTCCATATTCTGATGAGGAACAGGATAGACAAGCCTGTTTATCAATCTGTTTTTTGGCGGATTGATTCTGAAATACTCCCCCTTGCAAAAAAGTATCTTCAGGCTATCATCTTTAATACCAACCATTTCAGATACTTTATCCGAGGTAAGTCCTGCAGAATTAATTAAAATCCTGGTTGTGAAACTATAGTTCTTTTTATCTGCATCGAAAAGGTTTATTTTGTATCCGTTTTCGATCTGACTTATTCCTGTAACTTCACTTCCATATACGATCTGACAACCATTATTGTATGTATTTGTTTCATATTGTTTCATAAGGGAATGAGAATCTACAATTCCTGTAGATGGCGAAAAAAGAGCTTTCAGAGCGAAAATGTTCGGTTCAAGTTTGGATATCTGTTCTCTTTCAATAAACGAGAGATCATCAACGCCGTTTTTTAAGGCTGTTAGCCTTATACCTTCAATTACAGAAATTTCCTCTTCAGATGTTGCTACAATCAGCTTTCCACAATTATTAAATGGTATATCATATTTTTTGCAGTAATCATATATCATCCACTTACCTTCTACACAAAGCCTTGCTTTCAGACTATCCTTCGTATAATAAATTCCGGCATGTATGACTTCACTGTTACGGCTGCTTGTTTCCTGTCCGAATGAAGTATGCTTTTCTATCAGGAAAACATTGTTGTGTGTTTTGGATACATTCTCAGCAATAGCCAAACCGACTACGCCGGCGCCAATAATGGTTATATCTGCATCCATCATTTCACTTATATTGTGACCCTAAGTTCTACTATAATTATAGGATTATCAAAAATAAGTGAAAATGACTGTTCTGCAATATCCGCCTGAACAATTGTTTTTTTTTCTTCCTTTTAAAAATGAGTTTTTTACTTTTTACTTCTTACACTCACATCTGTACACAACAATAAATGAAGCGATTGCCATCAGGAAGAAGCTGTTGGCAGCATGGAAAAAATTTACTGCATGGCCGTATCCGAAAATGTTTTTCCCGGAAATAATTGAAATAACTGCAACCAGTACAATTACCACTCCGATTCCACCGGAGATCCATCCGATCCAGTTTAGTGTTTTCATGATTTAAGTTTTAGTTTCATAATATGAACCAACCTAATTTCAAAGTTATTAATTAACCCTATACGAGTCAATAGGTTAGATTATATTATTCCATAAAATAGAAAACGCAATTATCTATAGAAATGATAATTGCGTTTAGAATCTGTCGGGGTGATCTGACTCGAACAGACGACCCCTTGCACCCCATGCAAGTGCGCTAGCCAACTGCGCCACACCCCGATTTACCGCCACAGCCTTGGCAAAGGCGGTAAAAACTTATGCAAAAATAATCAACTATTCGGATAATGCAAGAAGCCAAAAAGATCAAAGTTGATTATATTTACAATCTCAAAATAAGATAAATTGTTATGAATATTTTTAAACCGCTTGATCTTCAGAAAGACGCCCTTTACATTACAAATACAGACATGAGTGAAAAGGTCAGATGTCTTATCATCGGATCAGGTCCTGCAGGTTACACCGCAGCGATCTATGCATCAAGAGCCAATCTTTATCCTGTTCTTTATACAGGACTGGAAATGGGCGGTCAGTTAACAACAACAACCGAAGTTGATAATTATCCGGGTTATCCTGATGGTATCACCGGCCCACTGATGATGGAGAATTTTAAGAAACAGGCGGAACGTTTTGGCGCAGATATCAGATTTGGAATTGCCACTGCTGCAGATTTCTCAGGGAAGAAACATAAAGTTACCTTTGATGATAATAAGACTATCGAAGCGGATACTGTAATAATTGCAACAGGCGCCACTGCAAAGTACCTTGGACTTGAGTCGGAGACTAAATATGCCGGAATGGGTGTTTCTGCCTGTGCGACGTGCGATGGATTCTTTTACAGGGGGAAAGATGTCGCAGTTGTAGGAGGAGGCGATACAGCGGCCGAAGAGGCAACATATCTGGCAGGTTTATGCCGTAAGGTCTACCTCATAGTAAGGAGGGATGTCTTCAGAGCATCCAAAGCGATGCAGAATAAGGTTTTTAAAACAGGGAATATTGAAATATTGTGGGAACACCAGGTTGTTGATCTCTTTGGTGAAAATGGCGTGGAAGGAGCAACCCTGATAAAGAAAAAAGGTACCTCCGGAGAAGAAACTATTAAAATCAAAATCGATGGGTTTTTCCTTGCTATTGGTCATACTCCTAATTCAGTGGTATTCAGGCAATATATTAAAACAGATAAGGTTGGATATATAAAAACTATTCCGGGAACATCGAGGACCAACATTGAAGGAGTGTTCGCGGCAGGTGATGTTCAGGATCCGAATTACCGGCAGGCTGTTACTGCAGCCGGTTCAGGATGTATGGCTGCCATTGATGCTGAGCGATACTTATCAGAATTAAAATAGAATTTCTTAAATACTGTCGACTTTTTTTACCACAAGGTACACAAAGAATGCGCAAAGGGCACAAAGTAAAAAACCGCCGCGGCAGTCTGGCCCCTTCGCTAAAATAGCCTACCAGACTATTTCTTAACGCTCGGGCCTCTTTGTGACCTTTGTGTAAATGCTTAGTGACCTTAGTGGTTAATGGATTTTTTTCTTTCTGAATATGTTTTTTATATTTAACCTTATCCCATGAAGACTTTTAAGAAAACTTTCAAAATAAATGCTGAGCCTTCAGATGTTTATGCTGCCCTGACTAATCCATTTACAATTGAATTATGGTCAGGTTATCCTGCTCAGATGAGTACAGAACCTGGCAGTGAGTTTTCTCTATGGTCAGGAGATATTACAGGAAAGAATTTGGAATTTGTTCAGGATACAAAGGTGGTACAGGAGTGGTATTTCGGAGACCAACCTGAAAAGTCAGTTGTTATAATTACGATTTCACCTGACAGGGAAAACTCACTTGTAACAGTGGAACATTCAAATATTCCGGATGAGGAATTTAGCGGTATTGCAGAAGGATGGAAAGGGCATTATTTTGATGCAATTTCAATTTTTTTCAATCCTAATTTTTAAGAAAGTCAGTTGAGATAGTAGACGAAGATTTCTGTTCAAAAAATACAAAAATATCTTCTGAACAGGCAAGAATTAGATTGCCGATACCTTTGAAAGATAATGTATTTGCATAAGTCTGGACTTTTTTATTCCATTCCGGGACCCACGACAGGATATGATGATTAATAAACCGACGGATCTCGTTTCTCATCTCACCCCGGCATGCTTCATCATCTAGAACAAGATATTTATCAATAAGTAAAGTCAGGAAAAGCAACTCAATTCCAAGATGATCATCATCTATTTTCCCTTTGAATTTAGATTGCCAGCCATAGGAATTATAAAATTCAGTGACACTGGAAGAATCATAACCTGACCTGGCAGTTATCTTCTTATTGTATTGGGATTCGTAAGCGGGAGCCAGTGCAGGTATCTGTCTGGTAAAGAGTCTTAAGTAATCTTCATGTAATAATTTCCCAAATATGGACCTGTCAGAGAATGAATCTCTTAACTGTGAAGCTGCCTTGACAAAATTAGGATTTGAACTTGAAACCGGAAGGTTTTTTAGAATGCCTCTCTCCCAGAAATCTACAATACATTCTTCTGAAGGCTCATGCATAATCATGCTTCCTGCAAAATAGAAAAGCATGTTGTACCCTTTTAATAAATTATTATCATGGCTTTTATTACCCATAACCTAAAAGCTAATTTTGATTAATTATGCAGATAAATTCAGAAATGATGCTGATTTGATTGTATAACCTTGGAAGAGGTTGTTTTGTTCGAAACAGAAACATAAAATTGCCTCATAAACAGTTCCTGGCTAGAATAAGAACGGTTGATGCGTGATGCTGTTTCATCAAAAGCTTTAAAATTAATAATTATTAACCCTATAAGTTGAAATCAGCCAAGGTGTCAGGGTATTCGTTCTTATCGACTTTTGCCTTTATTTTCCTGAAAGCTTTCACCGTGTAATCAACATCTTCAAGTGTGTGAGCAGCAGTAGGTATGAGACGTAACATTACCACGTCTCTCGGAACAACAGGATATATAACCACCGAACAGAAGATACCATAGTTTTCCCGTAGGTCGTAAATCATATGGGTTGCCTGCGGAACACCGCTTTTCATAAATACCGGTGTTACTGGTGATTCTGTTTTTCCAAGATTCAGGCCGGCGTCTCTTAACCCTTTCTGCAAAGCACGTACTATAGTCCATAGTTTCTCTTTCTGTTCAGGATGAGCCTGGATAAATTCAAGTCTTTTAATCGCTCCCAGTGTCATAGCCATCGGCAGCGACTTGGCATATATCTGTGAACGAAGATTATATCGCAGATAATTAATCACATCTTTTGTACTTGCAACGAAGCCTCCAAATCCGGCCATCGATTTTGCGAATGTTGCAAAATAGATATCAATCTGATCCTGCACTCCAAAATGTTCCCCCGTACCACTGCCTGTATCACCCATGGTTCCAAATCCGTGAGCATCATCAACTAGAAAACGGAACTGATACTTTTTTTTCAAAGCGGTTATTTTATCGAGCTTACCAAGATCCCCTGCCATACCAAAAACTCCTTCGGTAATAACAAGAATGCCTCCACCTGATTCTTCTGTAATCTTTTGAGCTCGCCGTAGCTGCTTTTCACAACTCTCCATATCATTATGTGGAAATACAAATCTCTTTCCCATGTGAAGTCGTAAGCCATCCATTATACAGGCATGAGATTCTGAATCATAAACAATTACATCGTGTCTGTCAACAAGGGCATCAATAATTGAGACCATTCCCTGATAACCGAAGTTTAGCAGATATGCATCTTCCTTATGTACAAATCGGGCAGCCATTTCTTCAAATTTTTCATGAGCTGATGTATGTCCCGACATCATTCTGGCACCCATAGGATATGCCAGACCGTATTTTGCTGTTGCCTCAGCATCAACTTTCTTAATCTCGGCTATATTTGCGAGTCCGAGATAATTATTCAGACTCCAGGTAAGAACCTCTTTACCTCTGAATTTCATACGGGCAGCAATTTCACCTTCCAGTTTGGGAAATGCAAAATAGCCGTGTCCAAATTCTTGATATGCCCCTATTGAACCTCTGTTGTTCTTAATCTTTTCAAATATATCCATGATAATTATCCTTTCTAAAAAATCTCTCAAAATTACAAATTAACGGGTTTATCGTAATACCTATTTATACCTAATTTCCATTTGGCATATTTTAAAAGATAATAAATGCATAATAATTACGTTTTTATGCCTGAAATGAATTTTTTTCCCTAATTTTGCGCAACAATTTTTTTTATGAGATTAAGATTACATATTGTCCTGATTATTCTGGTTTTGGTAAGTTCCTGCAGCGGGTATCAAAAACTTCTTAAGAGCACGGATTTTGATCTCAAAAAATCCAAGGCAAAAGAGTTTTTTGATGCAGGCGAGTATGTTAAAACTACTGAATTACTGACGCAGATACTTCCGCGTTTCAGAGCAACAGATGAGGCGGAAGATCTGAACTGGATGAACGCCCAGGCATATTTTGGCATGAAGGATTATATAATGGCAGGCAGTACCTTCAAAACATTTATTGATCAGTTCCCTTTTGGAAAACATTCAGAGGAGGCTAATTATATGGCGGCATTATGCGACTATAATATCTCTGCCCGTCCGGAACTTGATCAGGAGAACACCAGGAATGCAATTGAAGGGTTTAACATTTTTATAAATAAGTTTCCCAATAGTTCAAAAATTGAAGATTGTAAAAAACGCATAAGTGACCTTGAAGACAAACTGGTAGAAAAATCATATATGAGTGCTACACTTTATTATGATATGAAACAATATAAGGCTGCGGTTGTGGCTCTTACCAATAGTCTTAAAGAATACGCTAATACCAAATACAGGGAAAAGCTGATGTATCTTAAATTGAATTCTCTTTTTCTGTATGCAGAAAATAGCTTCTCTGGTAAGCAAAAAGAAAGATATCAGGCAACTCTTGATGACTACTATTCATTTATGGAAGAATTTCCAAAGAGCACTTATGGTAAAGATGTAACCGGTATCTTCCAGAAAACCAATAAATATCTAAAAACAGGTATTTCCAACAACGAAGTAAAATAATCAATATATTTATGGATTACAGAAAATCAGTAGCACCCGTAACAACTGTTACACGCAATCTGGACCTAATGACTCAGGGTACAGGAAATATCTATGAAACGGTAATTGTCGTTTCCAGAAGAGCAAACCAGATTTCTGTTGAAATGAAACAGGAACTTAATAAGAAGCTTGAAGAGTTTGCATCTTATAGTGATAACCTGGAGGAGGTATTTGAGAACCGCGAACAGATTGAGATTTCGAAATTCTACGAACGGCTTCCAAAACCAACCCTGATAGCACTGCAGGAACTTGAGGAAGGTAAAATTTTCTACAGAAATCCTGAAAATCCTGCTAAACAGAAGTAACATTTAGCATAAAAATGCTGAAAGGCAAAAACATACTTATCGGTGTAACCGGGGGTATTGCAGCTTATAAAACTGCAACTATCATCCGGTTGCTTGTTAAAGACGGTGCCAGCGTTAAAGTCATAATGACCGATCACGCGAAAGAATTTATTACTCCTCTTACCCTTTCCACTTTATCAAAAAACCCGGTATTCACGGAATTTTTCAACCCTGGAAACGGCGACTGGAACAGCCATGTCGATCTGGGATTATGGGCTCATCTTTTCCTTATTGCACCCGCTACTGCAAATACTATAGCTAAAATGGCGAATGGGGTAGCTGATAACTTACTTCTTACGACTTATTTATCAGCACGTTGTCCAGTCTTCGTTGCCCCATCCATGGATGTGGATATGTTGAATCATCCGGCTACAATCATTAATATTGAAACACTTAAGGCTTTTGGAAATTACATTCTTGAACCTTCATTTGGAGAACTTGCAAGCGGGTTATCAGGCAAGGGCAGGATGGCCGAACCTGAAGAAATTGTAAAAGTAATCGGGAACTTCCTTACAAAAAAAAAAAAATAAGCCGCTGAAAGGCAAACACCTTCTGATCAATGCCGGACCAACCCGTGAGGCAATTGATCCCGTTCGTTTTCTTAGCAATTATTCTTCAGGCAAAATGGGAATTGCACTGGCAGATGCTGCTGCAGAGTACGGAGCCGATGTGGATCTTGTACTTGGTCCTGTTAATGTGATACCGAAGAATAATTCAATAAAAATAATTAATGTCATAAAGGCAGAATCAATGGCCGCAGAATGCATATCCAGATTCCCGGCATGCGATATTGCAATACTGGCAGCTGCAGTCGCCGATTTCACTCCGATAGAGGTTCAGGGGAAAAAGATAAAGAAAGATAAGAAGGAAATATCACTGATCCTTAAACCCACAAAGGATATTGCGGAAACTCTGGGTAAAATTAAATCGTCATCCCAAATACTTGTCGGATTTGCACTGGAAACTGATAACGAATTGGATAATGCAATGGCAAAACTGTCAGGGAAGAATTTGGATTTAATTGTTTTAAATTCGCTGAAAGAAGAGGGAGCAGGGTTTGGACATGATACAAACAAGATCACAATTATTGACCGAAACAATAATATTGATAAATTTGAGTTGAAATCTAAAGATGAAGCTGCAAAAGACATTCTTGATAAAATTGTTTCAATGATTCAGAAAAAGGCAATCTTATAATGCTCTGTCGTATTAAATATTATCTCATTATTTTTCTGGTACTTCTACCGGCTATAATCAGGGCCCAGGAGCTGAACTGCAATATACAGATATCTGCTCAGAGAATCCAGGGATCAAACCGCCAGGTATTTGAGAGTATGCAGAAGGACCTTTTTGAGTTTATGAATAATACAGTCTGGACTAACCATGTCTTTAATTATGCTGAACGCATCGACTGTAATATCTTAATTAATCTCACCGATCAGTTGTCGGCGGATGAATTCAAAGGAACGATCCAGATTCAGCTTAGCAGGCCGATATTTAATACAACCTATAACTCCACTCTTCTGAATTTTATTGATAACAATTTTCAGTTTAAGTATGTTGAATTTCAACCTCTGGAGTTTGATCCAAGCACCTATAAATCAAGCCTGATTTCAGTTTTAGCCTACTACACTTATATGGTTCTCGGTTTTGATTATGATTCTTTTGCTCCTTTGGGAGGTACCGAATTCTTTCAGATGGCCGAGAAAATTGTTACGAATGCTCAGAATGCCCCTGAACAAGGGTGGAAACCTTATGATGGCTCTCGGAACAGGAACAGGTACTGGCTCGTAAAAAATGTTCTCGATAAGGAGTATGAAGGAGTAAGGCAGTTTATATATGAATATTATATTAACGGTCTGGATAAAATGGAATCGAAAGCCCCTGAAGCAAGGACCAGTATGGTTGAAAGTCTTAAACTTATGCAGGATGTTTACAGAAAGAAACCCGATCCATTTATGTATCTTGTACAGGTTGTGATGGATGCAAAGTCAGACGAATTAATCAATATTTATTCAGCAGCATTCCCTGAAGAAAAAAGCCGTGTTGTGGAGATTCTCACTGAAATTGATCCTGCAAACAAGGCAAAATATGAAAAGATCAATTCAGCCAACGTACCATAATAACCTGTTATGCTCATAAAACTGTTCGTTCAGAATTATGCACTTATAAGAGAGCTGGACGTTGAATTTGAAAACGGACTGACAATTATCACCGGCGAAACTGGTGCTGGTAAATCAATTCTGCTGGGTGCACTCTCACTTATACTTGGCACCAGGGCAGATTCCTCAGTTCTTCTTGATAAAAATGAGAAATGTATTGTGGAAGGTACATTCCGTATTGAAGAATACGAACTTAATGAGTTTTTCATCTCAAATAATATTGATTATGAACCAGCTAGCACTTTGAGAAGAGAAATTAATCCGGCTGGGAAATCCCGTGCATTTATTAATGACACGCCTGTTACAGTAAATATACTTAAAGAACTGGGTGACAGACTTATAGATATTCATTCACAGCATCAGACACTAATGCTGAATGATAACTCATTCCAGTTAAATTTAATTGATTCATTTTCAGGTACCGCCGGGATAAAGAATGAATACAGGGAAACTTACACAAATTACCGTAAACTAAAAAAAGAATACACTTCTATAAAAGAAAAAGCCGATAAAAACAAGGCAGATCTGGAATATTATCAATTTCAGTATAATCAGCTTGACGAAGCAAAACTTAAATCGGGAGAACAGACAGAGCTTGAAGCAGAACAGGAATTGCTTGGACACACTGAGGAGATAAAACTAGCCCTTGGTTCATCATCAAATCTTTTTCATGCTGAAGGTATTTCTATCCTTTCGATGCTCAGGGAGGTTAAGTCTTATCTGGGAAGAATCATAACCTTCCTGCCGGAAAGTGAAAGCCTTCTGTCAAGAACTGAATCCGCTCTGATTGAACTTGATGACCTCGCAGCTGAAGTTGAAAAATTAGCCGTCTCCATTGAAGCAGATCCGCAGAGACTTGTCATGGTTAACAATCGACTTGATAATATTTACACACTCATTCAGAAACACAGGGTAACCGATCTCGATGAACTCATAAAGAAAAAAGATGAGATAAAAGAATTGATCGGCTCAATTGTTTCAAGTGATGAACGAATTATTGAGTTGGAAACTCTTCTTGATAAAGAGGCCAGCAGATTGAAGACTATATCTGAAGAGATATCTAACAAAAGAAAGAGCGTATTGTCCGATATTGAATTGAGAATTACTGAATTGCTCAAACAACTTGGAATTCCAAATGCAAAATTTAAAATAACACTGACTCACCTGCAGGAATTCACTGCAACAGGAATTGATCAGGCCGACTTTCTTTTTTCAGCTAACAAACAGATTGCACCTGAGAATCTGGCTAAAATAGCTTCTGGTGGAGAATTATCCAGAGTTATGCTTAGTCTGAAGTCTCTTCTGACAAGGAACAATAATCTGCCTACTATAATATTTGATGAAATAGATGCCGGAGTTTCAGGCGAAGTAGCTGACAAAGTAGGTCAGATCTTATCAGGTATGGGAAAATATATGCAGGTTATTAATATTACTCATCTTCCGCAGGTCGCTTCGCGCGGAACCAGGCATTATCATGTTTATAAAGACGATACAGATAACTCAACATTTACCCGTGTAAAACTGTTATCACCTGAAGAACGTATACTGGAGGTTGCCAGATTGTTAAGCGGTAGTGAAGTTACAGAGACTGCAATGAAAAATGCACGCGAGCTTCTGAAAGCCGGAATCAATTAGCTTTTGATTTACAATATTTTAGTAAATTTGTCACATAGTTTTTAAGTGACACAAATTATTATTCAGTACGATGAGAGAAGGACTATTAAAAGGGAAAAAAGGCATCATTTTTGGTGCGCTTAACGAGAAATCAATTGCCTGGCAGGTTGCCATTAAGTCGTGGCAGGAAGGTGCTGAACTGGTTCTTACCAATTCCCCGGTCGCAATAAGAATGGGAACAATAAATGAACTTGCAAAGATAACCGGGAGTAAAGTAATATCAGCTGATGCAACCAAAATGGATGAAATCGAGAATTTGCTCTCTGAGAGTATGAAGATATTTGGCGGCAAGTTCGATTTTATTCTTCATTCCATCGGCATGTCACCCAATGTACGGAAAGATATACCTTATGAGCAAACCAGTTATGAGAACATGCTGAAGACTTTTGATATATCAGCCCTGAGTTTTCACAGGGTACTGCAGACATCCTATAAGCTTGACGCTTTAAAGGAATGGGGATCAGTAGTTGCATTATCGTATGTAGCTGCTCAACGGACCCTCTCGGGATATAACGATATGGGTGATGCAAAGGCTCTGCTTGAGTCAATTGCGCGTAGTTTCGGATATATTTATGGTCGCGACAGGAAGGTAAGGGTAAATACTGTTTCACAATCGCCAACAGCAACAACTGCAGGAAGCGGGATCCATGGTTTTGAATCTCTTATCGATTTTTCTGAAAGGATGTCACCTCTTGGAAACGCCACTGCTGAAGAATGCGCTGAATACTGTGTAGCTCTGTTTTCAGATCTTACCCGGAAGGTAACAATGCAAAACCTTTTCCACGATGGCGGGTTCTCAAGTATGGGGATGAGCCTGAAAGCAATCGAACAATACCAGAAAAGTTTTGAAGATTGTAATTAAGCCTATAGGCAAATAAGTATAAACACCTATTTTTCAAGCGACTTGCCATTCAGTGAGTCGCTTTTTTTATATTTGAATTGGCTAAAACAAAATCTTATGATAAAGATTATATTATTGGTAATCTTCTATTTTGCTTTTCCGCTATTTATTATTTATTTATGTAAGAAATGGCCCTTCCTCCAAAAGATGGGTGCAATTGTTCTTGCTTATGGATTTGGTCTGTTAATAGGCAGTACAGGCATATTACCACAGGGGAGTAATAGTTATAAACTTGCTCTTCAGGGCAAAGCTTCTCTTCCGGAAACTGAAGTTGAATCTCTTATAACTCAGGGCAAAGCGACTAAGGAAGATTTATTCGTTAACCAGATAGGACAGGTTCAGGATACAATCCCATCAGTTGTTGTTCCTCTTGCATTTCCTTTATTGCTTTTTTCATTAAATCTGAAAAGATGGCTACGTTACGCAAAAAAAGGCTTTATCTCGGTATTACTCGCACTCATAGCTGGTCTCATAATGGTTACAGTTGGTTTTTTTATATGGAAAGACTCAATTCCTGAAAGCTGGAAACTTGCCGGTATGTTCGAAGGAATCTATGCTGGTGGAACTCCAAATTTCGTTGCAATAAAAATGGCATTGAATGTTGATGCAAACCTATTTGTAATTGTCAGTACTTATGATATGATCGTCGGCGCTTTCCTTGTTCTCTTTTTTATTACAGTTGCTCCAAGGATCTTCAGATTCATTTTACCTCCGTTTGAAGAATCGAAGGGGATCAGGGGAGACGAGGCAGAAATTGCCAGTCAGACTGAAGACCTGGAGGATTATTCCGGCATGTTTAAAAAAGGAGTCTTCCTGCCTTTGCTTGGTGCACTTGGTATTTCTATTTTAATTTTCGCATTCTCCGGGGGTCTGGCATTGATTCTGCATAAACTCCCGATGATGGTTGTGGTAATCCTGTCGATAACCACAATTGGATTGCTGTTATCACTTTCAAAATATATTAACAGGATACAAAAAACTTTCCAGCTTGGAATGTATCTTATTCTTGTATTTTCTCTCACAGTAGCTTCCATGGCAAACATCAGGACTATGTTTGGAATAGGTATGCTTAGTCTCATCCTGTTTATTACGTGGTGTTATTTCGGATCTCTGGTCCTGCATATTATTCTGGCAAAAATCTTCAGAATTGATGCCGATAATTTTCTCATTACGTCGGCTGCCTTTATTTTTTCTCCTCCTTTTGTACCTCTTGTGGCTAATGCCCTGAAAAACAAAGATGTTATTGTGACGGGGATAACCGGTGGAATAATAGGTTATATCGTTGGTAATTATCTTGGAGTTGCTCTTGCTTATTTTCTGAAGGGATTCTGATAATAATTATGCCCCCCAACCCGCTGAAGGGGGGCTTATTTCTGTACATAAGTGTAATTATTCTTACATCCACAATTTAAACCCCCTTTAGGGGGTCGGCCGCGAAGCGGCCAGGGGGCAATAATACACGAAACGAAGTTCCTTTAGGGGGTCGGCCGCGAAGCGGCCAGGAGGTCCTTAAATTAAAAAGCTGAACCCTTACGAATTCAGCGATAATATATTACTTCAATTATTAGTCTAAAAAAGGTAATTCAACCCGATTGAGAATCCTATATTTCCATCCTGAACATTGAAAGCCTTGCCACAATCAATCGCAATAACGAAATTCTGATTCATAACGAGCATTAGACTGGCACCTGCACTCTGATGTAATTTTTCTGTCCCGGGTTTAAAGTAATCGGAATAATTCTCCGCAGGATAAACTTCATTAAAAGTACTTTGAAGATTATTTGGAAGTTTAATATTCTTTGTTACCATTCCAAAATCATAAAATCCGTTAAGTCCCATGTAACAATCCTGTTTGAAAAATTTAAAATATAAAGGTTTCCATCTAAGCTCTATATTTCCCATGAAAAAGTCATCGCCAACTACCCTGTCTAATAGAATTCCTCTTAATGTTTTTGAGCCGCCAAGCCCTTCAGATGTAGCGCCTGTTAATCTCGACGTGATCACCTCAGTTTGATAAAAGAATGGAGCATGTCCTGATATTGTAGCCTGAAAACCTAACCGATAAACAAATGACAGGTTTTTTTCAATCAATGTAAAATATTGACGGTGAATAATGTACAACTTTGAAAATCCCCAGTTGTTCCCCATAAATTTAGGAGCTACTTCCAAACCGATCTCAGTCCAGAGACCTTTCATCGGGTTAGGTTTGTTATCGCGGCTGTCCCATGTAAGACCAACTTTCAGGGTATTTATCCATCCTCCTTTAGCTTCATCAGCCGGAATTATACCGAGTGCCTTATATCGTTCGAAAAGACCCGGCATTGAGTCAACCGAAGGCAGTAAAACTTTTTTTCCTTTGTTAATCTTATTAATATTTACAGAGCTTGTCGTAAAATCCTGAAAAGATAAACCTGCACTCCATTTTAAATGGTCCCCAGAAAGTTTTCCCTGGAAATCATTTTTAAATCTGAACTGGTTCTTTTGATAACGGTAAAACATTCTTGTTCTGTAAGGGGGAGAAGCCAATTTATCATCCATCCAGTCTTTGTTATAAACCGATTCATAGCCATTATATCCATAAAAAGTAGCTGCCTGGTTAGGAAGATAGCTAAGGTCGCTTATCCACCATACTCCAGGGATGATGTGACGGGATTCGAACATAAACCTGTAAATGCCACTTCCTTTGGTGTAACGTGATATTTCTGTATAAGTATGATCGAGGAAATCGGGATATACACTTGGATTTCCATAATTGAAAAATTCTGCCAGAGCTCCGTACTCAAACCCCAGATCAGAATCATACGTAATAGCCGGCAATGCACCACCGAACTTCCATCCGGTCTTTACCTCTTTCTCCTGTGCTGATAACGATAATACCAGGAACGACAGAAAAATAATTAAAAAGGTTTTTTTCATGGGTTACAGGTTTGGTTCATAATGTTAAAGATAAAGAAAAATGGAAATAACAATCACGTTTTTTAATATTTGCTACCTTAGACCTTATTTTTACGACTAAATGCTTACAGGTTTATTAATTAAAAATATTAGGTGCCTTGTTCAGACAGAAGATTTACCCAGATTAAAAATTTGTGGTGCTGAGATGTCAGAGCTTCCTGTCATAAATGATGCATACCTGTATATGAAGGATGGTCTGATTTCTGAATTTGGCAAAATGAAGGATCTTCAGAAAAGCAAAATACTCTTTCAGAATCCTGAGATAGAAACTATAGACGCAACCGGGAAATCCGTTTTTCCTTCATTCTGTGATTCTCACACACACCTCGTCTATTCAGGTAGTCGTGAGATGGAGTATATTGACAAAATCAGAGGATTATCTTATGAAGAAATAGCCAAGCGGGGAGGCGGAATTCTCAATTCTGCAAAGAAACTTCATGAAACATCAGAAGATGACTTGTTCATTCAATCAAATAACAGGATAAATGAAATCATTTCGCTAGGCACTGGCGCTGTTGAAATAAAAAGTGGTTATGGTCTGAATCTGGCTGATGAATTGAAGATATTGAGAGTTATCAGACGAATTAAGAACAACAGTCCTGTTGAAGTGAAGGCAACTTTTCTGGGGGCACATGCTATACCTGAAGAGTATAAAAATAGCAGACAGAAGTATGTTGACCTTATTATCAACGAAATGATACCTGTCGTTGCTTCATATGAACTCGCTGATTTTATTGATGTCTTTTGTGATAAAGGTTTCTTCACGGTGGAGGATACAGAAAGGATATTAATGGCAGGTATTAAGTATGGACTTACAGCTAAAATTCATGCAAATGAACTGGATTATTCAGGAGGAATCCAGACAGGGGTAAAATATAATGCTCTCTCTGTTGATCACCTGGAATTTACAGATGATGAGGAAATAAGTACGCTGATCGGATCGGAAACGATGCCAACAATTCTTCCTGCCTCAGCCTTCTTCCTGGGTATGGCTGATCCTCCAGTAAGAAAAATGATCAATGCAGGGTTGCCAATAGCCCTTGCATCGGATTATAACCCGGGTTCATCTCCTTCAGGTAATATGAAATTTATAATGTCCCTGGGATGTATCAGGTTAAAAATGCTTCCGGAAGAGGTGATAAATGCTGTCACAATCAATTCAGCTTATGCTATGGGTATTTCAGAAACACATGGATCGATTGCAGTTGGTAAGGTGGCCAATGTGTTTATAACAAATGAGATACCATCATACGAATTTATGCCGTATGCATTTGGAAGTAACCTCATTGAAACAGTAATATTAAAAGGGAAAATTATAACTGAAATAATTTAAACATAAAGGAACACAAAAGGCTTCACGAAGGAAAACAAAGTAAAGTTCGTCTACCTTAGTGTACCTTAGTGATATACTTTGAAATCCTTCGTAGTAAAAAAAATACAAAATTCTTATTGAATATGGAGAATAAGATAATAGAATGCGTTCCGAATTTTAGTGAAGGAAGGGATATGGAGATAATAAGACAGATCACTGATGCGATAGAATCGGTGGAAGGTGTTAAATTGCTTGATGTTGACCCGGGTAAAGATACCAACAGAACGGTTGTTACATTTGTAGGAAATCCTGAAGCCGTGTCGGAAGCCGCATTTCTTTCTGTTAAAAAAGCTTCCGAAGTTATAGATATGTCAAAACATCACGGAGCTCATCCACGAATGGGTGCTACCGATGTTTGTCCGTTTGTACCTGTTTCAGGAATCACAATGGACGAGACTATTTCTGTTGCTCATAAAGTTGCCGAAAGGATTGGAAATGAATTGGATATACCTGTATATTGTTATGAGAATGCTGCAAGAAAACCAGAAAGGAGGAACCTTGCAAACTGCAGATCAGGCGAGTATGAAGGATTAAGAAAAAAACTTACTGATCCTGAGTGGAAGCCTGATTATGGGCCTTCTGTATTCAATGAACGTGCTGGCGCTACTGCCGTTGGTGCCAGGGATTTTCTAGTTGCATTTAATGTGAATCTTAACACAACCTCCACCCGGCGTGCAAATGCAATAGCTTTTGATGTTAGAGAGAAAGGACGACCGGAAAGGGAAGGAGATAAGGTTACAGGAAAGATAGTAAAAGATGAAAATGGTGAAAAATTAATGATACCCGGATCATTGAAATCAGTTAAAGCAATCGGGTGGTATATTAAAGAATACGGAATCGCCCAGATTTCAATGAATCTTACAAATATTTCTGTTACCCCTGTCCATATTGCGTTCGATGAAGTATGCCGAAAGGCGGATGCAAGGGGTGTAAGAGTTACCGGATCTGAATTGGTAGGTTTGATTCCTCTCAAGTCTTTACTCGACGCGGGGCGCTATTTTCTTGCCAGGCAACAACTTTCATCCGGGGTATCTGATGATGAATTGATTAAAATAGCCATCAGATCTATGGGACTAAACGACATTCATCAATTTAAACCTGAAGAAAAAATAATTGAATTTGTTATGGCTGATATAAGTGAACATAAACTGATTGACATGAGCCTGAAAGCCTTTATGGATGAAACTGCTTCTGATTCACCTGCTCCCGGGGGAGGTTCTGTTTCCGCCTATATGGGAGCACTCGGAATTGCACTTGGTACAATGGTAGCTAATTTGTCGAGCCATAAACGAGGATGGGACGACCGGTGGAAAGAGTTTTCAGATTGGGCTGAAAAGGGCAAAGCGATTCAGAATAATCTTTTACAAATGGTTGATGAAGATACCAGGGCATTCAACAGGATTATGGAGGCATTTTCACTCCCGAAAAAATCTGAAGAAGAAAGGAAGTTAAGAGATATTGCAATTCAGGAAGCAACAAAAAACGCGACTCTTGTCCCTTTAAAAGTGATGGAAACGTCATATCCGGGATTCGAAATGATCAGTGAAATGGTTAGTAAGGGGAATCCGAATTCTATAAGTGATGCCGGAGTAGGGGCATTAGCGCTCCGGACATGTATAAAAGGTGCATTCCTGAATGTTAAGATCAATGCTTCCGGATTAAATGATAAAGGTTTTGTAACAAATGTAATTGCCAGAGGAGAGGTCCTGGAATCAAAAGCTGAAACTGCAGAGAAGGAGATTCTTAAAAAGATTAATGAAAAAATAAGCATGTAGAGACACACAATTTGGGCGTCTCTACTACACCCAATACCCAGTACCCTTTCTTACTTACAGAATTCTTCTGATTGTTCTTAATTTGTGAGAATAACCGTTGATTTCAGGTTTAAATATCCCCTGATGATCAATCGAATCAATTCTCACCCTGCCTGAGGCATGGATAACCAACCCTCTTGATAAAATCATCCCGACATGTGAAATCTTACCCCTGTCATTGTCGAAAAAAACCAGATCACCCGGTTCGGCCTGATCAATGAAGTCAACGATATTACCTTTCTCTGCCTGTTGACAGCTTAATCGTGGAATCATAAAGCCTTGTATTTTATAAACAAGCTGGGTGAGACCGGAACAATCGATTCCTGAAGGTAATCGTCCTCCCCAGATATATGGACTGTTGATGAATTTCAGAGCTGTGTCAGCAATAGATTCATTTGTTGATATATAGTTGTTATTGAACTCAAGACCGGTTGTATATTGATTGTTTCCGACATAAAATACTTTATCTTCGAAATCGGGATTGAATACTTCACACCCTGCCTCAAGTACAATTTTTGTTTTATCGTTTTTATAACATAGTAACGATCTGTTCAATACATGTCCACAGGAGACGCCCTCAACAGGAGAATGTTGAAGATGATCTGCATCAATCCATCCCTGGTCCTTATCGAACAAAGTCTCAATCTTCATCCAACTGCCTGCCTTATCTATTATTGAATATTTCTCACCAAACAAGATCTGGCTCAGCATCTCTGTTTTATGTGATGGTCCTGATCGTAATGGGACGAAGACATTCTCACATATAAAATTTCCCATGGGCAAATTATTTGTCTCAAAATTAATAAATATCCTGTAGGAGACTTATCGACCATTTAACGCATATCGATAACCTCAGCATCCTTGTATTTTCCTGCCGGAAAGACAAAAATATCGGATGCGGGTTTTACTCTCAGATCATATTCATTGACATACAGAGTGCTGATAACACCATCTTTTCTCTTATACTCAAGGCTGATGAGGTTAAAAAGAGGTTTCCCAATGTATAACCTGATCCTCAGAAGCTCACTCTTTATATCTTCCGGATAAAGGTCGATGATATAAGAATCTGATTTCTCTTCTATCAACCGGTTCTTATATCCTTTTTTGTACATGGAGAATATCAGTGAAGGACGACTCTGAAACGTATTGTCTTTCTTATCGGCTTTGGTGATTGTCACCTCTTTTTCTGCAGTAAGGTAACTCCATGATGTTTCACCATTAAACCAGACGATATTATCAGGAAGATCAAGTTTATATTTATCCTTATTGAGAATAACGGATCCTTCTAATGTATCGTTTGTATTATCTGTTTGGTTAACAGTTATTAGTTTGAATTTCATTGATACGGAAGGGGCCTTAAGTGCATTATCGGCAAACTTATCAAGAATTTTTATGGATTCCTGATCATTCTGCCCGTTGGCATTCAGAACAGACAGTAGAAGAAAAAACAGAATACTTGTAAAAGGTCTCATCTTAATAGTTTTATTCCAGACGCTTCAAAATCTGTTCCAAAGCAATAATGTCTACACAGAGAACATCTCTGGCTTTACTTCCTTCGAATGGCCCGACAACACCTGCAGCCTCAAGCTGGTCAATAATTCTTCCTGCCCTGTTATATCCGATCGAAAGTTTTCTCTGAATTAGCGAAGTGGACCCCTGCTGATGCTGAACAACCAGCCGTGCAGCTTCATCGAACATGGGATCTCTTTTACGAAGATCGACCTCAAGGACGCCTGACTCACTATCGTCGACATATTCTGGGAGATGCATGGCATCGGCATAGCCTTTTTGTGATCCGATGAAGTCTGTTAGTTCTTCTATTTCAGGTGTGTCAATAAAAGCACACTGAACCCTTACAGGTTCATTTCCTGAAGAAACCAGCATATCCCCTCGTCCGACCAATCTGTCAGCTCCGGTAGCATCCAGAATCGTACGTGAATCTATTGATGAAAAGACACGGAAAGCAATTCTTGTCGGGAAATTTGCTTTAATAAATCCGGTGATAATATTTGCTGATGGTCTCTGAGTTGAAATTATCAGATGTATGCCGATAGCTCTTGCTAGTTGAGCCAGCCTTCCTATAGGTCCTTCTATTTCCCTGCCGGCAGTCATTATCAGGTCAGCAAACTCATCAATAATTAATACAATATATGGTAGGTATTTATGTCCTTTTTCAGGATTCAGTTTTCTTGATATAAACTTTTCGTTGTATTCCTTGATATTACGTGCCTGGGCGGCTTTAAGAAGCTCCAACCTGTTGTCCATCTCTATGCATAACGAATTGAGTGTTTTAATAACCTTTTGGGTATCAGTTATTATTGCATCCTCTTCGTCCGGTAGCTTTGCAAGAAAATGTCTTTCAATCTTAATATACAGAGGTAATTCCACTCTTTTGGGATCGATAAGGACAAATTTTACCTCGGCAGGATGTTTCTTGTACAGGATTGAAGTTATGATTGCATTTATCCCTACAGACTTTCCCTGACCTGTAGCTCCGGCCACAAGAAGGTGTGGCATTTTGGTCAGGTCAACGATATATGGTTCATTTGTGATAGTTCTTCCGAGAGCTAGCGCAATATCGAATTTTGTCTCCTGGAATGCTTTTGAAGTGATAAGTGATCGCATTGAGACAATTTCAGGTTTCTTATTAGGCACCTCTATACCGACAGTTCCCCTGCCTGGGATTGGGGCAATAATTCTTATCCCCAGTGCGGAAAGGTTTAGAGCGATATCATCCTCAAGTGATTTTATACGTGCTAGTCTTACACCACGTTCAGGTACAATCTCGTACAATGTTACCGTTGGACCGACAGTTGCAGAAATGCTTTTAATACTGATCTTATGATCTCCAAGAGTTTTAATAATATTTTCTTTGTTCTCAAAAACTTCAGAATTATCGAAGGCACTCTCTGATTTGTGTTCTTTCAGAATTGAAACAGGAGGAAATTTGTATCTTGAAAGATCAAGTCTGGGATCATAATCTCCCATTATTTTGTCAACCTCATGATCGGGGAGAGTATCAATAGCTTCAGGACGGGTAATATTTAACGGTACATCTTCAGTATGTGATATTGAAGATTGGTCATTGTCAAAGTCACGGATTATGGAACCTGTGGGAAGTAAATCCGGAAGATCTTCATCCAGGTCCTCATCTTCTTCATATTGTTTTGTAGTTCGTACAATAAACTCAACCTTGTCTTTTTCATTAATTTTGTCAGTGGTGGAATTTATGTTCGGAATTACCTGGACCTCATCCTGATCGGTTACTTTATCGGTTGGAGGAACAACATTTCTATTATCAGTGCGTTTCAGGAATTTAAGGAATGAAGGTAACTTTAATCCAAATGATTCAGGTTTGACTCTCAATGCAAAAACCAGATATGAAATTGTCATAAAAGTCAGAATAACTCCCGTTCCTATCATCCCCATGAAAGCATTCAACCATTTAACTACATGATATCCCTGGGCACCTCCCGGACCACTACCCAGGTAAACATTTGATTTGCTGAAGATAAAGCCCAGTATAAGTGATAGAATAATTGTTGCAAAAGTAAACTTGGTGATCAGCTTAATTGGCTTGATATTTGGGAACTTGAGAAGATATAGTCCGAGAGCACCAAAAATCAGGGGGATAAAAAATGCACCAAATCCGAAACCATTGGTGATAATCATTTTAGCAAGGAAATGGCCGCTTTTACCTGACCAGTTTTTAACTGCAATATCAGGGCCCGAAACTATATCTGAATCAGAAATACTGAGATCAGTTTTCCACCAGAAGAGATACGCTACACAAGCCAAAAGAAGATATAATGCAAATCCGGTAATGAGAATCCCTATAACAAATTTGATCCTCTCATCAGTAATAAAAGATTTTGTTTTTCCTGAACTTTTCGTGGTTTTTGTATTCTTTTTACCGGTATCTTCCTTCTCTTTATTCATCTTTTGGTAAAGTTTTTTCAAGTCAATTATCGTTTTTTAAACGCAACCCAAAGGTAATAAATTTGAGTCTTACTCAAAAAACAGTTAAATGATTTTGTTTTTGTACTGGATAAATTGAAACAATGAAATGATGGAATGATGAAATCGTATTTTACTTTTATCTTTTGCCTTTTATCTTTTATCTTTTATCTTTTGCCATTTGCACTGCGCCCTAAAGGCTGATCATTTTGTTAATAAACTTATCGATTTCTTCCCTCGATACCTGTATGAATTTTTCTCTTCTTTCAAAGGCTTCATCTGGTATTTCTTTTTTATAAACTGTTTCTGCATCGAAATGTAGTTCTGCAGGACCCAGGTAGAAGAAAAAACTCATTAGGACACCATCTATCTCACTGAATGGAGTGGCAGTATTGGGATTCTTAACATTTATCTCATTAGTATACCAGATTTCATAGACTTTGTTCCTGTCACCGGGGAATCTGACCTCAGCATTTTTACAGTTAAATCCGCAAATTACAGATGTCCTGGCTGTTTTTTTAATCATAATTCCTTTCATTGCTTCAAAACCGGGAAACTGTTCACCAGCCTGAACAGGATAGAAATATTTTAAAGTAAAAAGACTGAAATATGTATCGAAGATTCCTTTTTCCGGATTGGAAAGATTAAGTATTCCGGAATTTCCAAAGGAAGAAATCATCTCGAAGATGATTTTATTATTTTTAAAAGAAACAATAAGGTTTCTAGGCAGGACTTCTTTCGGCATTGGTCCAAAATTGCCTATGTAATCTATGTTATAATGGATTTCCCCCTGATTTATATGTTTCCCCCCTTTTTCTTTACAGGAGAAACCTGTTATTGCGAAGATCACCGCAATGAACAATACATAACTGAATCTCACTTATCTGATAGTATTTTGAGTTTCGTAAATGTAGCATTTTTTTTTAACTTCAGTTCTAACGACTGATAATTATGCATTTAATCGGGTAAGATCTGCTGTAGATCACAGATAATTCATGTTTCTATTATTAGCAATCTGATAGGTAATTCTTTGAATTTTGGTACTTTTGTGGTCTTTCAGAAATAAAATTTATGAGAAAGAAACTTGCCGTTGTTGCCCTTGGAGGTAATGCTTTATTAAGAGGCGATCAGGCCGGGACCATTGATGAACAGGAGCAAAACACTGCTGAGACTCTTGAAAATCTCATTTTTTTAATAAACGATGGTTACGACCTGGTCATAACTCATGGTAATGGACCACAGGTAGGTAATATCCTTATGAGGAATGATGCTGGGGAACAGATGTATGGCATTGCGCAGATGCCTGTAGATATTTGTGTGGCTGATTCTCAGGGAGGGATAGGGTACATGATTGAGAGGATGTTCAGGAATGTTCTGAACAAACATGGAATTAGTAAAAATGTTATCTGCATAGTTACACAGGTTCTGGTGGATATTAATGATCCTGCTTTCAGCGACCCTCAAAAAAGAGTCGGTAAGATATATTCAAAGGAACAGGCTGATGATCTTTCCATCAGAAAGGGATGGATTTTCAAGGAGGAGGTCAAAACACAGGAAGGTTTCAGGAGGGTTGTACCATCTCCTGCACCTCTGGGCGTAATTAATGAATCAATTATTTGTGACCTTGCCCGTAAAGGGAATATTGTCATTGCAGCCGGAGGAGGAGGTGTCCCGGTATATATTGATGAAAAGAAAGATGTCAGACCGGCGGAAGCAGTCATTGACAAAGATATGGCCTCTTCACTTCTTGCAACACAGATAGGTGCCGACGAGTTTTATATTCTTACAGATGTACCATATATATACATAAATTATAAAAAACCAAACCAGGAGATAAGGGAATTTCTTAATTATAATGATACTCTGAAATACCTGAATGAAGGTCAGTTTGCAAAGGGGAGTATGGCTCCAAAGATAGAGGCATGCCTTAATTTTATAAAACATGACGGCAAAAAAAGCGTTATCACAGAGGCTTTTAAACTGGCAGACAAAAAATATGGATCCAAGATTACAATGGAATATGAGGACGACCGACGGTAAGAAAAGGAGAGTGGAAGAAGAGGTGGCGGGGAGAATTAATCTGTGTAACTACGTTATAATCTGTGATTTTTAATTTTAGTATTCTTATTTTACCTTTTTACTTTTATCTTTTATCTTTTATCTTTTAATCATAAAATTATGTCAATAAACCTACGCAACCGTCATTTTCTTAAACTGCTTGATTTTACTCCGGATGAAATTACATATCTACTCGATCTGGCCGCAAAGATGAAAAAAGCAAAACATAAGGGTACTGAGAAACAGCACCTTAAAGGGAAAAATATTGCACTTATTTTTGAAAAGGCTTCAACAAGAACACGTTGTGCTTTTGAAGTTGCAGCTTATGACCAAGGAGCTCATGTGACTTACCTTGGACCCACCGGTTCGCAGATTGGTCAGAAAGAATCTATGAAAGATACTGCCAGGGTACTTGGAAGTATGTTTGATGGAATTGAATATCGTGGTTATGGCCAGGAAATCGTCGAAGAACTAGCCAGGTATGCCGGAGTACCTGTGTGGAATGGCCTTACCAACGAGTTCCATCCGACTCAGATCCTAGCTGATTTTCTTACGATGACTGAACACTCTGATAAACCTTTGAATAAAATGATTTTTTGCTATCTGGGAGATGCCCGGTATAATATGGGTAATTCCCTGATGGTTGGTTCAGCCAAAATGGGAATTGATTTCAGAATAGCTGCTCCAAAGGCATATCAGCCATCTGAAGAGCTGGTTGCAAAATGCAAGGCTATTGCAAAAGAGACCGGAGCAAAGATCACCATTATTGAGAATGTTGCTGAGGCAGTCAAAGATGCTGATTTCCTTTATACTGATGTATGGGTATCTATGGGCGAACCTGATTCTGTCTGGGAAGAAAGAATCAGATTATTAAAACCCTTCCAGGTAAATATGGAAGCAATCGAAAAGACGGGAAACCCCTCGGTTAAATTTCTCCATTGTCTTCCCGCATTTCATAACAGGGATACAAAAGTAGGCGAGGATATCTTCAAAAAATTTGGTCTCGATGGGATGGAAGTTACAGAAGATGTGTTTGAATCAAAACATTCAATAGTTTTTGATGAAGCCGAAAACAGGCTTCATACTATTAAGGCTGTTATGGTTGCGACTCTTGGAAGGTGATTGCCTCATCCTATATTGATCATCTTAGCCCTTCCCCCCTTCCTTTAAACAATAAGGGAAGGTGGTGATATTCAGTTAATTATATGGTTTGTTGTTTTTTCTTAGAGTTATTATTAATTCTATTTATGTTATTAAGAAATCCTCGTTTCTATAATAATTTTAAATTATTTTATGTTGGAATAATTCTTTTTAAAAGCCATAATGATCTAATATGGAGCAGTATAAAGCCCTTCCCTTATTGTTTAAAGGAAGGGTTGGGAAGGGTTAAGTAGAAACAAGGGAAGTGTTAATATCAAGGAAGTGTTCAAGAAATCAATTCCTTCACAAAGTAGAAAGTCATCACGAAGGATGCAGCAAGCTTTAGACCTATGCTGGTAAGAAATCCCAACAGACTTCCAAAGCCGGCTTTGAAAGCGTAACTCATATCATCTTTGAATATCATTTCTCCTACAAATGCACCGATTAGCGGTCCCAGAATTATGCCCAGAGGACCAAGAAAAAAACCTACGATTAATCCAACAGTTGCACCTTTAGTGCCATACTTGGACCCTCCGAATTTTTTTGTTCCCCATACAGGTACAATATAGTCCAGAACAGTAACTACAACAGCTACTGATCCCAAAATAATCAATGTAGGAGTTGTAAACTGTCCGAACTTTGACAGATGAAGAAATAATAACCCAAGAAAACTTATTGGAGGTCCGGGTAATACAGGAACCAGGCACCCGATTATCCCTATGACCATAAAGATGATCCCCAGAATAAGGAGTATATAATCAGACATTTAGATAAACCTTTTCACTTCTTGCCGAGGTCTTCAAACTCGACATTTGTGAATTCTTCTGCTACCAGGGAACTTTTTTCATCTCTGATATCAGGAACTGATGCCGGTTCGGAGGCTCTTAATTCATCCTTGCCATTACCAATATAAGTAACAGCGTCTTTTAGCCCTTCCGAAAACTTTTCAAAATCTTCTTTGTACAGGAAAATCTTATGTTTTTCGTAAAACACTTTCCCTTCTTTACCTAAACGTTTCTTGCTTTCTGTAATGGTCAGATAATAATCATCTTTCCTTGTAGCTTTCACATCAAAAAAGTAAGTTCTCTTTCCGGCACGCACCACTTTGGTGAAAATTTCTTCTTTTATGATTTTTTCATCATGCCCGTTTATGACTTCCTGTATTCCGGCTTCTTCTTCCATTTCTAAGTCAGTTAGTGTTAGGGTTTTGTTTTGTATTGTCAAATGTAACAATTATTTTATCAAATCAAAACCGGGCAGATTATTTGTTCTTAATTTTGCTAAGTTGTTTTGAGGGTAAGGGAAAAAGAGTATTTTTGCTGCGGAAATTTGAGGTTCTTTATAAATGATAAGCAGAAGATTATTACG
>OCZT010000913.1_pt1 | contig 30031 bp, 29 predicted proteins | sample 1539031 | NCBI WGS metagenome assembly OCZT01 (sample SAMEA3539308, study PRJEB22396) | soil metagenome | biome: tundra; feature: field; material: soil | place: USA | collected 2010-05 | depth 0.15 m | reverse complement strand
CACTGTTGGTCGAGAGCGGTTTCGGAATGCGGAGCCGCGTTTTCACACAGCCTGGGTCAAAAGCGCCGTCTTGACCACGCGCCGATCACTTCCGGTCTTCCAAGCGGACAATCTCAAAAGCCGTCGGCATGTCTCAAAGGTGCCATGAGCGGAAATCGCGCCCCTCAGCTAAAAATCACCGGCGAGCGTGGTTGATTTCACACGCCCCGCCAATGAGAGATTCTTGATACAAATCAACGTACCAATAGTGTGAACCCGTAAATGCCTGCACGAGGCACACAATGCAACATCCAAAGGCATGAGGCCATGAGCACAGTACAGCTAACCCATGATGCTGATAGGCACGGCATTGCGGTGAAGGAGCCTGGGCACAAGAGCGTGGCACTTGGTTGCACTTATCACGGACCTGAAATCGAGGAGCTATCGGCAGGAGACTTGGTCGCCACCGGCGTTGCCGGCTGCATGTTGTTCTCAATGGGCGTGCAGGCTAGGCACGATGAGCTGGACATCAAGGGCACCGTCGTGGACATAGCGTTTACGATGACGGACGTGCCGTTTCCGCACATGGACAGCATCACGTTGGTCTTCAACATGCCACGTGACTACGCCCCAAAGGACCGTGAAAAGCTCGAAAAAGCCGCCGGGCGGTGTCCGATCAAAGCAAGTTTCCGCCCAGAGACCAGCATCATAGCCAAGTACAATTACGCGAGTGAAATGGCCTCTATGAATTAGCGGAGATTTCCGGTGTTGCAGAAGCTCTTCACGTCTTTCATCTTTTGCTTTGTCGTGATCATGCATCCAGTGCAGGCATTTTCTCAACAGACGCAGTCGCCGCCTGTTCCCCAGCCGCCCCAAGGGTATTGTTGACCCGCCCCCTGGCACATGTGGGGCGATGGCGAGATCGCGGAGTCGTGTTTGAAATTTGCACTCTGCAAATCGAATCCGTCGCAATTCATCGAGTGCGAACGCGCCACACTATGCGTCGTCCCCGCGCCCGTGCGCAATTGCGCACTAGGCGGGGACGACATTGAATGACGGGCTCACGGCGATGGCACGCCGTTCACAACACTTACAACTCGCGCGCATTGCTGAAGGCAAACGAGGACACGCGGCGGGTGTTCTCGTCGAGGATCAAGGTGCGGGTGATCGGCGGCTCGGCGCGCTGGCTGCAATTTTCGCGTTCGCAGAGCCGGCAGTTGACCCCGATCGGCGTGCCCTCGGCCTTCTCGAGATCCATGCCGCTGGCATAGACCAGGCGAGACGCATGGCGAATTTCACAGCCGAGCCCGATCGCAAAACGCGGCTGCGGCTGCGGGTGCGGCGCCACCGGCCGGCGCACCATCTGCGCAATGCTGAAGTAGCGGTTGCCGTCGGGCAGTTCGATCACCTGCTTGAGCAGGCGGTCCGGCGTGTCGAAGGTCGAGTGCACGTTCCACAGCGGACAGGTGCCGCCGAATTTCGAAAACGGGAATGTGCCGGAGGAGAATCGCTTGGAAACATTGCCGGCGTTGTCGACGCGCAGCATGAAGAACGGAACGCCGCGCGCATTGGGCCGCTGCAGCGTGGTCAGGCGATGGCAGACCTGCTCAAAACCGGCGTTGAAACGCTGCGCCAGCACGTGGACATCGTAGCTCAGCGCTTCCGCGGCACTGTGGAAGGCCTGATAGGGCATCATGGTCGCGGCGGCGAAATAGTTCGCCAGCGTGATCCGGTAGAGCCGGCGCGGGGTGTCGTCGAGGGGGCCTGCGCGACCAGCGATGGTTTCGAAAATGCCGCTGCATTCGGTAAGGCCGGTCTGAAAGGCGAGCTGGAAGGCGCGGCCGGGTCCGTCCACCAGTTCCGAAATCAGGAGTTGCCGGCGATGGCGATCGAACCGCCGCAAGGTCTCGCGCATGACATCGACCGGCATGATGCGGGTGACAACAGAATGTTTTTCGCGCAAACGCGTGCCCAGCGCGGCAAACAGTTCCTCGGAGGACACATTCAATTCGTCGCGCAGGTTTTCCGCCGCCTGTTCGAGTTCGGGGAAATAATTGCGGTTGGCCTCGATCAGGTCGCGGACGCGCTCGATCGGATTGGCCTCGAAGCGAGTGCCCTCGTCGCGGTCGGCCATCTGGGCTGCCACAAGCGTCTCGCCGCGGCGGGCTTCGGTGTAGGCGGCATACAGCCTCTGCAACGAGTGAGTCACGCCGGGGCACAGTTCCGCGAGATCGCGCAATTCCTGTTTCGGCAGGTCGATCTGCCGGAACAGCGGATCGGAAAAGATCTCGTTCAATTCGGCGAAAAACCGGTCCTCGTCGGCGGTGGCGAGATCGCGCAGATCGAGATCATAGGTTTCCGCCAGCCGCAGCAGGATCTGCGCCGTCACCGGGCGCTGGTTGCGCTCGATCAGGTTGATGTAGCTCGGAGAGATGCCGAGGCCCTCGGCGATCTGGGTCTGCGACAACCCCAATTGCTGCCGGATCCGCCGGAACCGCGGACCGACAAACAGTTTCTTTCCGGAATCACCGGCCATGGCAGCCTCGCTGACCTCAATTTGTGACAAAAGTGACAAAATGACAACTATGACATGTACGTATGTTACATGACATCATCATTAGCAAGCAAGCTATCTGTACGAATTAAGAAGTTTAGCGTTTAGCTCTCATCACGTTTCGCAACGCACTGTCACGAATGTCGATTGGAGAATTACAATGGCGAAGACCTTTGAACAGCTGGTTCCCGCGCCCGCAGGGCGTTTCGATGGCATCAGCCGTCCCTATACCCCGGCCGAGGTGGAGAAGCTGCGCGGTTCCGTGCCGATTGCTTACACGCTGGCCGAGAAGGGTGCCAATCGGCTCTGGAAGTCGCTGAAGAGCGAGCCCTTTGTCAATTCGCTGGGCGCCGTCACCGGCAACCAGGCGATGCAGCAGGCGCGCGCCGGGCTTCCCGCGATCTATCTGTCGGGCTGGCAGGTCGCCGCCGACGCCAATACCGCGGGCGCGATGTATCCCGACCAGAGCCTTTATCCCGCCAATGCCGGCCCGGAACTGTGCCGCCGCATCAACCGCACCTTCCAGCGTGCCGACCAGATCGAGCACTCCGAAGGCGGCGCCAAGATCGACTGGTTCGTTCCCATCGTCGCCGACGCGGAAGCCGGCTTCGGCGGTCCCTTGAACTCGTTCGAAATCATGAAGGCCTATATCGAGGCGGGCGCGGCCGGCGTTCACTTCGAGGACCAGCTCGCGTCGGAAAAGAAGTGCGGCCACATGGGCGGCAAGGTGCTGATCCCGACCGCGGCGCATGAGCGTAACCTGATCGCGGCGCGTCTGGCCGCCGACGTCTGCGGCACGCCGACCTTCGTGCTGGCGCGCACCGACGCCGAAAGCGCCAAGCTGATCACCGCCGACGTCGACGAGCGCGATCGCGAGTTCATCACCGGCGAGCGCACCGCGGAAGGTTTTTTCCGCCTCAAGCCCGGTACCGGTCTTGCTCACTGCATCAAGCGGGGCATCGCCTTTGCTAAATATGCTGACCTGTTGTGGTGGGAGACCTCGACCCCGAACCTCGAGGAAGCGAAGGAATTCGCCGAGGCCGTGCACAAGGTCTATCCCGGCAAGATGCTGGCCTACAATTGTTCGCCGTCGTTCAACTGGGAAGCCAACATCGACAAGGCCACGATCGCCAAGTTCCAGCGCGAAATCGGCGCGATGGGCTACAAGTTCCAGTTTGTCACGCTGGCGGGTTTCCACTCGCTCAACCACGGCATGTTCGAACTGGCGCGCGGCTACAAGGCCGAAGGCATGGCGGCCTATTCCCGCCTGCAGCAGGCCGAGTTCGCATCCGAGAAGCACGGCTATTCGGCGACGCGCCATCAGCGCGAAGTCGGCACCGGCTACTTCGATCTGGTGTCGACCACCATCACCGGCGGTAGCTCATCGACCACCGCGCTTCACGACTCGACCGAGGCCGCGCAGTTCAAGGCGCACGGTTCGGACATCCACGTTCAGGCGGCTGAATAGCAGGAGGCTATCATGAAGAACGGCAGTAATTTCTGGGTGATTGGCGGCGAGTTCGGTTCGATGAACTTCCACAAGCTCGTGGAAGGCTCGGCCCAGGTTCAGGGCCCGTTCAAGACCCGCAAGGAGGCCGAAGACGCCTGGCGCGCGGTCTCGGAAGAGAACCGCCACCGCGGCAGCGTGCGCTTTTCGATCGTGGAAGAGCCCAATCGCGCAACGGCCTGATCGGCCTGCTGCCGGCTAGAAGACGTCCAGGGAAACGTTCAAGGACAGAAGCGGCCCCATCCGGGTATCGGGCGGGGCCGCTTGTGGCATAAGCGAAAGACGTAAGTCTTTGGGAACAAACGGCCTTTGCGGACGGCACGGTTACTGATAGGTTAAGCGTTCGGACCCATCGGGACAAAGGTCGCTCAGGGATGTCAGAGGCGCAAGATACCGGAAGCAGTGCCGTCAGCAATACGCGTCCGATCCGGTTGCGCGATGCCTTGCGGCAGGCGCGGATCGAGGCTGCCGATCGCACCGGGGTCGTCGTCGACCTGCGTGACGCCGAAGTCGCCCGGCTCGAGATTCTGAGCGACGCGCTCGAGCCGCTGTTCGCGCAAATTCCGGAACAGGTCGATCTGTTCGATCGCGGCATCAGCCAGGGCGACACGCCGCGGCTGTGGATCGACGTCGTCGCCCATGTCCTGATGGGACGCGACAAGCGCATCTACCGCTTCGTGCAGGATACCCGTTTCGGCCGCATCGTGATCGCCGAATCCCATGACGTCGCCGCTATTGTCGACGCCATCACCGATTATGTCGCGCGCCGCATGATCGAGCGCGAACACGCGCTGGTCGCCACGCCGATGGCCGCACCCGTCGCAATCGAGAAGCCGCGCCGCAGCGGGTTCTGGATCTTCGCGCTCGGCTTCGTCGTCGGGGTGATCGGGCTGTTCGGCCTGGCGCTGTTCGCGACCTTGCGCAATTTCTGACCGTCATAGTGTCGGCGTTCTAGATCAGCCGCGTGCGCTGCAATTGATCGACGCGCAGCGCATCGTCCACGCCGCGTACCGTCTGCTCGCACCGCCACGCCGCGCCGTCGCGCTCGATCGAAAACAGATTATAGGCGGCGGCAGGATAGCGGCCATGCGCGACCGCGGATGCCGAAGGCACGCCGATCACGGGTATGGAACTCTTCGGCCCGTCGATCCATATCGTTGAATGAATGTGATCATGCCCGTGCAGGATCAGCTCGACGCCGTGCTGCTTCAGAAGCGCAAGCAGTTCGGATGAATCGGTCAGCCGCTTGATGCGCGAATTCGAACGCAGCGGGTGATGAATCAGCAACACACGAAATAGCTGCTCGGCAGATAGCCGCATCAGGATGCGCTCGAGCGCATCGAGCTGGGTGCGGCCGAGCCATCCCGTCGCCATCAGCGGTGGCGTCGGGACCGCTGACGATACGCTGATCAGCGCCAGCGGGCCGCGCCGGCGTACCAGCGGAAATGTGACGCCGCCATCGGGCGCCTCGTCGCCAACGAGATAATTTCCCCAGGCTTCCGCAAAGCGATGCTGGGTAACGCGGACATAGGCGTCGTGATTGCCGGGGATCACCGTGACACGATCCGGTGCGCCGACGCTCTCCAGCCATGCCCGCGCTGGCGCAAACTCTGCTTCGAGCGCGAGGTTGACGAGATCGCCGGTTATGGCGATGTGATCCGGCGCTTGCGTTTGCATGTCCGACACCAGCGCATCGAGCACGTCGCGCCGATGAAATTTATGGCGATTGCGCGTCCAATTGAGATAGCCGAACGCGCGTTTGCCGGCGAGATCGCGAAGTCGCGCCGCGGGCAGGGGCGGAAGATGCGGATCGGACAGGTGCGCCAGTGTGAATGCCGCCATCACATCCATCCAACCGGGCCGCCCACCAGATAGCGCCACTGCACGATCATCTCGTGATATCCTGTGAATCCTTCGAATGTAATGGCAAGCTGGCTGCCGCGACGCAAGGATCAACGCGATGTCCGGATATCTGGGATTTCGGTGGCGATGAGGAAGCAGAGCCTTCGAAACAGCTTTGAGCCGGTGCTGCGGCGGGTTTTTCATCTGTATTGGCGCTTCGCCCGTGGCATGACGCTTGGGGTCCGCGCCGTGGTGCTGGACGGCGACGCCAGGGTGTTTTTGGTCAGGCACAGCTATGTCTCCGGCTGGCACCTGCCAGGCGGTGGCGTCGAAGTCGGTGAAACATTCCACGATGCGCTGCGGCGCGAGTTGGCGGAGGAGGGACGGATTGAACTCGCGGGCGAGCCGGCCTTGCACGGTCTGTTCTTCAACAGCCACGTTTCCCGTCGCGACCACGTCGCGGTCTACCTGGTCAGGCATTTTCGCCAGGATCGCCTGCCCGAGCCGAACCGCGAGATCGTCGCCTGCGGTTTCTTCGATGCCGCAGCACTGCCTGCGGAGACGACTGAGGGTACCCGGCTGCGGATATCAGAAGTTCTGGAAGGCAAGCCGCCAGTTCCAACATGGCGTTAGACATCGTTAGCGATCCGTCCTTATGATCACCGGCCCAAAACCCTGACTGTTGTTAAGGATTCCCCGATGAGCGCCGCGCCGGACTCAAAACGCCAGCCGAATCTTCGCGGCGATCTGGCCGGCATGGCGGAGCTCGCGCAATTTGCGCAGCAGGAATTTCTGCAAGTGGAGCCAGTACAGCCGCGGGTCGCGGTTCTGGTCCCGTGCTTCAATGAGGAAGCTGCGGTCGCCACCGTGGTCGCCGATTTTCGCAAAGCGCTGCCGTCGGCCCAAATCTTCGTCTACGACAACAATTCGTCGGATCGCACCGTCGCGGTGGCGCGCGAGGCCGGCGCGCAGGTGCGCAGCGAGCGCCGCCAGGGCAAGGGTCACGTGGTCCGGCGGATGTTCGCCGATGTCGATGCCGATATCTACGTGCTGGTCGACGGTGATGCGACCTACGACGCCGCCAGCGCGCCGCGCATGATTGAAACGCTGTTGACTGACCATCTCGATATGGTGGTGGGCTTCCGCGTCGATCAGTCTGAAGCCGCCTATCGGCCCGGCCATCGCACCGGCAACTGGATGCTGACCAGCTTTCTCTCGTTGGTTTTCGGTCAGACCTTCAAGGATATTCTTTCCGGCTATCGCGTGTTCTCGCGGCGCTTCGTCAAATCCTTTCCGGTGCTCTCCGACGGATTCGAGATCGAGACCGAGTTGAGCGTCCATGCGCTCGAGCTGGCGCTGCCGGTCACCGAGATCGAAACGCCCTATTACGCCCGGCCGGAGGGATCGTTCAGCAAGCTCAGCACCTGGCGCGATGGGTTCCGGATTCTCGGCACCATCCTGAAACTCTACCGGTCGGAAAAGCCGTTGCATTTTTTCACGGCAATCGGAATTTTTCTGACGCTGGTTTCGATCGGCCTCGCGATCCCAGTCATTGTCACCTATCTCGAGCAAGGCATCGTTCCGCGTCTGCCGACTGCGGTTCTGTCGATGGGCCTGATGATTTTGGCGGTGCTGTCGGTTTCATCGGGGCTGGTGCTCGATACGGTGACGCGCGGACGCCGCGAGATGAAGCTGCTGGCCTATTTGTCTCAAGCCCCCATGAACAAGAACTGATGCGGCGCGAAATTTGGCGGGGCCGGGACGATGGACCGCGCCTCCGCCAGATGCTATTCCGCGCTTGATCATGAGCGAGCTCTCTCTCACAATATTGGCCGAGACCGCCAACGACGCGCAGGCGATCGAACGCCTGCACGAGCGCACGTTCGGGCCCGGCCGCTTCGTGCTGAGCGCCTATCGGCTTCGCGAGCACGTGGATCACCTGCTCGATCTGTCGTTCACGGCCCGGATCGGCACGCTGCTGGTGGGCTCGGTGCGCCAATTGCCTGTATGCATCGGCGATACGAAGGCGCTGCTGCTGGGGCCGCTGACGGTCGAGCCGCCGTTTCGCAGCCGCGGCGTCGGCCGCGCGCTGCTGGATCGCGCGCTGAAGGACGCGAAAGCCAGGGGGCATCGCCTCGTGCTGCTGGTCGGCGATGAGGCCTATTACAGCCGCGTCGGCTTCAAGGCCGTTCCGAAGGGACGGGCGAGCATGCCGGGACCGGTGGACTATAGCCGCCTGCTGGTGGCGGAACTGGTCGATGGCGCGTTTTCAGATGTTTCCGGCGCGATCCGTCCGGACTGGAGCATGGCGCGATAGTAGTCGGAGCCACGCTTTCGCTGTGAAAGCCCTTTGGAATTCACGCAACGCCAAGGCGACGTGAATTGCGATCAGCGCCCCTCGCGCAGCCAGGTGGCGGCGAACGCGCCGAGCAGCAGCAAGAGGCCGATCAGGCCGGCGAACATCGGCAGCACGCCGACGCCCCTGACGACGCTGGCGTCGCGCATCTTGACGCCCATCCAGCCGTCGCCGCGAAACACGCTGGCCGCGCGCACCGGTACGATGCGCGGCAGGTCGATGCTGGAGCCGTCGACGACACGCCTCGCATCGCCGCCGGTCGCCAGCGTCAGCGGCTTGAGCATGTCGGTGGTGGAGGTGACTTCCGAAAACTCCTTCGGGTTGGTCGGGCCGACATTGATCAGGGCTTTCAGCGTGCCATCGGTCGCCTGCCACAGACCGAGTTCATTCGCGGGAATCGTCGAGCGCCATGTCCCGGGTTCGCCGGCGCTCAGCGTCAGCTCGCGTGTTGCCCCTGATGGCGAAGTCACCGTCACCGGCGCGACGCTGTCGGCCATGGTCTGACGCTGCACCACCAGGTCGTGGCCGTGGATCTGCAGACGCAACGCCTCCTCGTCGAGGTCGGGCTGCTTCATCAGCCAGTGCGACATCCGCCGCAGCAGGTCGAGATGCGGTCCGCCGCCCTCATAGCCCCGCGCCCACAGCCAGATGTGATCCGACAACAGCAATGCGACGCGGCCCTCGCCAAAGCGCGCCAGCAGCAGCAGCGGCTCGCCGTCGGCGCCGGTCATGACCGGGGGGATGGTGGTGTTGCGGGTCTCGACGGTGCGGAAGAAACGGGCCCAGTGCGGCGGCTCGAAGGCTGAGCCTTCCAGTCCGCGCGTCACCGGGTGGCGCTTACCGGCGTCGCTCAAATGCGCGTAAAACGGTTTTTCGGTAACGCCGACGGGTTCCGCCGGCAGCACCGAATCCAGCGGCGTGCGCCAGATGCTGGTGGTCGAGGCGTAGTCGGGACCGGCCGAGACCAGCACCGCGCCGCCGGCGCGGACGTAGCGCGCGATGTTTTCGAAATAGGGGATCGGCAGCACGCCCTGGCGGGCGTAGCGGTCGAAGATGATCAGATTGAAGTCATCGAGTCTGCCGCCCCGTTCCCTTGGAGTGAACAGTTCGCGGGTCGGAAACGCGATCAGCGACAATTCGTTGATCGGCGTGCCATCCTGCTTTTCGGGCGGACGCAGAATCGTGAAGTGCACGAGATCGACGCTGGGATCGGATTTCAACAGGTTGCGCCAGGTGCGCTCGCCGGAATGCGGCTCGCCGGAGACCAGCAGCACCCGCAATTTGTCGCGCACCCCGTCGATCGCAACCACCGCGCGGTTGTTGACCAGCGTCAGTTCGTTTTCGAGCGGAGACGCCTCGATCTCGACGATGTTGGGACCGGCGTGCTTGATGTCGACATCGACGTTGACGGTCTGGCCGCTCGCCACGGTGCGTTCGTTGATCACATCGCCGTCGCGCCGCACCACGACCTTGGCGCGCTCGCCTCTGACGCCCTGATCGTCCAGCCGGTAGGTGATGGTCTGGGTCTGACCGACGATGCCGAAACGGGGTGCGGCCGAAATCGCGATGCGCCGGTCGCGCTCGTCCCTGCGTCCGGTGACCAGCGCATGCACCGGGGCCTGAAATCCGAGCACCGCCGCATTGGCGGGAATGTCGTGGACGCGGCCGTCGGTGATCAGGAAGGCGCCGGCGACGCGATCGATGGGAACGTCTGACAGCGCCGACGACAGCGCGCCGAACAGTCTGGTGCCATCGGTTTCGCCGTCGGCCTGGCCGGCCTCGACCACTCGCACCTCCAGCCCCTTGATCTTCTTGAGGCTGTCGACCAGCGCCTCCCGCGCCTGGGCGGTTTCGCGGTTGCGCTCGCCGAAATTCTGGCTCGGACTCTTGTCGATCACGACCGCGGCCACCGACGACAACGGCTCGCGGTCCTCGCGGGTAAAGGACGGATTGGCGAGCGCCAGCAGGATAAGCGCCAGCGCGGTCACGCGCACCGCCGCACCGCGCGCCCGCCCGAGCAGCAGCAATGCTGCGATCACGGCGATGGCGGCGAGCCCGAGCCAAAGCACCAGCGAGGGAACGAGCGGTGTAAACGCAATACCATACTGCATGTCGCGGCCCTATTGTCCCAGGCGCTCGATCAGCGCCGGTGCATGCACCAGGTCGGCCTTGTAGTTTCCGGTCAGCGTATACATCACGATGTTGACGCCGGCGCGGAAGGCGAATTCGCGCTGCCGGGGCTCGCCCGGAGTAAGCGGCAGCATCGGCTGGCCGTCGGGACGTATCGCCCAGGCGCCGGCAAGATCGTTGGAGGTGATGATAATCGGCGAGACGCCGTCTCCGCCTCGGGCCGGCCGGGATGCTGCTGCTTCGTCGTCGTCATCGCGCGGCAACGCTTCAACCCAGGTCTGACCCGAGTTGAATCGGCCCGGAAAATCGCGCAACAGATAGAACGTCTTGGTCAATACGTGATCGCGCGGCACCGGCTCAAGCTCGGGAACCTCAAGCGAAGAAAGAATATTGCGCAATGCCAGCATCCCCTGGGTCTGCGATGCGCCGGCGTCTCCCGGCGGCGCCTCGATGGCATCGCGGGTATCGAACACCACGGTGCCGCCCTGTTTCATGTAGGCGTCGATGCGGTTGATGGCGTCCTGCGTCGGCTTCGGCACGCCCGGCACCACGGGCCAGTAGATCAGCGGAAAGAACGCCAGCTCGTCACGAGCGGGATCGACGCCGACGGGATCGCCGGCCTCCAGCGCCGTGCGCTGTGTCAGAAACAAGGTCAGTCCGGACATCCCCGCCTTGACGATGGAATCGACGTCGGCATTGCCGGTGACGACGTAGGCGAGGCGGGTTTGCGACACCGCCTTCATGGCGAAGTCGTCATCGTTGTCGGCGCGCAATGGCGACGGCGCGGCCACGATCGCGGACATGACCAGCGCCAACACCAACGCAGTCGGCGCTGCGCGCCGTCGCAGCAGCCCGGCGATCCCGGCGCCCAGCATGGCCACGATAACGGCGTCGATCAGGAATAGCGCCAGCGAGCCCGACAGCAGGATCCCGCGCAGATCGCGCGGTTCGGCATTGGTGTAGCTGGCATGCCGCGCGCGAAGGCTTGCGGTATCAAGCGGCGCGATGCGATCCGCGGCCGCCAGCGCATTGACCGCGAGAGGGCCGTCGGCCGGGCCATAGAATCCCGGCGGGTGGTCGATACTGGCGCGATCGCGGAAATCGGCCGACATCGGCTTCGCGGTCGAGGGCGGCGGTCCGAATGCGCCGAAGCCGTCGAGCGTGCGCAGCGGCGCCACCGTTTCGGCATTCGATTCGCTTGCGACCCCCGCGCCCGGACTGGACGTGTAGCCGGACATATCGACGATCCGCCTGAGCATCTCGACGAAGGTGCCGGACATCGGCAGATCGGACCAGCGCATATCGGCGCTGACATGAAACAGGCTGACCACGCCCTTGCCGCGGCGCTCGCCGGTTACCAGCGGCGTGCCGTCCTCAAGCGAGGCCCAGCTTTTGGTCGCCAGCACCGCATCCGGTTCGGCCAGCACCTGGCGGTTGACGGTGATGTCCTTCGGCACCGGAAGACCGGCGAACGGTCCATCCGATGTGAAGGAAGCGAGGTGCTGCGGCTTCTCCCAGGTCAGGCTGCCGCCGAGGCTGCGTCCGCCACGGCGCAGTTTGACCGGCACCAGGTCGTCATCCGCTTGCGCCAGACGGGGTCCGGCAAAACGCACCAGCACCCCGCCTTGCTCGATCCACGCACCGATGCGCTCGCGAATTTCCGGTGACAGCGTGCCGACATCCGCGAGCACGATCATCGGCAGTTTCTGGTCGAGAAATTGCGTGATCGCCTGTTGTGGCGCGCCACGATCGCCCAGCCGCACGTCGGCGAATGGCGCCAGGGCGCGGGTGAGATAGAAGGTCGATGCCAGCAGCGGCTGCGCGGTATCGTTGGTCGATCCGCTGACGACGCCGATCGCGCGCCGGCGCCATCGTTTGTCGAGCAGTTGTACCGCGCCGGCGGATCGTTCGCCTGATATCTCAAGCCGCGCAATGTCGTTGCGCAGCTCGACCGGAAGATCGAACGCGGCTTCGGTTTCGCGCGCCTGCGGTGCAAAGGTGTAGCGGGCCTCGCCGATCGGCGAACCCTTTGGGTCGATCGCGCGCACAATCCCTGCGGCAATGCCGCCATTGGTGCGCAGCACCTTCACGGTCATCTTCGCCGCGGCATTTTCCGCCGCGACCAGCGCGAGCGGCGCAGGCATGCCGCCGTCATAGACCGTTAAGGCCCGATCCCCGATCGTCCTGGTCAGGCCTTCGAGGAATTCCGGGCCGCGTCCGGTATCGACGCCATCCGACAGCCAGGCGATCTCGCAGTCAGGCGTGGCCTTGAGAAAACGCTCGATCGCGGGCAGGGTTTCGACCCGCTCGATCGAATAGGGTTTTGGCGCGAGCTGGCGCAACGCCACACGCGCGGCGCCGCCTGGCATCAGCGTGATGTCGCGCGCAGGCTCGGACAGCGGAACCAGCGCAACGCCGCGGCGGTCGCTGTCGGCATTCGCGATCAGTTCATCCGCGGCCTTGACCCTGGCATCCCAGCTCGCGGCCGCGCTCCAGCCGTCGTCGAGCAGAATCACCAGCGGCGTGCTGGAGCCGGCAAGTCCGGACTTCGGATTCCAGATCGGCCCGGCGGCGGCCACGATCACCAGCGCGGCGGCCAACAGGCGCAAGGCTGTCAGCCACCATGGTGTACGCGACGGGGTTTCTTCCTTCGGCGCGATGTCGAACAATAGCCGCGTCGGCGGGAACTCGATGCGCCGCGGCCGCGGCGGCATCACCCGCAACAGCCACCACAGCACGGGCAGGCTCAACAGACCCAGCAGCAGGAATGGTTCGGCGAAAGTGAGGGGGAGCCCGGCGATCATGCGCTTCGCCCCGCTTTGACGGTCGCGGTGCGCGCGCTTCCCTTGCTCACCATCATGCCGCCGTGCAGGAACAGCAGCAGTTCGGCGGCCGAGCGGCTGGTGGTGTGGGTCGAGAACAGCCAGTCGAGCTTGTTGGTTTCGCTGCGAATCTCGTCGCGGTGAAGCGCCACGCGCGCAACGTAGTCGCCGGCCCATTTTTCCGCACGGCCCGCGGTAATAACGCTGCCGTCTTCCGGTTCGACGAACTCGATACGGCCGGAATAGGGGAAACTTTCTTCAGCCGGGTCGACGATCTGGACCAGCGTGCCGTGCGCCCCGGATGCCGACAATCCGGCAAGCATGCTTCTGATTTCGCTCATCGGCGACCAGAAGTCCGACAACACCACGATTTCGGCCAGCGCCGACGGCACGAACGACGGCGGCAGGCTCAGGCGGGTGGCGTCGTCATGCAGCATCGCCTGCGCCATCTTGTCGATAACGCTGCCGCTTGCGGTCGGGCTCATCAGGCCCGGGATGCCGACGCGTTCGCCGCCGGAGACCAGCAGTTCGGCGAGCGCGAACGTCACGATCAGCGCGCGTTCCAGCTTGCTGTCGCGCGCCTGTTTGGATGCGAACGCCATCGACGGCGAGCGATCCGGCCACAGCCAAACGGTGTGCGCGGCCTCCCATTCCTGCTCGCGGACATAGAGATGGTCGTCGCGCGCCGAGCGCCGCCAGTCGACGCTCTGCGACGGTTCGCCGGAAACGAAGCGGCGGTATTGCCAAAAACTTTCTCCGGCGCCGGCGCGCCGCCGTCCATGCAGGCCGTGAATCACGTTGGCGGCGATGCGGCGAGCTTCAAGCACAAGACGCGGCAGCGATGCGGCGAGCGTTCGGCTTTCGCCATCGGCACGTCGGATTGCTGTGATCTCCCCGGTTGCGTGCTTGGTTTCTGCGGCCATCAACCGATCCGCGTCTTCAATTGCCTGATCACGTCGGGAATGGTGCGGCCTTCGGCGCGGGCGGAAAACGTCAGCGCCATGCGGTGCTTGAGGACCGGTTCGGCCAGGTCGAGCACATCGTCGACCGAGGGCGCCAGACGGCCGTCGAGCAACGCGCGTGCGCGAACCGCGAGCATCAGCGACTGGCTGGCGCGGGGACCGGGTCCCCAGGCGATCAGCTTGCCGGCCTCGCCGCCTTCCGGACCGGGACGCGCGGAGCGTACCAATGTGAGGATCGCCTCCACGACGGAATCGCCGACAGGCAGGCGCCGCACCAGCCGTTGCGCGGCGATAAGGATGTCGGCGTTCATTGCGGCCTTGGCGAGCGTCTCTTCCGCGCCGGTGGTTTCGAACAGGATGCGCCGCTCGGCGTCGCGATCCGGATAGTCGACGTCGATCTCCATCAGAAAGCGATCGAGCTGCGCCTCCGGCAGCGGGTAGGTGCCTTCCTGCTCCAGCGGATTCTGCGTCGCGAGCACATGAAACGGCTTCGGCAAATCGTGGCGCGCGCCAGCAACCGTGATGTGTTGCTCCTGCATCGCCTGCAACAGCGCGGACTGGGTGCGCGGGCTGGCGCGGTTGATTTCGTCGGCCATCAAGAGCTGCGCGAACACCGGTCCGGAGATAAAACGGAACGACCGCTTCCCGGAACTGCTCTCGTCCAGCACCTCGGCGCCCAGAATATCCGATGGCATCAGGTCCGGCGTGAACTGGATGCGCTTGGCGTCGAGCCCCAGCGTAATACCCAGGGTTTCGACCAGCTTGGTCTTGGCGAGGCCGGGCACGCCGATCAGAAGCGCGTGACCGCCCGACAGGATCGTCACCAGGGTATTTTCAACCACCCGGTCCTGACCGAAGATGACGGTGGAGATCGCATCTTTTGCCGCGCGGATCTGACCGGCGACCTGTTCGGCCGAGCGGACGATCACGTCCTCGAGTTTTTCGACACTGTCTGCGCCAGCCATTGGTCACTCCTTGCCTGAAACGCCGCCGATTGCGTCGTCATGCCATGAACCCCATGCTAAACTTATGCGAAGGCCATGTATTCGTTGAATTAAACTATCCCCACATTATCGGCGTTTCGGGGTATGAACTGCATCACGATGTGGCGACCAGACCCGGGGATTTCACCCGAGGAACTCGTCCAGGACACACCGGAAGACGTGCACCAATCGTGCCAAATCGAGGCGGTCAGAGTCAGGGCAAACAATGGCGAAGCAAGGGCAGACCAGCATTCAAGGCCTCGAAGGACTGACCGCTGCCGTCAGGGACGCTGCGAACGCCAGCCCCGCCGCAAAGGGGCTGCCCCCGGTGCATTTGTGGAATCCGCCGTTCTGCGGCGATCTCGACATGCGAATCGCCAGCGATGGTACTTGGTTCTACATGGGGACGCCAATCGGGCGGCCCGCACTGGTCCGGCTGTTTTCGACGATACTCAAGCGCGAGGACGGCAAGCACTTTCTCGTGACACCGGTGGAGAAGGTCGGCATCCGCGTCGACGATGCGCCGTTTCTCGCGGTCGAGATGCTCAAGGAAACGGATAGTCGAGGCCGGCTGCTGCGTTTCCGAACCAATGTCGACGACTGGGTAGCTTGCGATTCCGGACACCGGCTGCGATTCGAGGCGGCCGCCGACGGGGGCCTCACGCCCTATCTTCACGTCCGTGCCGACCTGTGGGCCAAGGTCACCCGCGCGCTCTACTACGATCTGGTTGACATGGGCGAGGAGCGGGTGGTCGATGGTCGTCCGATGTTCGGGATTGCATCGTCCGGCGAATTCTTTGCGATGGCGGATGCGGAGCAGGTGAGGGGCGCACTTTGAACGAGCCGATGCTGAAGACGGACCCCGCTGCGATCGGTTCGGCGGAGTTTTTCGATCGGACCCGCGCGCGGCTGCGCTTCGACGTTCCGCCGGGCCTGATCGACCCTAACATCATCCCGCGGAGTGGCGATCACGGCACCGATCGCATGCTGGAGATCATCGCACGTGAGCAGCCGGTTCGGCCGGCGGCGGTGTTGATCCCGGTGGTGGACCATGCGCAGCCGACCGTGCTGCTGACGCAGCGCGCCGCGCACCTCAACGATCACGCCGGCCAGATTTCCTTTCCCGGCGGCAAGATCGATGCGACCGACGCGTCACCGCTCGACGCCGCGTTACGCGAGGCCGAGGAAGAGATCGGCCTGGCGCGGGAATTCGTCGATCCGATCGGCTATCTCGATCTGTACGCAACCGGCTTCGGATTTCGCATCCTGCCGACGGTCGCGCGGGTCAGGCCCGGCTTCAAACTGCGCATCAACAAATCCGAGGTGGACGATGCGTTCGAGGTGCCGCTGGCGTTCCTGATGGATCCGGCGAACCATCAGCTGCACAGCAAGGAATTCCGCGGCATGGAGCGCTCGTACTACGCCATGCCGTTCGAGGAACGTTATATCTGGGGCGCGACCGCGGGAATTCTGCGCGTGCTGTACGAGCGGATCTATCAGCCATGATCCGTCCGGCTTTCACCGAAATCCTGATTTTCCTGATCCCGTTCGCGGTCTATGCGCTGTTTTTGCTCGCGACGCGCTCCGGACTGCTGGTGCAGTCGTCATGGCCGGTGCATGTCATCGCCAAACTGGTGATCGGTTCGTTGCTGCTGGTGATCGTCAGTTTCATTTTGCTCGCGCATTTTTCCGGCGCATCGCCGAATTCGACCTACATTCCCGCACACATCGAGAACGGCAAATTCGTTCCCGGAGTGGAAAAATGAGCGATGCGCGCGTGCTCGACGACGCGCCGTGGCTCAAATCCGGTCCAACCGCCCGCGTGCTTGAGCTGCTGAATGGCAACGGCGAGGAAGCGCGCGTGGTCGGCGGCGCGGTCCGCAATGCGCTGCTGAGGATTCCGACCGGCGACATCGATATCGCGACCACCGCCTTGCCCGCTGAGGTGATTCGCCGCGCCAAGGCAGCCGGCATCAAGAGCGTGCCGACGGGCATCGAACACGGCACCGTGACGCTGGTGGTTGATGCGCACCCGTTCGAGGTCACCACATTGCGCGAAGATACCGAGACATTCGGCCGCAAGGCGAAGGTCGCGTTCGGCCGCGACTGGGTCCGCGATGCGGAGCGCCGCGACTTCACCATCAATGGCCTGTCTGTTGACGCCGATGGTGTCGTGCACGATCACGTCGGCGGACTTGACGATATCCGCGCAAAACGCGTGCGTTTCATCGGCGATCCGAACCAGCGTATCGCCGAGGACTATCTGCGCATCCTCAGGTTTTTCCGTATTCACGCCGCCTACGGCGCCGGCGAGCCCGATCGCGCGGGATACCTCGCCTGCATCGGCGCGCGCGCAGGCCTTGCAGCCCTCTCCGCCGAACGCGTGCGGATGGAAATGCTGAAGCTGATGGTCGCGGAAGGCGCGGCCGTCGCGATCGCAGCGATGGTGGATGGCGGGTTGCTGCTGCCGATTTTCGGCGGTGTCGCCTACACCGGACCGTTTTCAGCGATGATATCAGCGGAGCGCCTGCTTGGACTGAAGCCGGACGCGGTGCGCCGGCTCGGCGCGCTCGCGGTCGCCGTCACCGAGGACGCAAGGCGGGTTGCGACGCGCTTGCGGCTAACCAATGCCGAAACCAAGGCGCTCGATTCCATGGGCCATCGCTGGTGGCGGCTCGCCGGCATGGACGAGGCGACCGCGCGGCGACGGCTCTATCGGCTCGGCGAGGACCGCTACCGCGACCGGCTGATGCTGGCCTGGGCGCGGGCGGGAGGGGATACCAATTCCGTGCCCTGGCAGCAGCTTGCCACGTTGCCAAAGCGCTGGAGTGCGCCGAAATTTCCGCTGAAGGCGGCCGATTTCATCGGGCGCGGAATTGCCGAAGGTCCGGCGCTCGGGCATGTGCTGGCGCTGGCCGAAGACGCGTGGCTCGCGGCGGATTTCCCGCTGGATCAAGCCGCCCTGACGGCCATTGCCGACCAGACCGTAACCCGCTTCACCCGCGACCATCGGCTGTGAGCATCATTTCCGGCTTCGCCGATATCTCCTTGGTTCAACTACTGCTGGTGGCCTGCGTCGCGCTGTTTGCCTCGGTCGTCGGCGGCCTGGCCGGCTACGGCACCGGCGCGTTGATGCCGCTGGTCCTGGTGCCCTTGATCGGCGCCGAGCCGGTGGTGCCGATCATCGCGATCTCCGCCGTATTCACCAACCTCAGCCGTACCGCCGCCTATCTGCGTTATGCCGACCGCCGCCGCGCGCTGATCGTGATCTCGGCGGCCGCGCTGACGACCGCGCTCGGCGCCTATGGCTATACGCGGCTCACCAATGCCGGCGCCGCGCTGGTGATCGGCGCCATGCTGATATCGAGCGTGCCGCTGCGCCGCCTGCTCAGACGCCGCGACATCAGGATCGGCGATACCGGGCTCGCCGTCGGCGCGGTGAGCTACGGCGTCGTGGTCGGCGGCACCTCGGGCTCGGGCGTGATCCTGCTGTCGCTGCTGATGGCGGCGGGCCTCGAAGGCGCGGCCGTGATCGCCACCGACGCCGTGATCTCGGTCGTCACCAGCATCATCAAGATTTCCGTGTTCGGATTGGCGGGCGTCGTCACCGCGCAGGTGCTCGCCTTTGCCGTTCTGATCGGCACCATAGCGCTGCCCGGGGCATTTTTCGCCAGAGCATTCGTCGAGCGCATGCCGCTGCATATCCACACCGCGATTCTCGACGTCGCTGTCATCGCCGGCGGCGTGGTGATGATTTCAGCGGCGCTACGGCAGTTGTTGTGAACCATCTAACAGCCCCTATCCGCGCTCGACGGGCAGCAACTCGGTCAGCGAGCGGATGATGCGATCGGGCTTGACGGTGGATTCCGCGGGCAGGCCTTCGCCGTGCGCATCGATCCAGATGGCATAGATACCAAGGCGCTGCGGCACTTCGATTTCCCATTCCAGATTGTCGCCGATCATCCAGGTCTCGGGTGCTGTTACACCCAGCGCCCGCATGGCGTGCAGGTAGGCGCGCTCGTCCGGTTTGCCGAAACCATGCTCGCCTTCGATCTGGATATGATCGAACCGGTGTGTCAGCGCAAAGCGCTCGACCTTCGCGCGCTGGATTTCGGCCGCGCCGTTGGTCACCAGCGCCAGCTTCACGCCGCGCGCTTTCAGGCATCGATGGTGTCATGCGCGCCCGGGAAGACGAACATCTGCTCTTCGCGATAGGCGGTGAAGCGATCGGCGAGCCGTATCGCAAGATCCACGGGCAGGGCGGTCTGGCCGATGGCAGCAAGCGCGGAAAATCCGCCCCTGACGACCTCATGCCGTGCTTCGGCGAGTTTCAGCCGCCACTCTGCCTCCGCCGCTGCCCAGAACTTGCGCGCCGACTCCACGATCGCCGCGGCGACCTGTTGCGGCGACAGCGGCGCAAGCTCGCCGGCAAATTCTGCGGTGACGCTGTTCCAGGCGATATCGGGGCGGCCATAGGCCGACAGGATGGTGTCGTCCATATCGATCAGCATCGCGCGCGGCAGTTGCGTCATCGTCTTACGGCCATTTCACTTCCGGCGGCATCGATGACAGGATGGAATCCACATTGCCACCGGTTTTCAGCCCGAAGATGGTGCCGCGGTCGTAGAGCAGGTTGAATTCGACATAACGTCCGCGCCGGATCAACTGTTCTTCGCGGTCTTGAGCGTTCCACGGTGTGTTGAAATTGCGCCGGACAAGTTCGGGATAGATTTTCAGGAATGCGCGGCCGACGTCCTGGGTGAAGGCGAGGTCGGCGTCCCAGTCGCCGCTGTCATGCCAGTCGTAAAAGATGCCGCCGATGCCACGCGATTCCTTGCGATGCGGCAGGTAGAAATATTCGTCGCACCATTTCCTGTATTTTTGGTAACTCGCGATGGCGGCGTGAGCATCGCAGGCGGCCTGCATCGCCTGATGAAAGGCGATGGTGTCGGGATCTTCCTGGGTGCGGCGCCGGTCAAGCACCGGCGTCAGGTCCGAGCCGCCGCCGAACCACGCTTTGGTGGTGACGACGAAGCGGGTGTTCATATGCACCGCCGGGATGTTCGGATTGCGCAGATGCGCGATCAGCGAAATGCCCGACGCCCAGAAGGCGGGATCGTCGGCGGCGCCGGGAATCTGCGTGCGGAATTCCGGGGCGAATTCGCCGTGCACGGTCGAGCAATGCACGCCGACCTTTTCGAACAGCCGTCCGCGCATCACCGACATCACGCCGCCGCCGCCGGGCCGGCCGCTATGGTCGGTGCGGTCCCAGGGGGTGCGTACGAAGCGTCCGGCGTCGCCGGGATAAAGTTTTGCCGGCGCCTCGTCTTCCAGCTTCTCGAAGGCAGCGCAAATATCGTTACGCAGCGCTTCGAACCAGGTCCGCGCGCGCGCCTTGCGATCTTCGATCACGGACATGTCCATGCAGAATTCCTAACGTGAGCGGAGAAATAGGTTGAACCATATTTTCCCGTCATTGCGAGCCAACGGGTCGGCGCAACGCGCCGCCCGATGACAGGCTCCGCGAAGCAATCCAGAAATATTGTAACAGTGCTGGATTGCTTCGTCGCTAGCGCTCCTCGCAATGACGACAATACAAACCTAACTCTGCGGGCCGAAATAGGTGCAGCTCTCGTTGCAGCTGTCGCGGTGAACGCTCACCCGCGTGATCCGGCCGGCGTGCTGAACCCGCTCCCAGATGAAGCGCGAAAGGTTCTCCAGCGTCGGCGGCCCGAGCGCCTCGACGTTGTTGAGCAGCTTGTGATCGAGCATTTTCTGCACCTCCGTCATGCCGCGTTCGAGCAGGCCAAGGTCCAGCACCATTCCGGTCGCCGGATCGGGCGTGCCACGCACGGTCACCTCGGCCCGGAACGAGTGGCCGTGGATTTCCAGGCTCGCCGCTCCCAGCGTCGTCCCCGGCAGCGCATGCGCGGCCTCGAACCGGAACGATTTCGTCAATTCCCACATCTTAAAGATCCAAATCCTATCTGATACCGAGTGTTTTGTGCGTCTGCAGGCTGAGCCGCCATTGCGGATGGCGCAGACAATAGTCGACCGCGCGCGCGGTGTTCTCGATAATGTCCGGTCCGTCCATTGGCTGCAGCGAGAACCGTTCGAAATCGAGATCGACAAAGGCCTCCGGCGCCGCATCCGCCTGCGGGTAGATCAGCTTGAGTTCGTGGCCTCGCCGTATCACGAGCTCCGCGCCGGCTTTCGGGCTGACGCAAATCCAGTCCATGCCCTCGGGTGGATCGATCGTGCCATTGGTCTCCACGCCGATGCTGAAGCCGTGCCGATGCAGCGCATCGATGAGCGCTGCATCGACTTGCAGCAACGGTTCGCCACCGGTCAATACCACATAGCGGTTTGCGTCCGCGCCCGCCCATTGCGCGGCAATGGTATCCGCAAGCTCCCCGGCCGAAGCATAGCGGCCGCCCAGCGTTCCGTCGGTTCCGACAAAATCGGTGTCGCAAAACCGGCACGTCGCCGTGGCGCGGTCCTGCTCGCGGCCGCTCCAGAGATTGCAGCCCGAGAAGCGGCAAAACACCGCCGCGCGGCCGGCATGTGCGCCTTCACCCTGCAAGGTCAGAAAGATTTCCTTGACCGCGTAACTCACCGCGCCGTCTCCTTACATTGCGGACTGGTTTGCCGCAGCGCCTCGCCTAATGCCATCGCTGCCGCCATCGCGACATTGAGCGAGCGCAAGCCCGGCTGGATCGGAATCACCAGCCGCGCGTCGGCCGCGGCGACGACGTCGTCGGGTACGCCAGCGGATTCGCGCCCGAACAGCAGGATGTCGGCCGCGCCATAGCGATAATCAAGATAGGAGCTGACGCCCCTGGTCGTGAACAGGACCAGCCGATAGCCCTTGTCGTTACGCCATTGCTCGAATTTTGACCACGAGTCGTGGCGCATGATGGTCACTTGGTCGAGATAATCCATGCCGGCCCGGCGGAAGTGCCGGTCGGACACCGGAAAACCGGCGGGTTCGATGATGTGGGCTGCCACATCCAGGCAGGCGCAGAGACGAAGAATCGTCCCGGTGTTCTGGGGGATGTCGGGCTGGAAAAGCGCAATCTGCATTTGGTGACGGCCCTCCGGTCCCCATGAAATGTCTGAATAAATCATCGCTGCGCGCGGAATTAGTGCATTGCACGCTGGCCAGCCGATAGCGGGCTTGCGCTCTTCCGGCAAGGGTGCCAATAGAACGATTCTGGACTGCTTGTTCCGCCCGATTGGCTGGGAAAAGTGGTCTTTCTGCCGCCGCGGGGGCCGCGGGCGCCGGCAGCCTCCCCGGTTCGTATGTGCGTTGCCTGGGGCGGTTCCACCGGCTGCAGCTGAGAAAGGGTTTGGAATCGTGACGACAGCGTCTTCGGCGGATCCGACACGCCGTGATTTCCTCTTTGTTGCAACGGGAGCCGCCGCTGCGGTCGGCGGAGTGGCCGCGCTCTGGCCGTTCATTTCCCAGATGAATCCGGACGCTTCGACGATTGCGGCCGGCGCGCCGATCGATGTCGATCTGGCGCCGATTGCCGAAGGGCAGGACATCAAGGTGTTCTGGCGCGGCAAGCCGATCTATATCAGCCACCGCACCAAGAAGCAGATCGACGAAGCCCGCGAGGTGCCGGTCTCGAGCCTGCCCGATCCGCAGAGCGACGAGGCCCGGGTCAAGGAAGGCCACGACCAGTGGCTGGTCGTGATCGGCATCTGCACCCATCTCGGCTGCATCCCGATCGCCCATGAGGGCACCTACGACGGCTTCTTCTGCCCCTGCCACGGTTCGCAATACGACTCCTCAGGTCGCATTCGCCAGGGACCTGCACCCGCCAACCTGACGGTGCCGCCCTATCAATTCGTTTCCGATAGCAAAATCCAGATTGGCTGAGCCTCGGATCTGACATCCGAGACTTGGGCCCATCGCGTCGTTTTATTTCCTCAGGATCGCATCATGAGCGGACCATCCGACTACCAGCCGACCAATCCCGCCTTGAAGTGGATTGAACGGCGTCTGCCGATTATGGGTCTCATGCACTCCTCGTTCGTGGCCTATCCGACGCCGCGCAACCTGAACTACTGGTGGACCTTCGGCGCCATCCTTTCGATGATGCTCGGAGTGCAGATCCTCACCGGCGTGATCCTGGCGATGCACTACACGCCGAATGCCGACACGGCCTTCAGGTCGGTCGAAAGCATTATGCGCGACGTGAACTATGGCTGGCTGCTGCGCAATCTGCACGCCAGCGGCGCGTCGATGTTCTTTGTCGCCGTTTACATCCACATGTTCCGCGGCGTGTATTACGGGTCGTACAAGGAGCCGCGCGAAATCCTCTGGATTCTCGGCGTCATCATCTACCTGCTGATGATGGCGACGGGCTTCATGGGCTACGTGCTGCCGTGGGGCCAGATGAGCTTCTGGGGCGCCACCGTCATCACCAACCTGTTCTCCGCCGTTCCCTATTTCGGCGAGAGCATCGTGACCTTGCTGTGGGGCGGTTATTCCGTCGGCAATCCGACGCTGAACCGCTTCTTCTCGCTGCACTATCTGCTGCCGTTCGTGATCGCCGGCGTGGTGGTGCTGCACGTCTGGGCGCTGCATGTATCGGGTCAGAACAATCCGGCCGGCGTCGAGCCCAAGACGGAAAAGGACACCGTGCCGTTCACGCCCTACGCGACCATCAAGGATGCGTTCGGCGTCTGCTGCTTCATGCTGTTCTTCGCGTGGTTCATCTTCTATATGCCGAACTATCTCGGCGACGCCGACAACTACATCCCCGCCAATCCCGGCGTGACCCCGGCGCATATCGTGCCGGAGTGGTATTATCTGCCGTTCTACGCGATCCTGCGCAGCATCCCGAACAAGCTCGCCGGCGTGACCGCGATGTTCGCGGCGATCCTGGTGCTGGCGTTCCTGCCGTGGCTCGATACCGCGAAAACGAAATCGTCCAGGTACCGTCCGCTGGCAAAGCAGTTCTTCTGGATCTTCGTCGTCGTCTGCGTGCTGCTGGGCTATCTCGGTGCGCAACCGCCTGAAGGCATCTACGTGATTGCCGGGCGCATCCTGACCTTCTGCTACTTCGCCTATTTCCTGATCCTGTTGCCGCTGTTGAGCCGGATCGAAAAGCCGAGGCCAATTCCGAATTCGATCGCCGACGACGTGCTGGCGAAAACCGCAAGCAAGACGGCGCCGATGGTGTCCGCGGTGATCATGCTCGCGGTCGCGGGCGCGCTGTTCGCCGGAAGCGCGCAGAACGCCCGGGCCGAGGAGCAGGAAACGCCGGCGTCGCAGAAATGGTCGTTCGCGGGCCCCGTCGGCAAGTTCGATCGCGGCTCGTTGCAGCGCGGGCTGAAGGTCTACAAGGAAGTCTGCTCCGCCTGCCACGCGCTGTCATATATCGCGTTCCGCAATCTCGCCGATCCCGGCGGTCCCGGATATACGGAAGCGCAGGCTTCGGCCTTCGCCGCCGAATACAAGATCAAGGACGGCCCGAACGATCAGGGCGAAATGTTCGACCGGCCCGGCCGGCCCGCCGATTACTTCCCCTCGCCGTTCCCCAACGAGCAGGCCGCCCGCGCTGCCAATGGCGGCGCATTGCCCCCCGACCTGTCCCTGATCACCAAGGCACGCTCCTATGAGCGCGGCTTCCCGAAATTCGTGTTCGACTTCTTCACGCAATTTCAGGAGCAGGGTCCGAACTACGTCGACGCGCTGCTGCAGGGCTTTGAAGAAAAGCCGCCGGCCGACGTCACCCTTCCCGAGGGCTCCTACTACAATAAATATTTCCCCGGCCACGCCATCAAGATGCCGAAGCCGCTGAGCGACGGCCAGGTCACGTTTGACGATGGGTCGCCAGGGACGGTGGCGCAATACGCCAAGGATGTAACTACCTTCCTGGCGTGGACCGCGGAGCCGCAGATGGAAGCGCGCAAGAAGATGGGGATGCAGGTGTTCGTGTTTCTGATCCTGCTCACGGGCTTGCTGTACTTCACCAAGAAGAAGGTCTGGGCGGACGCGCATTGATCTTGGCAGCGATGATGTGAATTCGAGAAAGCCCCCCGCGGGGGCTTTTTGTTGGGCTGGGTGGGTGTCCCGGACACGATGCTGTGCGCAGCACCGCTTCGCAGAGCCGGGACCCACGAGCGCCTCCCACTCAATGGGCCCGGGGCTCAGCAGCGCACCACGCCGCAAGAGCGGCGCGCTGCGCAGCCTCAGGGGCACGAACTCCGCGACCAACCGATTGCGTTGTGACCGCACAGCGGACAAAATAGTTACCAATCGGCCACCCCCAAGATAATCACCCGGAGGAACCCATGGGTACCAGCATCTCTTTCAAGCGCCCGGACGGCAAGGACACCAACGGTTATCTCGCCAACGCCGCGCGCGGCAACGCGCCGGGCGTGGTCGTGATTCAGGAATGGTGGGGGCTGCAGGACCAGATCAAGGGAATGTGCGACCGCTTCGCGCTGGCCGGCTTCGACGCGCTGGCGCCCGATCTCTACAAGGGCAAGGTGGTGCCCTATCACGACACCGACGCCGCCGGCAAAGAAATGAACTCGCTGGATTTCATGGACCTCACGACGCAGACCGTGCGGGGCGCCGCGCAATATCTCGGCCGCAACGGCGCCAAGGTCGGCCTGACCGGCTTCTGCCTCGGCGGCGCGGTCACCATCATCGGCGCCACCAGGATTCCCGAATTGACCGCGGGCGTGGTGTTCTACGGCATTCCGCCGGAGCAGGCGGCCAAGCCCGCCGACGTGAAAATTCCGCTGCAGGCGCATTTCGCCAACAAGGACGACTGGTGCACGCCGGCAGCGGTCGATGGCTTCGAGAAGGCGATGAAGGCCGCCGGCAAATCGCTCGAACTGTTCCGCTATGACGCCGAGCACGGTTTCGCCAACGAGCAGCGGATGACGGTGCATGATCGCCAGGCCGCGGAGCTGGCCTGGGGCCGCGCCACGGAATTTTTCAAAAAGCATCTGGGATGAGAAGAGTTGGCAAAACTCTATGCCGTCGTCCCGGCGAACGCCGGGACCCATACTCCGCGGCAGTCGTGGTTAAGCAAACTGGCGGACGCTTTCGTTAGACAACCGCGCCCTGTGGTTATGGGTCCCGGCGTTCGCCGGGACGACACGTGTTGTTAAGCGCCGGCCTTGCTCACCCCATCCCACCACGGACACGTTCCCGACAGCAGTTTGTAATTGCCGTCCATGACCTGAACCGGTGCGCGCAGGCCGGCCGCCGCCGCGCGCATCCGCATCTCGCGCGCCACTTCGCGGTCGGCGGGCGGCAGCCAGACGCGTTCATGTCCCCACAGGCTGGGGCCGTCCTGCATCTCGAACGGGCGCCACGTCGCGGGATCGATCTCGCGGCCGCCCCAGCCGCACTCGACCATGAACGACGACGGCGTCCTGGCGTAGAACGAAGTCATCAGGTCGTTGGTATGACGGCCCAGCGTGACGCTGACGCGCTCCGGCTGGCTCAAGGCGACATCATAGGACTGGCCGACATCGTCGAGCGAGAACAGTTCGACCATCAAATGATGCATGCCGTTGCGGCCGGTCTCGATCAAAGCGAGGCTGTGATGCCGCGCGTTGATGTGAAAGAAGTAGGCGCGAAACGGCTTTCGCATGTAGTCACTGAGCCCGAAGCCAAGCAGGTCGACGTAGAACGGCATCACCGTGTCGATGTTTTCGACCGTCAGCACGGCGTGGCCGAGGCCGAGCGGACCGGTGCGGAAACCGGAAATCGAGCGGCCGGGGCTGAACGGCGTCTCGTCGATCTCGGCGCCGTAAAACGCCTCCAGGCGATTGCCCGCCGGATCCCTAAACGAAATCAGGCCGCGAACGCGCCTGGAATCTGCCAGCGTCTGTGGCTCGGCTGTTACATCGACCTCGGCTTTTTCGAGCCGGGCCGCGAGCGCCTCCAGCGCCGTCGCGTCGGCAACCTCCCAGCCGAAAAAGCGCGCGCCGTCCGGCATCGAGCGGTCGATGACGATGCGCTGCTTGCGGTCGTCCATCCGGAAGGCCAGCAGCGACGGGCTGCGCTCCACCGCCTGCAGGCCGACCAGTTCCGTCCCGAACTGGCGCCAGTCGTCGAGCGCGGCCGATCCGAACCCGGCATATCCCAGAGCCTGCACAGCCATCGAGCGCCTCCGCTTCTTCAAGTCTTGGGCTGAAACCTACGCATATTTTTCGCCTTTCAATACCAAAAGATGGGTCCGAAGCCGGCAACCCGTCGGGCGCGTCCGCGGCGAAACCGTCCTTGACGAACCCGCCGCGCCATGGTGTTTATCCCCCATGAGCACCGCCGTCCGCAAAACCCGTCTTTGGTGGCCCACCTTCTGAAGGTGGCCGGTGCGATTTCATTTTCTCCAATCGTCGAAGGCCGTCATCGCAGTGCGACGGTCTTTTCGTTTGTCCTGTGTGGCGTTCCCTCGGCAAGTTTCGTAAGAGGATCACATGAACAGGACAGTCTTCTCACTGCCGGCCCACAGCGAATATCGCACCCGTGGCGGCCTCGAGGTATCGCGGTCGGTGGAGCAATTCTCTGGCGGCGCCAGCCGGCTCGATGACCTGATCGACCTGCTCGATCGTCGCCGCGGCGTGGTGCTGTCGTCGGGCACCACGGTGCCGGGCCGCTACGAGAGTTTCGATCTCGGCTTTTCCGATCCGCCGCTGCGGCTGGAAACCACCGGACCCGATTTTTCGCTGCAAGCGCTGAACGCGCGCGGGGAAGTGCTGATCGCCTTTCTCGGCGATGCGCTGCGCGAGCCCTGCGTCGTCATCACGGAGAAAAACGCGACCCGGCTCAAAGGCCATATCGTGCGCGGCGCCGCACCGGTCGACGAAGACCAGCGCACGCGCCGCGCCAGCGTGATGTCGCTGGTGCGCGATCTCGTGGCGGCGCTCGGCGCCAACGACGATCCGATGCTCGGCCTGTTCGGCGCGTTCGCCTACGATCTGGTGTTCCAGATCGAGGACCTCGTGCAGAAGCGCGCGCGCGACGCCGACCAGCGCGACATCGTGCTTTACGTGCCGGATCGCCTTTTGGCCTATGACCGCGCTACCGGGCGCGGCGTGGTGCTGAGCTACGACTTCGCCTGGAAGGGCAAGTCGACCGAGGGCCTGCCGCGCGAAACTGCCGAAAGCGTCTACGCCAGGACCCCGCGGCAGGGATTTTCCGATCACGCCCCCGGCGAATATCAGGCCACGGTCGAAACCGCGCGCGCCGCGTTCGCGCGCGGCGATCTGTTCGAGGCGGTGCCGGGCCAGTTGTTCGCCGAACCCTGCGAGCGCTCGCCGGCCGAAGTGTTCCAGCGGCTGTGCCGGATCAATCCGTCGCCCTACGGCGCGCTGATGAATCTCGGCGACGGTGAATTCCTGGTGGCGGCGTCGCCGGAAATGTTCGTGCGCTCCGACGGCCGGCGGGTCGAGACCTGCCCGATCTCCGGCACCATTGCGCGCGGCGTCGATGCGATCGGCGACGCCGAGCAGATCCGGCAATTGCTGAATTCCGAGAAAGACGAATTCGAGCTCAACATGTGCACCGATGTCGATCGCAACGACAAGGCGCGGGTCTGTGTGCCAGGAACTATCAAGGTTCTGGCGCGGCGGCAGATCGAGACCTACTCGAAACTGTTTCACACCGTCGATCATGTCGAAGGCATCCTGCGGCCGGGCTTCGACTCGCTCGATGCATTTCTTACCCACGCCTGGGCGGTGACGGTGACCGGCGCGCCGAAATTGTGGGCGATGCAGTTCGTCGAGGATAACGAGCGTTCGTCGCGGCGCTGGTATGCCGGCGCGATCGGCGCCGTGAATTTCGACGGCAGCATCAATACCGGGCTGACGATCCGCACCATCCGGATGAAGGACGGCCTCGCCGAAGTGCGGGTCGGCGCGACCTGCCTGTTCGATTCAGATCCCGCCGCCGAGGACCGCGAATGCCAGGTCAAGGCGGCGGCGCTGTTCCAGGCGCTGCGCGGCGATCCGCCGAAGCCGCTGTCGGCGTTCGCGCCGGATGCCACGGGCTCGGGCAAGCAGGTGCTGCTGATCGATCATGACGACAGTTTTGTCCATATGCTGGCGGATTACTTCCGGCAGGTCGGTGCGACCGTTACCGTGGTCAGGCACGTTCACGCGCTGGATATGCTGAAGCAGCAAGACTGGGATCTGCTGGTGCTGTCGCCGGGACCGGGCCGGCCGGAAGATTTCGGGATTGCCAAAACGATTGCGGCGGCGCTCGACAAGAAACTGCCGATCTTCGGCGTCTGCCTCGGCGTGCAGGCGATCGGGGAATATTTCGGCGGCCACCTCGGCCAGCTCGGCCAGCCGGCGCATGGACGGCCGTCGGCCATCCAGGTGCGGGGCGGGCGGCTGATGCAGAACCTGCCCAATGAAATCGTGATCGGCCGCTATCATTCGCTCTATGTCGAGCGCGACAGCATGCCGGACGTGCTCCAGGTGACGGCGAGTACCGAGGACGGCGTCGCCATGGCGATCGAGCACAAGACCTTGCCGGTCGGCGGCGTGCAGTTCCACCCGGAATCGCTGATGTCGCTCGGCGGCGAAGTCGGCCTGCGCATCGTGGAGAACGCGTTCCGGCTTGGCGTGCCGGTCAATTGAAGTTTGCGAACCGAGACTTGAAAGAGACACCGATGACTTTTGAACACGATTTGAAGGCCACTGTCCGCACCATTCCGGATTATCCGAAGCCGGGAATCCTGTTTCGCGACATCACGACGCTGCTCGGCGACGCGCGCGCCTTCCGTCGCGCGGTCGATGAACTGGTGCAACCATGGGCGGGCAACAAGATCGACAAGGTCGCGGGCATCGAGGCGCGCGGCTTCATTCTCGGCGGCGCAGTGGCGCATCAGGTCTCCGCCGGCTTCGTGCCGAT
>OCZT010000912.1_pt1 | contig 30032 bp, 27 predicted proteins | sample 1539031 | NCBI WGS metagenome assembly OCZT01 (sample SAMEA3539308, study PRJEB22396) | soil metagenome | biome: tundra; feature: field; material: soil | place: USA | collected 2010-05 | depth 0.15 m | reverse complement strand
CCTCGTGCACACGCTGATGGACTACTACCTCTTGTGTCCACGGAGTATGTACAAGCGACGCGCTTGGGGGCCGTGAGGGTCAGCCAAGCTGCGATCGCCCGGTCGTTCGCGGGATCAACGGCAGCGGTGGCAGCGACGTTGGGGCCCGCGCCCGCGACCATCTCGGGTCGGCGCAGCACGACATGCGCGGGGGGGCGGATGGCTGTGCGTGTGGCCCACAGCTGCGCTCGGCGCATGTCCAGCGTGCCGCCTGCAGCTGGCGGCGCGGTGCTCCAGAGGGCGATCGCCTCCCCGGCGGGGCCGGGGGCGAGATCGGACAGTATCGCCTGGGAGTGGGGATCGGACAGGCGCGTGGTGGTTCTCGACACTGCGAACACGGCGGGCGCCGCACGGACCACGTAGTGCCCGTGCTCGGCGACCGTCCAGGCGAGCATCACGTTCTCGGTCGAAAGGCGCTCGAGCGCGAGGGAGCCAGGCCTGCGGCCGACGTGCTGCGGGTCGGCGAAGGATGCGAGCTGCTGCGGGTGCCCGAAGTGCACGCCCGCCTCCGAGAGGTCCAGGTAGATCTGCGTTCTGGCGGACGACCGCTTCGGGATGTCGGTGCTCGACCAGACGATCATGCCATGGTCGTTGTCGCTGACCACGGCCACGATCTGCGGATTGGGGCCGCTGGGCCCGATCCGCTGGGTGGGCTCGTTGCGCCCCGAGGAGCGGAGCATGCAGGCGTAGACGGCCCCGTTCTGCTGCCAGGCGAGGAGCACATCGGTGCGGTAGTCCATCGTCGCTGTCAGCGCCGTGACCCGGCCGGCTCCGAGCGGGACCAGCCGTGGCGGCCCGAAGTCGGACTGGAAGCTGCGCTCCACGCGAACCTCGATTGCCGGCCCCGGCGCCCCGCCGGCGATCGCGACGTCTCCGAGATAGGCGCGCGCCAGCGCGGGCGCGGGATCGGGCCCGAGCGCCATGCTCGGCCAACGAGACGCGTCGAGTGCGCGTCCCTGCAGCAATGCAGCCGCATCATCGCCCGACCCGGGGGTGCTGCTCGCCGCCGCCAGGGCGATGCGCCCGAAGCTCGCTCCCACCGCGGTCAACGCGATCGGCGATCCCCCCGCCAGCCACTGGGTGCTCACGCGCCTCGCGCGATCGGTCGAGCCGAGGGCAGCGACTGAGATGGCCCACCGCGCCGACCGCGGGGGGCGCGGGCGGCAGGACATCGGCTTGGATGCCCACACGATCGCACCGGCCCCGGTGGGGGTGGTGGGGCCTTCGCCCGGAAACGCGACCTGCGGCCCGCCGACGAGCCCGCAGTGCGCGAGGGTGGCGGGGGCGGACCAGCCACCCGGGCCCGGGCTCACACGCGGGTCGCGGGCGCCGACGGCGCCTCGCGAGCCGCTGGTCGAGCCCACGGACGTGGTGGCGAAGAGCAGGCAGCAGAGAGCGCCGAGACCCGCGGCCGCCGTCAGCGGCGGCCTGGCACGCGATCGGCGGCGCGCACGCCCGTCGGCATGTCGATCAAAGGTTGACGGCATGGCTTGGCCCCACGGTCCCTCGCTGCGACACCCACCGTATCCGTCAGCCCGGTCTCGTGCGATCAACCTCTTCCTGCAGCGCGATCCATGGCTCGGGAGATCGAGCCGTGCGTCGAGGAGCCGGTTCGTCCGCCGCGCGCGGCGGGTCACCGATGTCAGCGCCGCGAGACGCGGCCCCACGCGACCTCCGTGTCGCCGTCTCGGCGGCCCGAGTACCGCAGGGCGAGGTTCACGAGCCAGATCACCAGGGCGCCCGCGAGCGTGGACCAGAATCCGCCCACCTGCAGGTCGGGCACGATCTCGCTGGTGAGCCACAACATCAGCGCGTTCACGAACAGGAGCGCGATCCCCAGCGTCAGCACGATCACCGGAAGCGTGATCAGGATCACGAGCGGGCGCAGCGCGAAGTTCACCAATCCGAAGATCGCACCCGCAGCCAGCAACGTGCCCCAGTCGTGGTTGTAGCTGATCGCAGGAACGACCGCGGTCGCGACCAGCAGGCCGAGGCAGTTGACGAGCCAGGCGATGATCAGTCGCACTCCCACCCGGTCGCTCATCCCGGCCGGAGACCCACCAACTCGCTCACGGCTGGGCTGCCGCGGCCTCAGCGGGAGCGCGGAGGTCCTCGAGAGCGTTCACTCCCTGGGCCACGACGAGGACCGGGCAGCGAGCGTCGTTCACCACGTGCCTGGAGATGCTTCCGAGCAGCACGCGCTTGAGTGGCCCGTAGCCGCGTGAACCGAGAACGAGCAGGTCGATGTGCTCGCTCTGCTCGACAAGGGCATCTGCTGTCCCGCCCCGCACGATCTCCGTCCGGACGGAGATCTCCTCACGGATCGGGGCGGCCACGAGCGCCAGTCGATCCTCGACACCGGCGCGAACCTCCTCGAAGTAGTCGGGGTTCGCGTAGCTGGTGGCTGCGAGCGGGAGCGCGCGCGTGGTGAGATGGGCAGCCCATATCAGGCGCAGTTCGGCATCGGCTCTGCGGGCGAGGGCACGGGCGACGGCGAGGGCGTCGTGGGCTGCCGGGCAGTCGTCGAAGCCCACGCCGACCTTGGCGAAGCGGAGCTTGCGGCTCGCGAGCCCCGCTGGGGCCACGGCGACCGCACACGGGGCGGCGTCGAGGACCTCCTGGGTCACGGTGCCCAGCAGCATGCGTCCCATCGCGCCGCGATGGCTCGAGCCCACGACGATGATCTGCGCGCGTGCACTTTCGGCCTCAGCCTGCAGGGCGCCGGCGGCCGACGGCGAGGCGATGGTGCGAATCTCCACGTCGGGCTGGCCCTCGAGCGAGGCCTCGGCCCGCGCCACGAACGACGCGCGTTCCTCGGGGTCCATCGGCTCGGCGGTTCCCGGCGCCCACAGCCACTGCTCAGGGGTGTAGGCGATGAGCACGACGAGCGGAGCAGCCAACGTCGACGCAAGGGCCTTGCCGAGGGCAAGGGCGTCGAGCCCGCGCTCGGATCCGTCGTAGCCGACGAGGATTGGGCGAGGCATATCGGGCTCCTTCCTGATGATCGACTCTTGCGCCACGTGTGCAACCCCGACGTTAGGCTCCCGACCAGCTCGTCTCGACCGTAATCGGCGCGGCTTCGGGTCGGGAGTTTTCCGCAGCAGGGTCGAAACGCGCCGGGGCTCTGCGTGACACCTCCGAACAAGCAGGCCTGGGGGAGGGGTTCTCGACGCGCCCTGGGCAGGTTCGTGCAGGGGTTGGCTCTCACTCGAGTCCTGCCGTTGAATCGCTGGAGTGTCCGGTGCAATGAACGCGTCTCGAACGCAGCTCTGGCTGGAGAGCCTGGGCGAGTGGGCCTGGCCCGGACGGGCCGCAGCAGCCGACGCGCTGCCACTGCCCCCATCCTGGGTGCCGGCGTTCCCGTCTCGGCTCGAGCCGGCTGTTGCGTCCTTGCCACGCTCGCGCTCCGCCCGCTCGCCGGGAAGCGTGACGTCGCGCCGGCTGCTCCTCGTCACGCTGCTCAGCGCGCTCGCCGCCGTCTCTTCCGCGCTCGCCCTCCAAGGATTCGGGGGGCTCGAGGGCGTCCTGGGTGCACGCGTTCCCAGCCGGCTGCCGGCCGCCAGATCCAACGCCGGCTCAACATCGGCAGCGCTGCCGCTGCCGACGCTTGTCTCGGTGAGCAGCGACAAGGCCGGCAGCTTGATCGATCGGGCGAGCTTCTCTTCGGCTGCGCTCTCCGGCGCGGGATCGTTCTTCGTGTATCTGCCGCCGGGCTACGCAAGCACCACCCGCCGCTACCCCGTGCTCTACCTGCTGCACGGCCGCAACGGTCACGCGCTCGCCTTCCTGGAAATCGGCATACAGCAGGCCCTCGACCGCCTGATCGCGCAGAAGGCGATTCCACCGATGATCGCCGTGATGATGCAGGACCGCCCCGGTATCGACAACTGGAAGGACGTGGGCAGGCGCCACAGCGCGACGTATGTGGTCGAAGTCCAGGAACTGATCGACCGGATGCTCCCGACCATCGCCACCCGCTCCGGACGCGCGATCGCCGGCAGCTCGATGGGCGGCTTCGGTGCCATGCACGTTGCGCTGGCCAACCCGTACCGCTTCGCGGTGGTGGAGAGCTGGCTGGGCTTCTTCAACAACCTGGGCGGCGAACTGCGCGCAGACCGGCCCGTCCTGTCCCGACTCGGCCTGCACGCGTTCCTGTACGGCGCCGTGGCGGACCCGGTTGCCGAACCGGCGGAGGACCCGGCGTTCGCCGGCGAGCTGCGCGCGGCTGGCGCGCAGGCCGAAGGCGTGATCTATCCCGGCGGGCACAGCCTCGGGAAAACCCGAGCACACCTGGAGGCGATGCTGCTCTTCGCGGGGCGCTCGCTCGGCGACGCGCGCCGGCGCGCCGCCGCCGAAGCAGCTCGACGCCGCGCTGTCCCTGAGGCGGCGCTGCGGCGCGCAACGCCCATCCCCGCCGGCGCATGAACGCGGCCTGACGCGCGCTCAGCTCAGCACGTGTACCGGGCACCGGATGCCCGCGGCCCGGGGCTTCGCGGGCCAGTCGGACTCAGGGCGAGGCGCAGATCACGTAGAAGGTGATGCTCGCGGCGCCACCTTCAAGTGTGAAATCGGATTTCCAGCCGGTCGGGGTCGTCCCGGCCGTGGCGGGGGTGTTCGGGCTGACCACTGGAAAGCTCGCGCCGACCCTGTCGCCGGTGACGCTGCTTCCATCGGTGCGAGCGACGCCGCCGCCGACGGCACGCTCACCCGCATTGCAGTCGGCCTCGTTGCCGGCGGCGGGCGCAGGAGGGAGTACCGTCGTGCGTACGACGACTTTGGCGGCACCGTTGATGCCGTTGATGCCGTTGATGCCGTTGGCACCGTTGCTGCCGTTCTGTCCGGGGATGCCGGGCGGTCCTTCTTGGTTCCACGCGATTGCGGACTCACCGGGGATTCGGATGCGTCGTTTTCCGTGCGTGACGGTCTTGGCCTTCTGACACGAAGACGTGTTGGCGACCACGCGCAAGGCGTGGCGACGGTGGTGGACTGCCCGCGGGGCGAACCCCGCGGGTGCCCTTGGTCGGTGCCTAGATTGCAGCCCCGACCAGCGTGGTGAACTCTTCCTGACCTTTCACGTTCGGGTGGTAGCTTTCTTCCAACGGGTTGGACTGACCATTCAGCCACTCCGAGGACGAGCAGACCTCGTGCGCTTCAAATGCGCCCGTCGGGTTCACGAACTTGAATTTCCTCGCTTCCGCGCGGCCCTTGATGACGCCGTCGAGTTTTTCTGCGGTTTCGTTTATTTTCTTCTCGTTGCCCGAGGTGAGGAGGTTGACGTTGCATGTCGCGCCTTCCTTGGTGAACAGCTTGGGGTAGCCGAGCACGATCACCTCGGCGGTCGTCGCCTTGGCCCGGATGTCTTTGTATGTGGTTTCCAGCAGGGCGGGCATTTTTTTGGCGATGAATTCGTCGGCTTCGTTGATCGCGCCGCTACAGGTGAAGAAGTACAGGGCGCAGTTGAGGATTACGTTGCTGAAGCCCGCGTCATTGCCCCCGATCGTGATCGTGACCAGAGCCGTGCTGCTGCTCAGCGTGCCGAGCTGTTTTTCGTTCACTTCCGGCGTCTTGGCGCCGCTGCAGGCCTGGAAGCTCAGCGTGTAGCCCCTTGCCGCAGCGATCTTCGGCCCGTACGCGTCCGGGCTTCGCTTGCAGCTGCCCGATTCTTCGTAGAACACCCGTGTTCCAACCCCCGAGGAGTACGAATCCCCGAGCGCCACGTACTGCGACGCGGCAGCAGACGCCGTCGGGACCAGTATCCCGGCGACGACGGCCGCCAGGCCGACGGTGCGACCCCATTTCCCCATGTGTCCCTCCCCCTCCGTGTGTCGCTCGACGCTTCACCGGGCCGACCAAGTGCGATGCCCGCTGCCCTCGAGCGCTGACCGGAGCAACCTATCCGTGGTCGGCGCGGAAAGTCAAGAGTGAGAAGCCGCCACTGGAGAATTCCCCGCCAGGCGACGGCAGTCGCACGCGTATCTTGTTCCGCGGAGACAAACGGTGTGGTGAATCTCATTCCGAGGGGACAGGCCGGTCGCCCGGGGTGACGAAGCGCACCCGCGCGAGCGTGATCGCTCGGGCCCTGAGCGCCGGCCATCGGCCCGCCAACATCGCCGCGCGTCGTCGGGTCGAACACGTCAGATGGGTATGCGCGCGAGCGCCTCGGTCAGCCCGGCCACGAACGAGCCCGATGCGGATCAGAGGGCTCGATCGCCCACTTGGTACCGTCTTGCTACCATGATGGGATGAGCAAGCAGATCGCCGTTCGCCTCCCTGACGAGCTCGTCGAGTTCCTCGACGCGACGGTTGACTCCGGTGCCGGACGCAGCCGCGCTGCAGTCGTTACCCGAGCGCTCGAGCGCGAGCGCCGGCGCGCTGTCGCTGCGCGCGATGCCGAGATCCTGAGCCGCGCAGGTCCGGATCCTGAGCTCGCAGGCCTCGCCGAGCACGCCGTCGCCCTGCCCTCAGAGCTCGCCTGATGCGGCCGATACATGTCGCAGATCTCGACAAGGCGCGGCCCGTGCTGGTCCTCACCCGCGAGCTGGTGCGTCCGCATCTTTCAACGGTGACCGTCGCTCCGATTACGACGACTATCCGTGGGCTCTCGACCGAGGTGCCGGTCGATGAGGCCAATGGTCTGGCGCGACCGTCCGTGGTGAGCTGTGACAACATCACGACGATTCCCGCGGAAGTCCTGGGTGCGCAGATCGGAGTCCTTCTCGACAGTCAGGAGACGGGCCTTGGCGCTGCGATCCGCGCCGCATTCGACCTCGATTGAGCGGCCGGTGACCGCTACGCGCCGCGCCACGATGATGAGGCTCGTCGCAGCGGAAGCTTGGTAGTGCGCTCGTGATCTGTGTTTGTTGCTGAGTATGGGCGTATGCAGGCGGGTCGGAGGCGGAGCGCGATCCCGACGCCGAGGTAGTCCCGTTGAAGTGCTCTGGCGCGGAAGCCTCGGATCAGCTGTTCTGGGCGCAGGCGGTGAGCCCGTATGGGTGAGCGACCTTTGCGAAGTCCGCGAATGGGGGGCCGCTAGCGAGTAGGGCGGGGTTGCTCTTGACCTTGTTCAGGTCTGTCTGGGCAACGCTGAGCATGCTCGTCACGGTCGCCTGTTCTGCGGCCGGCGCGCCTAGCGCTCGGATTCCGTCGATCTGGCTCTGGATATCGGGCGCCAACGTTCTCTTCACGAAGGCGGTGATCTGCGCTTGGCTCGGGTTGTTGCCGAGGGCGTTCTGCCAACACAGCCAAGTAGCTCGAACATGTAGCCGCTGACACACAAGGGTGTGTCAGCCGATCATCGCTCGGCTGCCCCTTGCCGCCGCAGAGTGGGCATCGCACGCAGTTCCGCAGCGCTACCGAACGGGTCGAGCAGTGTCCGAGGGTCGGACTCGGATGGTCGTACGCGCGCCTGATGGCGTGCAGGTCGAACTCGGGCCTGGTGATGCCTTCGAGGCGCCGCCGGGGCACGATGCGTGGGTTGTGGGCGAGGAGCCCTGTGTCGCACTCGACTTCGCCGCTAGCTCCAAGCAGAGCGGGTGATTCGGCGCGGTTGGCGCCTCGTGCGATCAGCCTCGCACGGCGAGCAGCGCCTCGATCAGCCGCTCGACCCGACTCTCGGGGCCCGGGAACACCGGAGGCCCAGGCCAGGTGGGGGACTGGGCCGGTTCGACCTTCATGATGATGACGGATCTGCGGGCGGTCTCCGTCGATGCGCGGCGCTCGTACGCTCGGCGGACTGCGGTCCGCGCAAGCTCGCTGCTATCACTGCGATCGCTCACGAGCGCGCCGCGGAGGCGAGGGGCGGCGGGTCCGGCGCCGCGAGGCCAGATGCGATGGTGGCGGTTCCGAGCATCGCGAGGTCGAGGTGCCATTGGCGCGCGCGCGCGCGGCGCTCTTGATGCCGAGCCGCCCGGAAAGCTCGGGCTGGGTGCGCGCGATCGTGTAGACCCAGCCGCTGAGCGCGCCGGCGGCGAGCTCAGTTAGACCGGAGACTACGAGCCGCGAGGGTGCGGTGCGGCTCATGGAAGCGCCCGCTCGCGCTCGGAAGCGGCCGTCAACGGTCGCTGTGCGCGCGTCCGGCGGTACTCGCGGCGGCCGTGGGGGTTCTGATAGGCCCAGGCGAGCGCGGCGACCACGCCCCGCCGCTGCAGCCAGAACCGGTCGGGACGTGGCGCAGGGGGTCGGCGCGTGGGCTCGATCGAAGCGAGGGCAAAGCCCGGCCCGTCCTCGCGCCGGCGCATAGCCAGCACCTTCCCTGACGCGTCGCAGACGATCGCGCCGCCCTGATAGTGCCCGTGGTAGCTCAGGCCGAGGAGCGGCCAGGGGCAGTTGAGCGTCCCCGAGTGCGCTGCGTGGATGACCGGTGCTCCGACGTAGGATGCGAAGGCCGCTGGTGCGAGCAGCGCGCGGCGCTGGTTGGAGGCCTGCAGGCGGCGGGTGAGCGCCCGCGGGGGCCACGGCGGGATGCTCCACCAGCCCGAGCCGGAGAGCACGAGATCGACCCTGCCTGCGAGCCGCTCGGCGGTCTGCGTGCGCAGCAGCTCCCAGCACAGCGCCACGCCAACGGTCAGACCGGCCGCCTCGAGGCGGCCGGGATCGCCGCCACCGACGTAGAGCGCGTTCTCCCACATCGTCGGAATGTCCTTGTCGTGTCGCCCCAACAGCTCGCCGCCAGGCCCAGCAAGAAAGAAGGCGTTGCGCACGTGACCGTCCTCATCGCGCACGAGCGTCGAGCCGCCGACGTGCGCGCCGTGACGACGCGCCAGCTCTCGTAACAGCCGCGTCGGGGCGCCATCGGGCGGCGGCGCGTTCTGGGCTATCTCGGGGCGGTAGGCGACACCCGAGGAGAAGAACTCCGGCAGCACGATCCAGTCCGCCCCTGCCGCAGCGGCATCGTCGGCGTAGCGCTCGCAGAGCTCCAGATTCGCATCAATGTTGCCTACCTCTGCTTCGATCTGGAGCGCTGCCGCCCTCATCAGAGGCCCTCCGCTTCTAGCCGCCCGTCGCTGTCCATGCTGCGAAGATAGCAGCAAGCGCTAGCGGCGAAACACCAGGAGCCGGTCTCACAAACCACCCGCGTCATCGACACTCACCTGACGTGTCTTCCCTCGGCTGGTGGCCCGGCAGTCATGCGCTCGCCCCAGCGCCGGGCCCACGAGTCGATGGGCGCGAGCGCGCACAACAGGTCTAACCCCTCGCCGGTGAGCTCATATCCGTTGTCGCGCCGGCTCGTGACGAGGTCCGCCTCGCGCAGCTCGTGCAGGCGCCGGTTGAGGACGCTCGAGGAGACATCCTCGCAGCGCGCCTGAAGCGCGCGGAAGGTTGGGACCGGGCCCTCGCGCAGCTCCCAGAGGATTCGCAGCGTCCAGCGCCGCCCAAGCAGGTCGAGCAGGGCCATCACCGGCTGCCCGGTGCGCGAGCCGCGGACCGGGTCGCCTGGGAGCGAGGCTGCGGGCTTGTCTGCCTGCTGTGAAATAAGAAGCGCTAGGGTTGCTGCGGTTAGAGCAGCCGAGCATAGCCACGGCTGCGGCCGCGATGACGGTTCGTGTCGGGTCCACGGACATACACCGGAGACGATATGGACGAGATCGCTCCTCCGGCGCCTCGGCAGCGGCCTCGCATTGAAAACCAATCCCCTCGACCGGATCAAGCCCCAAACCGCAGCTGCCGGAGGTGAATCCCCACGGCGATCCATCTTCTGAAAGCCCCGTTGAGCCCGCCGCGTTTGTCGCCGCGGCAGCGTGTGCGTCTGGAGTGCGGTGTCTTAGGGGTGTTCGAGGCGTTTGAGCAGGTCGACCGGACCGGGGCTCAGGGCGCTGGCAGCGACGGGAGCGAGCTCGGTGGCGGTGATCGCGTCGGGTGCGAGGCGGGCCAACAGGATCTGGATCGCCGTTGCCGACTGCCCGGTGGTCAGCCGCAGCCGCAAGCTGGCGGCCCGCAGGCGCGTGGCGATTCGTCCGCCGACCGTGGCCTGATCGTGAAGCGCCCGTCGGAACTGTGCGGACAGGCGCTTCGCCGTGGCAGCCTGGAGCGCCATCGCGGAGCGGTCGCCGGCGGCCAGGGCGCCAGTCGCACGGCCGACCGTCGTCTCGCGCGCCTTGGCGACTGCCGCAGTGTGGCGGGCCGCCAGCACGAGTAGTGCGTCGTCGGCGCGCAGGGCGCTGCAGAAGCGCAGCAGGCGTCCACGATAGCGCGTGCAGGAAGGCAGTTTCACCGCAGTCACGGCGGCAGGGCGCGCGGCGGGAGCACGGCGTCGCCGGCCCTACGCTGCCGCTTCCCGCCAGTCCCGGTAGGTCCGCCGGGTTGCTTCCACCTCCGGTAGTGAGGCCATGAAGGCGTCGAGCAACTCCGGGTCGAAATGCGTGGCGCGTTCGGCACGCATTGTCTCGAGAGCGAAGCGAATAGGGAACGCGGGGCGGTAGACGCGATCCGAGGTGAGCGCGTCGAACACGTCAGCCACCGCAGCGATCCGTCCGGGGAGTGGGATCTTCTCGCCGGCGAGCCCGCGCGGGTAGCCGCCGCCGTCCCACCGCTCGTGATGGGTGCGCGCGATAAGGGCGCCCATGTGCACGATCTCCGACGTGGAGTCCGTGAGCATTTCGTAGCCGATCTCCGCGTGGGTCTTGATCACCTCGTACTCCTCTGGGGTGAGCTTGCCACGCTTCTGCAGGATGCTGTCGGAGATGGCGACCTTGCCGACATCGTGCAGCTGACTTGATAGTCGCACCAGCTCGCGGTCACGCTCGGGCAGGCCGAGCTGCCGCGTGAGGATCTCGCAGTAGGAGCTCATGCGCTGCAGGTGGTGGCCTGTCTCCTCGTCGCGGAACTCCACCAGGCGGGCCAAACGGAGGATGGTCTCTGCCTGGGAGACCGACACTTGGCTCTCAGACAGCCGCAGACTCTGGAGCGCGTCCTCGAGCTTCTGACTGCGGTCGTCCACAGCGTCCTTGAGGGTCTGCATGACGCGCTGACTTTCCCCCTCGCGACGGCGGCGATGGAGAGCGTTTGCGACATTGATCAGCAGCTCTCCCGATCTCACCGGCTTGACCATGTAGCCGTAGGCTCCGTGTTCGATCGCCGTCATCGCGAGCTGCGGGTCATCCGCGCCCGTGACGATCAGTACGGCAGTCGCCGGATAGCACGAGCGGATGTGCGACAGGAGCTCCATGCCCGATTCGCCGGGCATGCTCACGTCGAGCAGGACGAGTGAGTAGGCGCTGTGCTCCAGGCATACTCGGGCCTCGGCCGCATTGCCCGCGCCGTCGCACGCGTAGCCCCCGTCCTGCAGGACCCGTTCGGCCCAGCGGCGCAGCGCCTCCTCATCATCGACGATCAACAGTTCTGTCAGGTGTGGCTCGGCCACGTGTTGCTCCTCGGCGCTCTGCCCGTCAGGGGGCTTGCCTGGCGTCCCAGTGTGACCCTCGCTGATCCCCATCACGTCTCCTGCGCGCCGCGCTTGAGGACCTGGCTGACTTTCGCCAGCAGGGTGGGTCCGGAGAACGGCTTCTCGACCAGCGTCACGCCGGTGTCCAGGCGTCCGCCGGAGTCGAGGATGGGCTGGGCGAACCCGGACATGAACATCACCTTGATCGATGGTCGCGCGCGCCGGATCTGCTCGGCCAGGTCGGGGCCGTGCATCTGCGGCATGACCACGTCGGTGAGCAGGAGATCGATCTGCTCGGACTGCTGCGCGGCAGCCGCGAGCGCCTCTTCGCCGTCGGCCGCCGTGATCACGCGATAGCCGGCGCCGGCGAGGATGCGACGGACGACCTCGCGCAGCGCGTCCTCGTCCTCGACCAGCAGGATTGTGGCTTCGCCACCCCGCTGTGCCGGACCGGATTGCTGGGCCGTGAGCGACACAGTCCCCTCGGTCGCTGGGAACAGCACGCTGGCTGTCGTGCCCATGCCGGGCTCGGAGTAGAGCTGCACCCGCCCGCCCGCCTGCTGGACGATCCCGTAGACGGTGGCGAGCCCGAGGCCGGTGCCCTGGCCCGAGGGCTTGGTGGTGAAGAACGGATCGAAGGCCCGTTCGGCCACCTCGCGCGTCATACCCTTGCCGTTGTCGCTGACGCGCAGCCTGACGTAGGGCCCGGGCGAGAGCTCGGCGCGGTGTGCGGTGTAGTCGACGTCTACGTCGATGTTTGCGGTGTCGATCGTCAGGGTTCCGCCGTCCGGCATCGCGTCGCGGGCGTTGACGGCGAGGTTGACGAGGATCTGCTCGAGCCGTCCGGGATCGATCAGAACCGATCGGAGGCCCGGCGCGAGTTCGCTGCGCAGCTCGATGTGCTCCCCGAGCGTGCTTTTCAGCAGCTGCTCGACGTTGGTGACTACGGCGTTGACGGCGACGACCTCTGGCTGGACGACCTCGCGGCGCGCGAACGCGAGCAGCTGGTGGGTGAGGTGGGCGGCCCGCTGGGCTGCCAGGCTGATCTGCTCGACGTCGGCGCGCGTGGCGTGCCGCTTCTCCTCATCCGCGACGGGTGCAGCGACGCCGACGTCTTCCGCGACGAACGCCGCATAGTTGATGATCACCGCGAGCAGGTTGTTGAAGTCGTGGGCGATGCCGCCCGCGAGTTCACCGAGGCTCTCCAGGCGGCGTGCGTGGTGGAGCTCGTTCAGCAGACGCTCCCTCTCTACCTCGGCCTCGAGGCGCTCGGTCCCCACCTCGACCTCCAAGCGCTCCCGCTCTACCTCTGCCTCCTGGCGCTCGGTCCCCACCTCGACCTTCAGACGCTCCTTCTCGACTTCGGCCTCCAGGCGCTCCTGCTCCACCTCGACCTTCAGACGCTCCTTCTCGACCTCGGCCTCCAGGCGCTCCTGCTCCACCTCGGCCTTCAGACGCTCCTTCTCGACCTCGGCCTCCAGGCGCTCCTGCTCCACCTCGGCCCTCAGACGCTCCTTCTCGACCTCGGCCTCCAGGCGCTCCTGCTCGACCTCGGCCTTCACGCGCTCCTTTCCCCGGACCACGGCGATGCGCTCGCTGATGTCGCGGATGGTGACTGTCTCGAGAGCCTCGCCGTCGATCTCGATGCTCGACAGGCTGATCTCGGCCGGGAATTCGCTGCCGTCCCGGCGGCGCCCGGCCAGATTGCGCGCGCCAGCCATCGTGCCTGCGCCGGGGTGGGCGGAGAAACCCGCCCGGTCGGAGCGGGGCGCCGCGGCGGAGCGCTCGGGTATCAACATCTCTACCAGCTGGCCGATCAGCTGCTCGTGCGGATATCCGAACAGAGCCTCCGTCTGAGCGTTCGCAAGGACGATCTCACCGCCGGCGCCGATGCCCACGAACGCGTCCGGAATCAACTCCAGCAGCACCGGCTGCGAAACCAGATCCCGCAACCGCGCTCCGGACAACCCCTCCGCGCTGTGCGCAGTAGTTGAACCCTCTACGACGGGTCCCACCCGGGATCCACAACCTTACTCACCTCGTAGTCAGGATAGCCAGCCGAGCCATGTGTCCAGGGAAGAACGAGGTCCTTTGCCCGAGCAGCACCTCGTTGGGGAACTACGGTCCGGCGATGGGTCTGGGGACAAGCTTCAGAAGACGGCCATGGTAGGTGTCTGTATGTGCCGCTGTCTTGCCGGTCTCGGTCGGCGCGTTGCCGCGAGGGGCAACCGCATCGCGAGCGGCGATCGAGCCACGGCGTCGTCGCCGAACCGCGGCGGACGGTCAGCTGGCTGCATTGACGACTTTGGCACGCGCGCGCTTGGCCGCGTAGAGACTGGTGTCGGCCTCAGCCATGAGCGCGTGAACGTCTTGAGTACCGTCCCATTCGGCGATACCGACCGAGAAGCTGTGATCCTCGGGGGTTGCGTCGACCAGGCGATCGACGAGCTTCTGCGCATCGTCGAGGTGGCAGCCGGTGAGAACCGCAGCAAACTCGTCTCCCCCGTAGCGAGCCAGGAGATCAACCGGTCGCAGGGCTGAGCTCCACGTTGCCGCGTTCTGCTTGAGCAGCTGGTCGCCGGCGTGGTGGCCGCGGGTGTCGTTGAGCGTCTTCAGGCCGTCGATGTCGAGCATTGCGACGCAGAGCGGCCAATGCTTGCGCTTAGCTCGAGCCATCTCGCGGGGCAGCTCCTCTCGCCACGCGCGCCGGTTGAGTAGCCCCGTGAGCTCATCGGTGCGGGCGATGCTTTCCAGCCGCGCGAGCAGGTCGACGCGCTCGATGGCGATCGCCGCTTGTGCCGCCAGCAGTGCGATCGTCGCCCGCATGTTCTGATCGGGCGCGGATACGGGTGTCAGCCAATACAAAGCCAGGACGGCGACCGTGGCCTGGTCTCGCAGCACGGGCTGCCACAGGGCGCAACGGACCCTCTCACGCTCGCCAGGGTCGAGCTCAAAGCCGTGTTGATCGGCGAGACAGGCAAAGCTGGTCTGGCCCGTCACATAGGCCTGTGCCGCACCGGCGGGCGACTCACCGAGTAGGAGCTCATCGGCGATGATCGTCTCGCCCGCCATCGCGGCCGGGAGCAGGGCGGTGCCGTCCGCGCGTGGCTCCCACAAGGCGGCGCTGTCCGCGAGTGCGACGCGCGATGCCGTGCTGCACAGGTCAAGTCGCGTTGCATCGGCGGTGGGCTGCTGGAAGATGCGATGCATGGCGTCCAACACGGCGGTCAAGTTCTCGGCGTCGCTGGCGGCCTGCTGGCGCTGGCGGCGAACACGACGCACGAGCGCGTCGATGAATACTCCAGCGATCAGCAGGGATGCGATCGTCGTCACCCATCGTGCCTGGGCAATCGGTTCGTGCCTGACTGCAAGGACGACCGCATAGGCGACACCCACTGCGGCCACGTGAAGAGCCGCCTCGCGCCGCCTGAAGAACGAGAACGCGAACAGCGCCACCCACACGTACCAGACGCCGTAGTAGCTCACGCCGTGCCCGCTGTAGTAGACGGCGCGGGTGATCAGAGCTATGCCGACGAGAAGCACTATCTGAAACGTCCAAGCGGGCATCCGCCGGAAGGCGACCAGCACGACCACGCCACCCAAATACGCCAACCCGATGTTGACCGCCAAGGCACCCACGTTGGTGTCTGGCGCGCGGGGCAAGAACAGCGAGATCAGCCCGATAGTGGCGCCCGCGATGAACAGCCAACCCAGACTCCGCGCCATGACAGCCGACTCAGGAGCAGCAAAGCCTGCCCGATCGCTGGCGGCTTGCTCGGCTACCGGCTCCATCACATCTCGGATCGGCAGCACCACCGCCCGCCTTGAGCAACACTCCCAGCCCTCGCCCTATATCGCCCCGGACTTGTGCACGCTCATGTTCCCTCGGCCAGCGCGCTCGGGTCTCGTCCGTTGCGCTCGTGAGCGCAGCCGATGCTCGGACGATCGCTCGGCCCGGAAAGCACTCGCGCCGAGGTGGTGGGCAGCAAGGATGGTTTGTGATGGATTGCCGTCACCGTCGTAGTTAGGGTGATGAGCACTCCCGTGTCCTCTTCCGAGCAGCCATCGTCGCGGACTGGCACGACATCTCGCCAGGGTGTCCTCGACTCTGCCGCGTTTGATGCCCTCTTCAGAGAGTGCGCTACCGATGTGCATGGGTATCTGATCTCTCTTCTGCGCGATCGCTCAGCGGCTGAGGATCTCACGGCGCTCGCGTTCGAGCGGCTCTACCGTTCGCGTTTGCGCCTCGATCGGCGGCGCGGGACCCCGCGCGCCTGGTTGTTCTCGATTGCTCGCAATGCCGCTTTGGATGAGCTGCGTCAAAGAAGGCGCAGGAGCAGCTACGACCTAGGGGATGATCTTGTAGACGATCGGGCCTCTCGTGACGCGCTCGAGGATGTGGAGCGTCGCGCAACGGTGCTTGATGCGCTTGCATCGTTGCCGCTTCGCGAGCGTGAGCTCGTGCTGCTGAAGTTTCACGGTCAGCTCTCTAACAGCGAGCTTGCACGTGCCCTGGGCATCAGCGAGTCCAACGCCGGCACGCGGCTTCACCGTGCGCTCACGCGGCTGCGCGAGCACTGTGCCGAAGCCGGCCGCGAGGAGATCGCATGAGGATCATTCCGTTCCCATCCGATGAGCCGTTGCCCGGCCAAGAGGCTTGGACCGCGGAGCTGGAGGCTGCGCTTCGCGGTGAGTCGCAACGCCCGGACGCGCATGCTTGGCGAGAGCTGCGCGATGACGTGCGTGCGCTCGCTCCCGGCATGACTCCCGCGTTTGAAGTGCGCCTCGCGCAGGAGCTCGAGCGCCGTGGTGCACTCGAAGGTAGCGCCGAGGATGCTGAGACGCGGATGCGGGGTCAGGACTCGGCCGGGTCACCTCGACGGATCTCGGCGGGCGACACGTCGGGTTCGCGACCGGGCGCGTTTGCGCGCCATCGGCGCGGTTCGTGGTCACTCGCATCTCATCGGCGCTCGGCTGTTGGGGCAGCCGCGGCCGTTGCGCTCGTCGCGGCACTGCTCATCTCGGGATCGCACGGATCCGCGCCTGTTATCGAGTCCCGGGCTCCCATGCAGAGAACGCCAGCCGCTGCCCTCAACGGTAGCGCCCGTGCTTCAAAAGGCGCAGCATCGTCGTCCCCCTCTTCCACGCCGGCACCTTCGGCAACGTCGGGAGGCTCGGCTGCGTCGGCACAGGCGCAGGCATCACCGTCGATCGCCGCCCCGAGCGCTACTGGCGCGTCCTCGGCGCCCGGGCGTGTGCAGCAGCTCGCGGCGTCCATCACGCTGGGCGGCACCCCCCAGAACCTGCAGGCCACATCAGACCAGGTTGCGCAGCTCACGGTGCGCGACGGCGGCTACGTGCAGTCGTCCAACGTGCAGGTTCAGCAGCAGGGAGCGAGCGAAGCCACGCTTGCGCTCAGGCTGCCCAGCGCGCGACTCGCCGCCGCGCTGGCAGCAATCGGGCGTCTGGCTCCGGTTCGCGCGGAGAACCAGTCCCTGCAGGACATCACCGGTGCGTACAACGCCGCGCACCAGCAGTTGAGCGACGCCGAAGCTGAACAGCGAGCGCTGCTGCGTGCACTCGCAGCAGCGAGCACCGAAGCACAGATCGACAGCCTGCACGCTCACCTGGCGGCGTCCCGCGCGGCGATTGCGCGAGCACAATCCTCCGTGAACTCGATCACGGCGCGTGCGAGCACGTCCGAAGTCGAAGTGAGCATCCTCGGCGACACACGCGCCGGTAGTGAAGGACTCACCCTCCACAAAGGCCTTCACGACGCAGGCCAGGTCCTGCTCGTCGTCGTCATTGCGATCCTGATCCTGGCCGCGGTACTCGTGCCGCTCACCCTCCTCGTGGCAGGCGTTGCGCGTGCGCGACGCACCTGGCGCCGATACCAGCGCGAGCAGGCTCTGAATGCACCCTGACACCGGGCGATTATGGCATCACGCAGCCATTCCTGCTCCAGGTACCCAGAGGCCTAAGGCTCGCCGGCCGCGACGGTCCTGACCACCGCGAGACCGGGACGAGCTGGTTGGGCCGGCTGCACCACACGGCGCCAGCGAGCGCAGACGAGACGGCTCGCTTGTGCTGCGGCCGGAGCACGAGCGGCTCTCCGATGTGCTCCGCGAGACCGAGGGCCAGATCTTCCGCGATGAGGAGTTTGCAGCTCATCTGCAGCGCGTCGCTGCGACGGAGGACAACCTGCCGCGCGATCAACCGGCCCAGCGGTGCCGACGTTTGACCGCGAGTTGGCACGGGCGCTACTGTGTGCCTGTGGCGTCCACCATCGACTTCACGATCGCCTTTGACGGACCCGATGCGGACGGCTGGATCGTCGCCCGCGTGCTGGAGGTTCCCGGGGCACTCAGCCAGGGCCGAACGCGCGAGCAGGCGAGGGAAAACGTGCTCGACGCGCTGCGTACGGTGCTCGCGCCGGACGACGAGCTTTCCGGGCGACCCTCCGGCGAGGATCTCGAGCATCTGCGGTTCGTTGCTGCGGCGTGAAGCGCCGCGAGCTCGAACGTCACCTCCGCGAGCACGGCTGCCACGAGGTCGGCGGCTCTAAGCACGCGAAGTGGCGGGGTCCGAAAGATGAGGTCTCGGCCGTCCCGCGCCACAAGGAGATCGGGCCGGGCTTGACCCGGGCCAATGCGAGCAGCTCGGCGTTCCGGCATCGCCGAACCGGCGCTGACGGCCCCCTTAGACCCGGTTGCTCCGATGTTGTGAGACACGTTGCGACCGCAGCACTCACGGAGGAGTCATCTGGGCAACGGGGTAATCAAGATGGCCGTCAGTCATGTCCTCGAAGGCGCCGATCGCGACCTGTCCGTTCCCGTGCGGATGCGGGTACAAAGACGGAACCACGATGGCCTCCTTGAGCATCTCATGGAGCCGGTCGCCCGGCAAGCCCGTCGGCGGGCTGCGGACATGATCCGCGACGCGGGATGACGATCTCGACTGTCGGGCCAGGCCTTTCTTCGACGGGAAGGTCCGGAAGCCGCTTCAGCTCGTCCGTGGGCGCGACTGCAGGTGCGCCTCACTCTCGCTTTGCGCAGATCGCGAGAGCACTCGGAACGTCGGCGAGACTGCTGCTTTTCGTCGTGGCTGTTGCACAAACCCCCGGCGGGCTCACTGAAGCCTTTCTAAGGGTGGGGTCGAAAAAGCCGCAAGTCCTGGCGCGCCCGCGGCGCGCCGTGCTCGGCCTCGGCGCTGCGGGGCCCCGCAGCGACCGTCACAGCGAGCGTGGCCCAGGTCTTCGCCGACGGCTTTGTGCAACAGCCACCGTCCCGAGCAGGCGTGGACGGACGCGCCTCGTGGGCGCTCGCTTAGCGCGCGAAGCGGAAGCGCCGCCCCACCCGTGAAGGCTTTGACTACGATCGGCGAGTGGGTCCTTTGACGCATCTTGAGGCGACGCAGTGCGAGTTCGCGCCACTCGTTGTCACGCTGCCGTATCTGCTGCGCCGCATCTCGCCACGACTGGTCCAGCCATTGGCACGCAGCTTCGAACGGATCGTGACGCGCGCGTGAACCAGGGAGGCAGACCGAGCATGAACGACCAGGTCGCCATCATCACCGGCGCCGCGAGCGGTATCGGCCGGCATTTCGCCACCGAACTGCGGCGCCGCCGTCCACAGATGCGGCTCGTGCTGGCGGACGTCAACAACGAGGCACTTGCCGAGGCTTTCCCGGCGGGCAAGAACCTCGTGCTCGAGGCGTTCGACGTCCGCTCGGCGGACAGATGGCAGCGCGTGGTCGATGAGACGATCGCGCGTTTCGGCGCCGTCGACTACCTGTTCAACATCGCGGGCATCGATCGGGTGGCCATGTTCATCGACCAGCCGCTCGGAAACATCGACGCGCTCGTCGACATCAACCTCAAGGGCGCTCTCTACGGCATGCGGATCGTCGCCGGGCACATGGCCGACCGTGGCTCGGGGCACATCATCAACGTGGCCTCGCTCGCCGGTGTGTCACCGACACCTGGCACGACGCTCTACTCGGCGACGAAGTTCGGCCTGCGAGCGGTGTCTCTCGGAGCAGCAGTCGAGCTCCGCCAGCACGGGGTGTACGTAACGGTGATCTGCCCCGACCTCGTGGACACCCCGCTCTTTGACCAGCACATCGTCGAAGCGGATCCTGAGGCCGCCGCGCTGGTCTTCTCCGGCTCGCGGGCGTTGAGGGCCGATGAGGTGAGCGAGGCGATCTTCCGCGCCATGCGTGACCGGCCGCTCGAGATCGACCTGCCCTTCGGCCGCGGCCTGCTCTCCAAGCTCGCTAGCGCCGCACCCTCTGTCCTGCTGCTCCTCTACGGACCGCTCAAGCGCAAGGGGCTGGGCCAGATCGAGCGCATTCGCCGCGAGCGAGGCCTTGCATGAGTACCGCGCCATCCACGCCGGTCAACCAGGTCTGCATCGTCGCCCGGAACGGCAAGCTGACCGCGCGCTGGTACACGGCGGGTCTCGGGATGCTGCCGGCCGGGCGCACCGTCTTCTTCGGGAAGCTCGCCGAACGCGTGCAGGCGGTCCCCGGCCCACTGTTTCATGCGTTCTGGGCGCTCGACGGGCAGGGATTCTTCCAGGTGGAGATCTTCCAGTACCTCAAGCCGTCCTCGCGCCCACGACGACTCGACTGGACGCCGGCTGACTGGGGCTACTCGACGGTTGGCGTGCACGTGCGCGACTTCGACGCGGCGCTCGCGCGCCTCGCGGCGCTTGGCTCGCTCCCCTACACGGAGCCAATCGGTCCGGTCGGCGAGCGCCGCGTCTGCATGCCCGACCCCGACGGCAATCTCGTCGAGCTCCATGAGCGCGACCCGCTCGCGGAGATCGCGCCACCGCTGGAGCGCCCCGACCTCGACGCGACTGTGCGGGTCGTCACCGTCTCCGTTCCGAACCTCGAAGCATTCTGCGCGCGCGCCGAGCGCGGCTTCGGCCTGGTGCGCGAGGACCTGCGCCTCCACGGGCCCGAGCACGAGCACCTCTGGGGACTCGACGGGGCCGAGCGGAACGCTGCGGTTCTGCGCGGCGGTGGCGTGGCGCTCGAGGTCGTCGAGTACGCGAGCCCCCGCGGGCGCCCGTGGCCCGACGGCCATCGCCTCTCGGACTTCGGATGCATGAACGTCGCAGTCGGCTTCCGCGACAGCGGCGAGTTCGACCGCTGTTTCGCCAGCGTGCGGGCGGAGGGCTGGACCCCGCACGCAAGGCCGGTCGAGGCCGGGCTCGCTCGCGTCATGTACGTCGACGACCCGGACGGCTTTGACGTCGAGATGCTGTGCGCGAGGACCTGGGCTGATCGGCTCACCGGGTTCGCTCCGAGCACGCCCTATGCGGTCGCCGAGCAGCTAAGCGATGCGGCGCCGGCCGACGTCTGGGCGCGCGTCTCGGACATCGCCGGCATGAAGTCGTGGTCCGGCCTGCAGGTGCGGGTTGAGGAGCCCGGATCTCCGGGCGTCGGCACACGACGACGAGTAAAGATCATGGGCAGCTGGGTCACCGAGAAGATCGTCGAATGGGATCCCCCGAACCGCTATGCCTACGAGCTAACGGGCGGCGCGCCGCTCTCAAACCACCACGGGGAGGTCCACGTCATCCCCGAAGGTGAGGGCTCGCGCATCCGCTGGGCCGTGCGCTTCCGCCCGCGCATCCCGCTCACCGGCCGCCTCATCGCCGCCGCACTCGAGCATCTACTACGGCAGGCGCTTAGCGGTCTGGCTTCGAACGGCGAGCGACCGGTGTAGGGGAGGGTGGCTCATGCTGGTGAGCGAACCGCATGCTGTCGTCGCCATGCGCCTCGCCGCAAACCTACGCTCCGGCACACTGGATCTCCCGTCGACCTTCAACAGTTCGGAACGCTCCCACTGTCGATCCCCCACAAGTCATCCAGCCCCACACGTGCGAAGCTCCACACATGAGCACACCATTCGCCGACCTGTGGGGTGCATTTAGTCGATCGGGTGTGGCCTTGCGCAGCTACCGTGTACTCGTGGATGAGGCCGCCGAGCCGGTCGTGTCTGCGGATTGCAGTCGCTGACGGGCTTGCCGTTGTTGGCGGCGGGTGCCGAGGTTCGGGAGGGGCGAGGCCGAGCGCGCGGTGCGGCCTGTGGGCGTTGTAGTGCTCGACGAACTCGCGTAGAACGTGCTGTAGGTGCCTGCGGTTGGCGATTATCAGCCAGTCGAGGCACTCTCGTCTGATGGTGCCGACGAATCGCTCGCAGGTCGCGTTGGCCTTCGGTGCTCTGAGCGGCGTACGGATCACCCGGATCCCCTCGGTGTTGAACACCGTGTCGAAGCCTTGCGTGAACTTCCCGTCGTTGTCACGGATGAGAAGCTCGAGACGCTCTGGGCGCTCGGAGACCGAGAACACGAAGTTCCTCGCCTGCTGCGCCGTGCACGCCCCGTCGGGTTTCTCGGTCATGCCGGTGAGGTGCACCCGCCGGGTGGAGAGCTCGATGAAAAACAACACATAGATCCGCCGCAGCGTGATCGTGTCGACCGTGAAGAAGTCGCACGCGATGATGCTCTGGGCTTGCCCGCGGATGAACCCGCTCCAGGACATCCCGCCGCGCCGGCCCGCCGGCCCGATCCCTGCGCTCCTCAGGACGTTGCGAACGCTCGTCGGAGAGACCTGGATCCCGAGCCCGATCAGCTCGCCCGTGATCCGCCGGTATCCCCATCGCGGGTTCTCTCGCGCGAGCCGAAGTATGAGCTCTCGAACCTCCCGGCTGACCCTCGGGCGCCCGGGACGGCGTCCTGGATAGCTCCAGCGGCGAGCAACGAGCCGGCGATGCCACGCCAGCAGCGTGTCTGGGGTCACGAAGAACACCTCCCGGCGCGACCGCGGGAGCAGCCGGCTCGCCGCCGCCAAGAAAGCACGGTCCGCGGGCCGAAGTGCCGGGCGCGAGACCTCTCGGCGCAGCACCGCGATCTCGTGGCGCAGGACGACGATCTCCAGCTCCTTGAACTCAGACGAGCGAAAGCACAGCAGCACGAGCGCCATCACCCCTCCCAACAGCACGTACAGCAACGACGCCAGCACCAGCCCCTCCCCTCATCGACCGAGCCAGCGACACTACGGCCTCGAGCGCCCAAAACGCCCATACCAGCAGGCACAATCGAGTTTATGCACCCCACAAGCGCCTGACACGGCGCCGTCAGAGAAGACGCGCCTGGGCTGAACCGCTGGGTGTTGCGCGTGCGGATGCGGGGACAAAGACGGAACCACGACGGACTCCTGGAGCACCTTATGGAGCCGGTCGCTCGGCAAGCCCGCCGGCGCGCTGCGCAGATGATCCGCGACGCAGCATCACGATCCAAAGACTGAGCAGTCCAAATCCCGGATGCTGGTGTGGCGTGCGCTCCGCATTCAAGTAGCGCCGAGTCCTGTCGATACCGAACTGTGGCACGCCTCGCCAGATCGGCATTCGCCCTTGCTCTCGCACTCACGTGCTCAACCTCCGCGGCGGCGGCTGCCCCGACGATCAAAGAGTTCAAAATCCCCTCCAAAGACCTCGCGCCGAGCGGGATCGTGACCGGAGCCGACGGCAACCTCTGGTTCGCCACAGCCGCTCAACAAGGCGTGGGGCGCAGCACGCCGACCGGCACGATCTCCGCATTCAAAACCGGTTTCAGCGGCCCCTCACAGGAAGTCGCCGCGGGCGCAGACGGAAACCTCTGGTTCACCGAGCCGAACGACGACAAGATCGGTCGGATCACGACCCTCGGGACGGTCACCGAGTACTCGGCCGAAGGCAAACCCTCGGGGATCACCGCCGGATCCGACGGAAACCTTTGGTTCACCGAGTCGGCCAACCCGGGTGCGATCGGCCGGATCACCACCACGGGCACGATCACCGAGTACAGGGCCGGCCTGACGGCGAGCAGCAAACCGCTGGGGATCACCGCTGGCCCGGACGGTGCCCTCTGGTTCACCGAGTCCGCGAACCCCGCTGCGATCGGCCACATCACCACCACGGGCACGATCACCGAGTACACGACCGGCCTGACCTCGAGCAGCAAACCGCTGGGGATCACCGCTGGCCCGGACGGTGCCCTCTGGTTCACCGAGTCCGCGAACCCCGCTGCGATCGGCCACATCACCACCACGGGCACGATCACCGAGTACAGGTCGGGCCTGACGGCGAACAGCCAGCCCACGGGGATCACCGCGGCAGACGACGGCAATCTCTACTTCACCGAGGCGGCCGGCCCCGGGAGGATCGGGACCATCACTCCCGCCGGCCTGATCTCGGAGCTGACCACCCCGACGAACAACAGCCAGCCCGCCGGCATTACGGCGGGTCCCGACGGCAACCTCTGGTTCACCGAGGCGGGCAATCGCGGGCAGATCGCAACCATGACGGTGGCTCCCGCCGCCAAAGCCGCAGTGGCCACCAGCCTAACCGAGCGAGGTGCGACACTCAACGCCGAAGTCGCTGCGAATTCCCAGTCGACGACCTATCGCTTCGAATACGGGCCGACCGCGGCCTACGGCTCCCAGACATCGGCGGCCTCGGCGGGCGCGGGCGCGGGCTTCGCTGCGGTGTCAACACCGGTGACTGGCCTGACTGCCGGCAGTGTCTACCACTTCAGAGTGCTGGCGAGCAACGCGACCGGAACGACCTACGGTCCGGACAGCACCTTCACGACGACCACGCCGCCGGCGACGCTCACCCAGCCCACGACGGAAGTCACGACGACGGGCGCCATGCTCAACGGCGCCATCAACCCCAACAGTCAGGCGACCACCTACCACTTCGAATGGGGCACCAGCACTGCATATGGAAGTCAGCTGCCGCTGGTGGACGCGAGCGTCGGCTCGGACAGCAGCCAACATCTCCTCGCACAGAGCCTCGCGGGACTGACGCCTGGCACCCTCTACCACTTCCGCTTGGTGGCGACCAACTGCGGCGGCTGCGCCGAGGGCACCACCTACGGCTCCGACCAGGTGTTCGCCACCGCGGTTCCACCCGCCGCCATCACAGGCGGCGCGGAACACGTCGGCCTGAGCACCGCCGCGGTGACCGGGGCGGTCAACCCGCATGGCGTGATGACAACGTACCACGTGGATTGGGGTGAAACATCCGCCTACGGCAGCCAGACCCCCGCCGCCGATGCGCCCGTCGGATCGGACAGCATCCAACACACGCTCGCCGAGAGCCTCACGGGCTTGGCGCCCGGCGCCGTCTACCACTACCGTATCGTCGCAACGAACTGCGGAGGCTGCCTGGCGGGCACGAGCTTCGGAAGCGACATGACCTTCACGACCGAAAGTCTGCCGCTTGCGAGCCTTGCCCCGCTCGTTCTGACCGGCTCGCCCTTGGGCGCTCGACCGGCACCTCTGCAGCCTTCGGCGGCAGTGCTGGGCCGGACCGCCGTCGCGGATGTTCTCTCGGGAAGCGTGACGGTGAGGACGCCTGGCTCTGCGGCACCTCAGCCGCTCGCCGCCGCTGGCAACATACCGATGGGCTCCCTTGTCGATGCCAGCCAGGGCGTGGTCCGACTCATCACGGCGGTTGATCTGATCGGGCACGTGCAGTCGGCGACCCTCTGGGGCGGAGTGTTCGCGATCGGTCAGACAGCCTCGCAGCACGGGATGACGACGATGACGCTCGCGGGTTCTTTGAGATGTCCCGGGCGAGCGCGACGCGCGAGTCTCCTCGCGGCGGGCGCCCGAGCGAGTCGCCGCGGATCCTCTCGCACCCTGTGGGCCAAGGACAACCACGGTCACTTCAGCACCCGGGGCCAGAACAGCGTGGCCACCGTGCGCGGCACCTACTGGGAGACGGTTGACCGCTGCAACGGCACGCTCACAGTGGTGAGGAAGGGAGCCGTGAGCGTCCGCGACATCCACCGTCGCCGGACGGTGCTGGTCAGGGCGGGACACAGCTATTTCGCGGTGCGCTGAGCAGCGCAGGGAGCTACCAACGGTGAAGCCTCGCCTCGCGGCCACCCCAAAGACACTCGCTGTAGCCGTTGCGGCCATGATCGCTGTGGCTGGCGGGCTGATCTCGTACACGGCTGGCGCCTGGCCACGCGTCGAGAACGACACGCTCGACCTTCGCTTCGGCGTGCGCGGGCCGACACCGGCTCCGTCGGATGTCGTGGTCGTAGTGATCGACGGCAAGACGTTCTCCGATCTGCAGCTGCAGTGGCCGTTCCCCCGCTCGCTGCATGCCGCGGTGATCGATCGCCTGCGAGCCGATCGAGCGAAGGCGATCGCCTATGACATCCAGTTCACCGAGCCGAGCCGTAGCGAACGTGCCGACCTCGCGCTCTACCACGCGATAGGACGAGCAGGGAATGTCGTGCTCGCGACGACCGAAGTCGACGCCTCAGGCCACACCAACGTACTCGGTGGCGATGCCAACCTGCGCCCGATTCATGCGGTGGCTGCCGCCAGCAACCTCCCTGCTGACGCCGGCGGGATCATCCGCCGCTATCCCTATTCGCTGCTGGGACTGAAGAGCGTCGCCGTCGCGGCGGTGCAGATGGCAGGGCATGAGATCAGCCGCGCGCGCTTCCAGCCCGCCGGGGCGCTGATCGACTTCCGCGGACCACCGGGCACGATCAGGACCGTTTCCTTCTCAGATGTCCTACGCGGTCGAGTCGACCCGCGGATGTTCGCCGGCAAGATCGTCGTCGTCGGCGCGGCTGCGCCGACCCTGCAGGACGTCCATCCGACGTCGACCGCGTCGGCCACCCCCATGGCGGGTCCGGAGATCCAGGCCAACGCTATCTGGACAGCGCTCCACGGGAACCCCCTTCAGCCGGCTTCATCCTGGCTCGCGCTCATCGGGATCCTGCTGTGCGCGCTCACCGCGCCGCTCGCCTCGCTGCGGTTCGGTGTTCTCGCATCGGCTCTCATCGCGGTGGGCGTCGCCGGCGCCTACCTCGGGGCAGCACAGATCGCGTTCGACTCAGGGACGGTCCTCGTGCTCAGCTATCCGCTCGCGGCCTGGGCGCTCGCGACGGTCGGCATGGTGGCGGCCAGCTACGCTGCCGCGTTCATCGAGCGTAACGCCTTCTCGCGGCAGCTACACGAAAGCCAGGTCGAGCTCATACAGCGTCTGGCGCAGGCCATCGAGTCGCGCGACGCGGAGACGGGCGAGCACGTCCATCGCATCGGCGTGCTGAGCGAGCGTCTCGCCCTTGACATCGGCTGGAGCCCAGCGGAGGCCGAGACGCTCCGGCACGCGAGCGTGATGCATGACATCGGCAAGATCGGCATACCCGACCGGGTCCTGCTGAAGCCCGGTGAGCTCGACGCCGAGGAGTGGGAGACCATCAAGGCGCACACGACTCTCGGTTCTCAGATCCTCGCCGGGTCGGCCAACCCCCTCGTGCAGATGGCGGAGAGCATCGCCCGCTGCCATCACGAGCACTGGGACGGCAGCGGCTACCCGGCCGGTTTGAAGGGCGAGGAGATTCCGCTCGTGGGGCGCATCTGCGCTGTGGTGGACGTGTATGACGCCCTTCTCTCCAAGAGGTCCTACAAGGAGGCGTGGCGGATGGAGGACGTGCTGGCAGAGATCGAGCGCGGTAGTGGCACCCGCTTCGATCCCGATCTGGTGTCCGCGTTTCTCAAGCTCGCACCACACCTCGCCGAGGAGCTCCACGCCTCTCTCGAGAGAGAAGCATCGTTGGCAGTGGTGAAGCCAGCGACGGCTTGAAGGTGACCACGCCATAGGACCCGACTCGCTCCCAGCGGGGCGCGCCGCTCTCGTTGAGATTCACACGCAGAGCATAACCCCGCGGGCAGGGATTGAAAGGGACTCGAACCAGTCTTCCCTGGAAATCAACGAGAAAACGACCAGGCTCATTCGGGTCTTGCTCGGTAGTTTGGCTCTCCCAAGCCATATATGAGCGCCAATGCGGATGCGGGTACAAAGACGGAACCACGACGGCATCCTGGGGCATCTCATGGAGCCCGTCGCTCGGCAAGCTCGTCGGCGGGCCGCGGACATGATCCGCGACGCGGGATGACGATCTCGAGTGTCGGTTCAGGCCTTCCTTCGACGGGAAGGTCCGGAATTCGCTTCAGCTCGTCCGTGGGCGCGACTGCAGGTGCGACTCACTCTCGCTTTGCGCGGATTGCGAGAGCGCTCGGAACGCCGGCGGTGCGCCTGCTTTTCGTCCGATGCGCAAGTGAGGCCAGCACGATCCGTACGCCCGCCGGCTCGCGGAAGCGAAAGTGAGCGTTAGCTCGTCGCTGGTTTCGAGTCCAGGCTGTCGATCAGTGAACAGCCCTGAAATGAGACCGCAGAAGCGCCTCCACTGTGAAGACGACGACAAAGGCGAAAAGGGCCGCACTGCCCACGAGCGCTGCAAACTGGGTTGGTCCGGCAGCGGATGGGTTACTGCCGACGATCCACCACAGGGAGTCACGGAAGGCTAGTGACGCGATAGCAGCAATGCACCCACCCACGCCAGCATCGACCGCCCGCCGCTGCACGCCATACAGCTGCGTTGAGCTTTGGATAACGCCAAGATACGAGCCGGCCAAGACGAGGAAAGCAAACATCCCGCAGGTTCCGAGGCACATTGCCAGCAGCGCCACAGACAGGGAGTACCCCTCCCGAACCCCCTGATAGCCGAACACTGTCACCCCAAACACTCCACTAGCGATCGCAGCGGCAACCAGCGGATGACGGCGCACCTCGCTCACAAACATCCGATCGACCCAGGCCAGCACGATGAGTCCGGGCCGGCGAAGCGGGCCAAGCCAATGGCTCTCCCGCCTCGCAACGGTTACCACGTCTGCGAGCCAGTCCGAGCCATGCGCGTTGTCCGTCCGGCCGAGGCTTCGCGGTCGTGGAGCACGACGAAGATCGACGATGACCTTGCCGGTCACGATTGTGGAGAGGATGAGGAGTGCAACGAGTACGCCGGTCGCGCCAGTCGTCCACTGCGATCGGTTCGCCCCTACAGCAACAGCCACCCAGGCGGTAAGCAGCTCGACCACGATGGCCGCGACGGCGACACGGCATCCACGGAGGACCGCAACAGTCCGAGTGATCGACAATGGTTCTGCCTTGCGGCATAGCGAGACTTGTACGAGAAAGCAGGCCGCAACGAGGGGGACAAAGAACATCGTGAACGAGAACACGGTGTCATACGGATCGCTCTCCCACGGGGCGTGGTAGTACATCGGCTTGATCTGCTTTGTTGCTGTGAAGACAAAGAACACGGCTGACGCCATCAGGGTGCCAAATGCCGCTCGCCCGATCAACGGCCGTCTCGGGTCACCAACCGGCATCACGTCGAGAGGCTGTCGCTGAACGCTCACGCTCCCATTATCGCCGATCAAACGCCCGCGAGGCTACCGACTGGGCGGGTACGCCAACACTTGTCCAGTCGCTCGATATGTCGTACTCAGTTCGACCGCAAGTGCATGCGCTCCTGATGCCCTTGATCGCTGCTTTCGCACACAAGCGAGCCATCGCAGCAGCGGGATAGTTCGAACCAGCGGAACTGGGCGAAGGTAGCACAACTTTGACCGGGGCGCGTTTCGAACAGTTCATGCCGGAGATGCCTGGCCAGGGCAAAGAAGCAGCCCGCTGATAGCCCGTTCGGGCCGGGCGGGGCCTGCGGTATCGGCGCAAGCGAGCCGAGCGCGGGACATGCACAGCCTCTCAAGGGCGGTCCACCGTCGGCTACCATTGGGCGATGGAGACGATCGATCATGCCCGCGGGCGCAAGGCCTTCTGGCTTACAGTCTCGGCGTTCCTGTGGTCACTCGGCTTCTTTGCTGCGGCGTTTGTCGCACCGAGTGGGAGCGGGACTGGCCAGAATGCGCACGGCGGAACGGTTGAAACGGCAAGCCCGCGAACCTTGACGCTCGCCGATCAATACGGTCCTAAAGTCGTCGCGATAATGGCGATACCTGCCATCCTCACAGCGGTTGCCTGGCTCGCCCTGCACCGCAAGTGTCAAGGGAGTCACCGAGGTGGCGTCGCCTGGGGATCTATTCTCCTGCTAGCTGGCTACGTCCTGGCCACCGGATTCAGCGTTGGGTTGTTCGCGGTCCCCGGCATTGTGCTCTTGGTAGTGGCGGCCGAATTGACTCCTCGGCCAGGCCACGAGCTGGGCGCACCGCATACGCCCGTGTGATGGGCACGAGCCCGCACGAGTCTGGGGACGGGCCGGCGACTGCGAGACCGCCTACCGCGAGACATCGGACAAGATGCGCCGCCAGTTCAACCTCGCGTTCTTCAAGCGCCTGATCACCGGCGACGACTACAACGTCCCGGGCGAGCTAGCTGAACCTTCGACGTGATCCTCGGCGAAGAGCTACGGCGAGCAGCTGTCGCCAGCGAGAATGAGGCGCTCGCACACGCCGTCGACGAGGCCAAACGACAGCGAGCCATCGACAGCGAGCGGCGCCCACACGAAGTCGACGGCGTGCTCGCACACGCAGAAGACCCCGGCTCCTCTTGGGAGGAGGGTCCTCGCCAGAAGATTTTGATGCGGATGCGGGTACAAAGACGGAACCACGGCGGGCTCCTCGAGGATCTCATGGAGCCGGTCGCTCGGCAAGCCCGTCGGCGGGCTGCGGAGATGCTCCGCGACGCGGCATGACGATCGCGAGTGTTCGATCTAGGCCTGTCGCTTCGGCA
>OCZT010000911.1_pt1 | contig 30052 bp, 30 predicted proteins | sample 1539031 | NCBI WGS metagenome assembly OCZT01 (sample SAMEA3539308, study PRJEB22396) | soil metagenome | biome: tundra; feature: field; material: soil | place: USA | collected 2010-05 | depth 0.15 m | reverse complement strand
GCAGAGAAAAGGCCCAACCGACTGTTTACTAAAAACACAGGTCTCTGCTAAAGCGAAAGCTGATGTATAGGGGCTGACGCCTGCCCGGTGCCGGAAGGTTAAGGAGCGATGTTCACGCATCAAACTGAAGCCCCGGTGAACGGCGGCCGTAACTATAACGGTCCTAAGGTGGAAGAGCTGCCTTAGTAAAATCTGGCCAAATGCTGGAACATCTGTTCGTATCTCGAGCTACAATTGAGTAGTGGCGACATCACTCAAGAGTGACAATGCTCCGAGTGCAGAAAATCAGCAGGAAAGACTGGTCAGAACAGGTTGGATTATTGGTTTTGTAGACGGAGAAGGATGCTTCTCAATCGGGCTGTGCGGCAACAGAGCCGACCGGGCCGAAAGGGATACAGAACTGGCTATCAAGTGTTTCCTGAGTTCGTAGTGACGCAAGGCGCGAAAAGCCTGGCGGCGCTTCAAGAGCTTGAGGGTTTCTTCGGAGTTGGCCAGGTGCTGATCAATCGGCGCCAGGACAACCACAAGGAGCACTTGCATCGTTACGTTGTGCGAAGTCTCGACGACTTGCGGTCAGTGATCATCCCGTTCTTTCGGGAGTTCACACTTCGGACCGCCAAGAGAGAGGACTTTCACAGGTTTGCGCAGTGTGTCGAGATCATCTCGACAGGCCGCCATCTGCGAAATGATGGACTGGTCGATCTGCTTGAAATCATGCAGACGATGAACCGCCAAAAATCCAGGACTGAGCTGATCAGAATCCTCAGAGACCATACGCCAGAGACCTGAGACACCAGGTCATGAGATGGTCCCATCTGCATGGCGACATGCAGGGGTGATAGTCACCCGCTTGACGTCATCGGTCAAGTAAGGTCGTAAGCGAAATTCCTTGTCGGGTAAGTGGAATGCGAGCCCGTACCGGCTTATATCGGTGGAGCCCGAACGACGGCGTGCGGCTGTCGAGGGTGGTACCGAGGGAAGTCGTCTCGTGAGAGATTGACCCCGTATCGACTGAGGCTTAAGTGCCGAGGGCGGTTTTCATCGCGTAAGCGAAATCTATGAACCGCCAAGACGCCGGCAGACGCACAAGCGTCTGAAGATATAGTCAGTGCCTCCAGTAATGGGGGAGGAACACGAAGTTCCGACCCGCACGAATGGCGTAACGAGTTGGGCGCTGTCTCGACTACACACTCGGCGAAACTGAAGTACCTGTGAAGATACAGGTTACGCGCGGCAGGACGGAAAGACCCCGTGGAGCTTTACTGCAACTTGTCACTGGTCAGGGGCCTAGCATGTAGAGGATAGCTGGGAGACTGCGAAGCTCGGGCGCTAGCTCGGGTGGAGTCAACCTTGGAATACCAGCCTTGTTAAATCTTTGATCTAACCAACACCGTTATCCGGTGTTGGGACCGTGGCAGGCAGGCAGTTTGACTGGGGCGGTCGCCTCCCAAAAAGTAACGGAGGCGCCCAAAGGTTCCCTCAGCCTGGGCGGAAATCAGGCGTAGAGTGCAATGGCATAAGGGAGCTTGACTGTGAGACTTACAAGTCGAGCAGGGACGAAAGTCGGGCAAAGTGATCCCACGGTACCGAGTGGAAGGGCCGTGGCTCAACGGATAAAAGCTACCCCGGGGATAACAGGCTTATCTTGCCCAAGAGTTCACATCGACGGCAAGGTTTGGCACCTCGATGTCGGCTCGTCGCATCCTGGGGGTGGAGTCGCTCCCAAGGGTTGGGCTGTTCGCCCATTAAAGCGGTACGCGAGCTGGGTTTAGAACGTCGTGAGACAGTGGAATCAAGAACGCGCTGTCTATAAATCTGGCTATTTGCTGGAAACTCCGAGAATCCCTGGCTACTGTAGCGAACGCATGTTCGGTATAGTGAAAATGTGCAGGGTGCGGACAATCAGCAGGAAAGGCTGGATAGTTACATCGCTGGACGTCGATGGCGAAGGTTGCTTTGCCATCTCAATTCAGCACAACACATCCTGTCGAACCCGACTTCAACTGGTTCCCGAGTTTCATGTCAGCCAGAACGATGACCGAGCAGAAGTGCTCGGCCTCATTCGCGATCGGCTGGGATGCGGGTATATCAGGAGAAACGGGAGGAAAGATCGAGCGCTTGTCTTTGTGGTGCGCCGACGAGAGGATCTGATGGAGAGGGTCATTCCCTTCTTCGAGGAGAACCCGCTTCGTTCGGCAAAGCACAAGGAATTCCAGGCGTTTGCAGCGATCGTGAAAGCGATGGCTGCGAGCAGGCATCGCAGTGATGCCGGCTTTCGAGAGCTCCTAAGCAGGGCGACCACCATGAACGGTGGTGGCCGCTTTCGACAGAGGCGTTGGATGGAGATCAACTATCCAGAATCCCCAGAGACTACACGCCAGACAGGAGAGATCCTGAAGATATAGTCCGAGCTGCATGGCGACATGCAGAGCCAGGCAGAAATGCCCTGGCCCCCGGCTGCAACCGGGAGTAACAAAACTGTCGGTCCCTATCCGCCGTGCGCGTAAGAGTCTTGAGAGGAGTTGACCTCAGTACGAGAGGACCGGGTTGAACGAACCTCTAGTGGACCGGTTGTTCCGCCAGGAGCACCGCCGGGTAGCCATGTTCGGATGGGATAAGCGCTGAAAGCATCTAAGTGCGAAGCCCACCTCAAGATAAGGACTCTCACCGGGTTAACCGGGTAAGGCCCCAGCGAGACCAGCTGGTTGATAGGCCGGAGGTGTAAGAAGGGTGACCTTTTAAGCTGACCGGTACTAATAGGCCGAGGGCTTGGCCATCTACCTATCCCACTACACAGTGTCAATGCCAGCAATGGCGATCTGAAGCTTCTTCGCTAGTTCGTTCCGGCGCCTCGAAGGCGTCAACCGGCGCTTTAACGCGCCGACAATTGAATAGATAAACAAAGGTACTGGGTGACCATAGCGGTGGGGAAACACCTGTTCCCATCCCGAACACAGTCGTTAAGCCCACCAGCGCCGATGGTACTTCGAGAGTTATCTCGTGGGAGAGTAGGTCGTTGCCCAGTATTTTTTTCTTTGCCTGGACCCCATTGGGGGTGGAATCAGGCGGAGTTGGGGCCTATATTGGGTGTCCTGCATGACTGACATCAAGCGCGTCCAGGTGGTAGCGACTTCGGAGACCTTCCGCAAAATGCTGCGCTTCTACTTCACCAAGGCCGGCTATGAAGTGGAAACGGTACGCACCGCTGATGAGTCCCTGCGTTTCAAGGCTGGCGTGCCCGACGCCGTGCTCTGCGAGGAAAACCTCAAGGGCATGGACGGGCTCCAACTGGTGCGGCAGCTAAGGGCGAGCCCCGTGACGGCGCGGATCCAGATCATGGTGCTGGCGGGCAACGCCACCGACGCCAAGGTCCAGGAGGCGATCGCTGCCGGCGCTAACGAATGCATGCGCCGCGACGCCAAGGTGCAGGACATTGGCGACCGCCTGGCCGAGATGTTCGCCGCCGCCGCAGACGATGGCCCGGGCCCCTCGGGGGAGAGCGCCCCGGCCCACTCGATCTGTGTAATCAGCGCCCGCGGGGGCAGCGGCAAGACCTTCGTGGCCACCAGCTTGGGCGTCGCCCTGGCGCAGCGCCGAGGCGCGACAACCGCGCTCCTGGACCTGAACCTCGAGTTCGGGACAACCGCGATGATGCTTGACCTGCGGCCGGTCTACACCCTCAGGGACGTCGCCGAGGCGGCTGTCTCCAACGTCTCCGACGCCGAGTTCGACGGCATGCTCCTTCGCCACTCCAGCGGTCTGCGAGTGGTCCCCGCGGTGGCCCGGCCAGGCGACTCGGAGCTGATTCCCGAAGGCTCGCTGCCCAAGATCATCGAGCGGCTGCGCCGGATGTACGACCATCTCGTGGTCGACGGTCGACCGTCTTTCCGCGAGGTGATGCTGGAGCTCTGGGAGAACTCAGACCACCTCGTGATCACCTGTCCGCCGGAGGTCATCTCGGTCCTGGTCACCCGTTCGCTCCTGGAGGCTGTCGAGGTTCTCTCCGTCGACCCGGCGAAGATCCTGCTGGTGGTCAATCACCTGGCGCCGAAGGCCAGGTTGACCGCCCAGCAGGTTGAGCGAGGGCTGGGCCGCGACGCGATCACCCTGCCGTACGGGGGCGAACAGCTGCACCGCGCTGTCGACGTAGGCCGGGCATACATCCTGGAGCGCCCGAACGATCCAACCGCGGTGGCCCTGCAGAAACTCGCCAACGACCTTGTGGAGCGCCACGCGGAGCGCAACCGGGTGCTGGCCGCCAGCTGAACCCGCAAAAGCGGGAGCTGACCCGCAAAAGCGGGCTTTGACCCGGAACAGAAAGAGGCCCCAGATTTCTCCGGGGCCTCATTTTTCCAGCTTGGCGCTAGGTGGTGGACTCGCCAGACGCCCTCAGATGCCAACCCCATCGTCGGCTCGAGGGTCCGGCTGTTGACTCGCGCAAGCGTTGCTTGCCTACGCTGTGGCCGTCAGAGCCCTCTTATCGACCGCGCTGTCCTTTATCTCCACCGTTGCGTTGCAAATACGTTTTCTACATTCCATCGGCACCACCTCCTGGCGGTTGCGAGGGGCTCGGACAGCCCGATCTGATAATCCGCCCCGATTCTAACATCAGACTTTGGCGCCAATGACGACTGGTGACATCGCCTCCAAGCGCGTCCTGGCGATCGACGCGAGCCGCATGGCTGTCGATCGCTGCGGCATCGAGAACTACTTGCACCAGCTCCTCCCGCACCTTGCGCTGGCGTGGTCGTCGTCCGCGGTGGGCGGCCGCGCGGTGCGTGTCTTCGGCTCCCACCTCGACGTCGTCGCTCATGTGCAACCACCCCTGCAGGTGACGCCTGGGGGGAGGACGGGGTTGGACGCAGCTGCGCCTTGCGCCGGCGTTGAGGAAGGTCGAAGCCTCTGTCTACTTCAGTCCGATTCCGATTCTTCCCTTGATCGGAGGCATGCCCTGCCCGGCGGTGGTCACGGTCCATGACCGCTATGAGTTCAGGCAATGGTGGTGGTACTTTCGCAGGCTCCTCGGCCGCACCTTGGGCCACGCTGCGCGTGTCGTTTGCGTCTCCCAGGCCACCCAGGAAGAGTTGATCGCCGAGTTCCCGGGCACGGGCGAGGAGTGCGTCGTCGTCCATCACGGCGCCAACCCAAAGGTCTTCTTCCCGGCGCGGCCGGGGCCCGTCCTCAGCCGCCTCGGAATTGCCGAGCCGCCCTTGCTGAACGTCGGCACGGTCCAGCCCCAGACGAACTACCAGCGACACATCCAGGCCTACGCGTCGCTTCCTGGGACGGCGCCGCCGCTGGTCATCGTGGGTAAGCCTGGATGGGAAATGGGACTACGAGGAGACGATGGCGCTGCCAGGCCGGCTTGGTCTCGGGGGGCGCGTCCGGTTCACCGGTCACCTCGACGAGTCCGACATCGGCGACCTGATGCGGGCATCGGTGGCGCTTTGCGCCGTCTCGACCGGAGAGGGCCTCGGGCTGCCGCTGCTGGAGGCGATGAGCTGCGGACTGCCCATCCTGGCCGCCGACATCCCGCCCTTCCGCGAGGTCGCCGGCACCGCCGCCTGCTACGTCAACCCCCTCAGTGTCGATGACATCGGGGCTGGGCTCAGGCGCCTCCTGGCGGACGCCGGGCTCTCGGGCCGCAGCCTGTTCAGCTGGGAGCGGGCCGCCGCGCATATGGTTGAGATCCTAGATCGAGCCTAACGGCGCTCTAATTAAATACCGATAGCCTCGGCTCAGCAGGCGACCACATTGGAGGCTCCATGCTCAGGAAAGTTCCCGATCCCCAAACGCCGGCGCCTGAGCTGCCGCCGCCGTCACCTGATTCCCGCGCTCAAGCCGCGGACCCTCTCCCGGAGCCCTGGACCCCGCCGGCATACGTTCCCACGCCCCAGGCGCGTAGCGGCGGCGTTGGCCTCGGTGTGGTCGTGCTCCTGCTCGTCGCTGCCATCGTCGCCGGCTCGCTGGCCGGATATATCGCCGGCGGCCGCGCGCCTCACGTGATCAGCGGCCTGGTGGCGTCCAACGACCTGCCCAAGGGCAATGTCACGGTGGCGGAGAGCCTGGCCATGATCGATGCCGCCAAGAAAGTGGAACCCGCCACCGTCACGATCACGGCGACCCAGGGCGCCGCCGCGGGACCCAGCGGCAGCAGCAGCCCGACCTCGGAGGCGCTTGGAACCGGCATCATCTTCGACAGCGATGGCCACATCCTGACCAACGACCATGTCGTCGCCAGCGGCGACACCTTCACCGTTCTCTTCGCGGCGGGCAAGACCCAGGTCAAGGCCAAGCTCACCGGTCGCGATCCACTTGACGACCTGGCCGTGCTCAAGGTCGACGACAAGGTCCCCGGAGTCGCGGAGTTCGGCTCGTCCTCCGACCTGCAGCCGGGCCAGGCGGTGCTCGCCATCGGCAGCGCCCTGGGAGACTTCCGCAACACCGTCACCGGGGGCGTCATCTCCGCCCTGCACCGCACCCTTGGGGGCAGCAGCGAGATGGACGACATGTTGCAGACCGACGCCGCCATCAATCATGGCAACAGCGGCGGTCCGCTGGTCAACCTTTCGGGGCAGGTGATCGGCGTCAACACCGCAATCGCCGGTACCGACCCCGGGAGCGGTGACGTGGCCCAGGGCATCGGCTTCGCAATCCCGAGCAACCGCGCACGGGACATCGCGGTGCAGATCCTCGCCCACGGATCGGTCCAGCACCCCTTCATCGGCATCACCTACCGGGCCATAGACAGCCAGCTGCAGGCGAGCCAGAACCTGAGCGTGGACCACGGCGCGCTGGTCTCAAAGGTGACCGCCGGCTCGCCCGCGGACAAGGCCGGGATCAAGCAAGGTGACATCATCCTGGCGCTCGACGGCCAGGACATCGACCTCGACAACACCCTCTTCAGCCTCCTCAGCAAGCACATTCCGGGCGACAAGGTGAAACTCACCGTGCTCCGCGCCGGCAAGAACAGCACTGTCGAAGTCACTCTGGGGCAGCGCCCCGCCAGCCCCTGAGGTCTGCGCGTGCGGCTACTCATCGTCGAAGACGAACGCAAGCTGGCCCGCATGTTGCAAGGCCTGCTGCAGGACGAGAACCACGCCGTCGACCTGGCCTCCGACGGCGAGGAGGCGATGGAGTTCGTTCGCTCCGGCGACTACGACCTGATCATCCTGGACGTGATGCTGCCGCGGATGGACGGCCTCGAGGTCTGCCACGAGATCCGGGCCAAACGCATCCAGACGCCGATCCTGATGCTGACCGCGCGGACCTCGATCGAGGACCGGGTGGCCGGGCTTGACGCCGGCGCCGACGACTACCTGACCAAGCCTTTCGCCTTTGCCGAGCTGCTGGCGCGCATCCGGGCCCTGTCCCGCCGCGAATCGCCTTCCAGCGTCGGCAATCGCCTGGTCGTAGGGGAGCTGAGCCTGGACCTCAAGACCCGCGAGGTCCGCCGCGGCGAGAAGCGCATCGACCTCACGCCCAAGGAATTCGCTCTGCTCGAATACTTCATGCGCCATCCCAACCAGGTCCTCAGCGGCCAGCAGATCGCCGACCACGTATGGAGCTACGACTTCGACGGCCTCACCAACCGGGTTGCGGTCTACATCTCCTACCTGCGCAAAAAACTTCAAGCCAAAGACGGCGGGGCGCCCATCCAGACCGTCCACGGCGTGGGCTACCGTCTGGTCGCAGCGGGATGACCGCTCCGGCCGCGGGGCCGGGTGGGGCGCGGTGAGGCGAGCCGCGATGTTCGAGAGAGCGCGGTTGCGCCTGACCGCCTGGTACGTGTCGCTGCTGGCGCTGCTCCTGATCGTTTTCGACGTGGGAGTGCTGTCGATCATGAACCAGGGGTTGCAGGCCAACCTCGCCGACGACCTGCAGAGGAAGGCCTCGCAGGCGTCAGCGGCGATCGTCGATGTCGGCGGCAGCACCTACTTCGACAGGAACCAGCTGGCTACCGATCCGGACTGGGCCGATGTCTCGCTCTTTGCCACCACCACTAGCGGCACGGTGTCGGCCAACCTGGTCGCCGGTTCGGTGCTGCCCAACCGCAGCGCCATGGACCAGGCGATGGCCGGCCGCGCCGGGCTGACCACGGTGGGGAGCGGCCGGAACGCCTTCGCCGTCTACAGCCGGCCCATCTACAACCGAGGGGCTTCAAGCGGCTCGGCGCAGCTGTCCGTGGTGGGTGTGATCCAGGTGGCGCGTTCGATGCGGACCGTCTCCGACGCCATGACCGGGCTCATCACCCTGCTGCTGGCCGCATCGGCGACGGCGCTACTGGTGGCGTTTTTCGCCGGGTTGTGGCTGGCGGGCCGGACCCTGCGTCCGATCCGCGAGAGCCTGCTGCAGCAGAAGCAGTTCATCAGCGACGCCTCCCACGAGCTGCGGACACCGGTCACTGTGATCCGCACCGCTGCCGAGGCCATCCTGCGCCAGAAGAACCCCACCGACGCCCGCGTCCGCGAGCTGGCCCAGGACATCGTCGCCGAGAGCATCCAACTCGGCGGCCTGGTCGGCGACCTGGGGGTCCTCGGCGAGGCCGACGCGCGGGCGGAGGTGCGCCATGAGCCTGTCGACGTCGAATCCCTGCTCGATATCGTGACCAGCAGTGGCCAGATCCAGGCCGAGGCCCGCGCCGTGAGGCTGGAAGCGACAATCGCGGCGTCAGGCGTGATCGACGGCGACTCGGTGCGGCTGCGCCAACTCTTCAGCATCCTGATCGACAACGCCACCAAGTTCGCGCCTGCCGGGACCGCTGTCGAGCTCCGGGCTGACGCTGCCGCGGGCCGGCTCAAGGTCTCCATCCGCGACCGAGGCAAGGGAATCGCGGCGGCCGAGCTGCCCCGGATCTTCGACCGCTTCTACCGCGGCGAGTCCGAGCGCCAGCGGGAAGGCAGCGGGCTCGGTCTGGCGATCGCCCAGTGGGTGGTCGAGGCGCATGGCGGCGTCATCTCGGTGCGCAGCGTCGAGGGCCAGGGAGCGGAGTTCCTGGTGGAACTGCCGCTGAGTTCAGAGCGGGTGTCCGGCGAGGAGCGCGCGGGTTAGAATCTGTGGCGCTCTGGCCGCCATGGCGTTGCCGCAGCGTCCTCGAGCCGAGGTGGTGAAATAGGTAGACACGCCAGCTTGAGGGGCTGGTGGCCGCAAGGCCGTATGGGTTCAAGTCCCTTCCTCGGCACCAAATTTTCGCGGCTGCGTCCGCGGCCCACCAAGGAGAGTCACGTTGGCTGACGGTCCCGCCTACGCACTCGACCCGGCGGCGATGCGCGAGCGGCGCGCGGCCGACGAGCGATTCCCTTACAACTCAGGACGCCTGCTGGCCGATGCCCTGCGACGCTTGGGCACCGACCACCTCTTCACGCTCAGTGGCGGGCACCTCTTCCCACTCTTCGACGGCTGCGTTGCCAACGGCATGCGTATCATCGATCATCGTCACGAGGAGGCCGCCGTGCACGCCGCGGAGGCCTGGGCCAAGCTGACGCGGACTCCAGGGGTCGCCGCGGTCACCGCCGGGCCAGGGGTCACCAACGCCACCACCGGGGTGGCTGCGGCCACCTTCAATCGCAGCCCGATGATGGTGATCGGCGGCCGCGCTCCCGATTTTCGATGGGGCCAGGGTAGCCTCCAAGAGTACGAGCAGGTCCCGGTGATGGCGACTGTGGCCAAGAAGGCGGTCACCGTGCACGACGGCGACCGCGTGCACATTGCCGCCCACGACCTCTGGTACGAATCGCTGGCGGGCGCCCCCGGGGCGACCTTCATGGACGTGCCGATGGACGTCTTGCTGACGACGCTCGAGGAGGCACAGGTGGAGTGGCCACAGGCGCCGGAGGCCTCGGCCGATCCCGACAGCGACCTGATCCAGCGTGCTGCTGAGCTCATCAACCAGGCCCAGCGACCCGTGGTCATCTCCGGCACCGGTGCCTACTGGCACCACGGCGAGGTCGGCCTGCGCCGCCTGGCCGAGACGGCTGGCCTGCCCGTGTATATGAACGGCCTGGGTCGGGGGACATTGCCGGCCGATCACCCCAATGCCTTCTCGAGGACTCGAAGCGCTGCGCTGGGCCATGCCGACCTCGTGATCCTGATCGGAGCGCCTCTCGACTTCCGCCTCAACTTCGGCCAGCCGCCGCTGCTCTCGGACAACTACAAGCTGATCCGCATCGACGCCCTCGAGAGCGACCTGACCCATAACCGCGCCGCCGATGTCGGCATCGCCGGCAACATCGGTCGTGCCCTGGAGCTGCTGGCCGAGAAGGTGGACGGCGGGGGAGCGGCCTCCCGGGCTCAGCGACTGCAGGAGCTGCGGGACGGGGAAGAGGCGTCGGCGGCCAAGGACAGAGCGCTGCTCGAATCCGACGCCGACCCGATTCACCCGATGCGCCTGTACGGGGAGCTCCTCAAGGTGCTCGACCGCGACGCCGTCGTCATCGGCGACGGCGGCGACTTCGTCAGCTACGCGGGCAAGCTGATCCCGACATACGAGCCGGGCAGTTTCATCGACCCCGGTCCCTTCGGTGGCCTTGGCATGGGGGCGCCATCGGCGATCGCCGCGCGCCTGGCCCGCCCCGACAAGCAGGTGGTGCTGCTGGTCGGCGACGGTGCCTTCGGCTTCTCGGCGATGGAGTTCGACACCATGGTCCGGCACCGGCTTCCCGTGGTCGCGGTGATGGGCAACAACAACGCCTGGGGGCTCGAGAAGCACCCCATGGAGATGATGTTCGGTTGGTCGGTGGCGGCCGACCTCAACCCCAACGCCCGGTACGACAAGGTGGTTGAGGCCCTGGGCGGTCACGGCGAATACGTCACCGCCCCGGCGGAGATCGGGCCGGCGCTGAAACGGGCTTTCGATTCGGGGCTGCCGGCGCTCGTCAACGTGGCCTGCGATCCCACCGTCGCCTATCCGCGGAGCGCCAACCTGGCATGAGCGAGCTGGCGGCCGGGTTGACCTACGAGCTAAAGCGCGAGGTGCGGCCGGACATGAGCGCCCGCCACCTCGGCAGCGGCACCATCGGAGTGCTGGCCACGCCGGCGATGATCGCGATGATGGAGGGCGCCGCCACGCTCTGCGTCCAGGAGCACCTTCCCGAGGGGCAGTCCACCGTCGGCTACATCGTCAACATCCGTCATTTGGCGCCGACCCCGATTGGCGCCGAGGTGGTGGCGATGGCTCGCCTGGACGATGTTGACGGCCGCAAACTCAAGTTCCGGGTCGAGGCCCACGAGGGCGACAAGCTGGTGGGGGAGGGTGAGCACGTGCGCGTGATCATCGACTCCGAGTCCTTCCTGAAGCAATCGACCGGCTAGCCGAGCTCTCGCCGCCGCTTCGCGCCGGGGTTTGCCTCGTCAGCGGGCTGGTGCGACTGTTGGTGACGGCCGGCAGGGGAGGGCGTCGGGCCATCGGGCCAGGCCTCATCAGCAACGGCCACCTCCATCTTCGCGGGTCGGGGAGGATTCGCATCGGCGCCGGCGCCAACGCCTGGGCCCGCGCCGAGCCCAACTTCTTGACCACGCTGAACGCCGCCGCCGTGATCGATATCGGCGACAACGTTCGCCTCAATGGCTGCGACATCCAGTCGGCCGTTAGTGTGACGGTCGGCGACCACTGCATCCTGGGCTCCTGCATCATCGTTGATACCGACTACCACTCCGTCGAGGTCGACCGGCGCCAGCAGGCGGCGGTGGTTGAGAGCCGTCCGGTGGTGATCGGCCACAACGTCTGGGTCGCGGGACGCGCCACCGTTCTGAAGGGGGTGACGATCGGCGACGACTCGGTGGTCGGGTATGGCGCGGTTGTCACCACCGACGTGCCCGCCGGGGTGGTCGTTGCAGGTAACCCCGCCCGGGTGGTACGGAAGCTTTACGCCCAGTCCTGACCAACGCCGCTCCAACAGCGCTCCAACAGCGCTCCAATAGAGGTTTGCTGAACTTGGGGCTGGGTAGACTGTGAATCGCAGTCCAAACCGGGTCCGGAGGTCCCCAAGAAAAGATGTTCTTCAGTCCTGGATACCTGTTGCTCTTCCTCGTCACCGCCGTAATCCTCGGCGTCGCCAGCGCGCACGTGAGGAGCACCTACCGACGCTGGTCCGGGGTGCGCAACGCGACCGGCCTGACCGGCCACCAGGTGGCCCGGCAGATCATGGATTCACAGGGGCTGCAGCATATCGGCATCGCGATCATCGAGGGCGAGCTTAGCGACAACTACGATCCGGCCGCCAAGGTGCTCAAGCTCTCGCAGGGGGTGGCCTACAACGCCTCGGTCGCTTCTGAGGGCATCGTCGCCCACGAGGTCGGGCACGCGGTCCAGGACGCCCGCGGCTACCTGCCCATGAAGGCTCGCAGCGCCGTCCTGCCGGCCGCCAACATCGGCAGCCAGGCGGGGCCGATGATCATCATCCTGGGCCTGATCCTGATGGGCTTCCGAGCCGTCAACCTTGGCTTCGATATCGCCCTGGCCGGGCTCGGGCTGTTTGCCATGATCCTGGTCTTCCACGTTGTCACCTTCCCGGTCGAGTTCGACGCCAGCCGGCGGGCCATGGGCCTCTTGCGTAAGAACGGCATCGTCAACAGCGAGGACACCGATGGCGCCCGCAAGGTCCTCACGGCCGCGGCACTGACGTACGTCGCGGCGATCGCGGTATCCGCCCTCCAGGTCGGCTTCTGGGCCCTCCAGGTCTTCGGGCGCAGGGACTGATCTCCGCTTCCACGGCGCCCGGCGCGGTGAGGGCGTTCGCGGCGATGCCCCCTGACGAAGTCCGCGCCTGGGTGTCCTCCCGGGGACACACCCGCTATCGCGCCGACCAGCTGTTGCGCTGGTTCTATCGCAGCGGCGCCGAGTCGTTTTCGGCCATGACCAACCTGCCCGAGGGCCTTCGCGACGACCTGGCGACGCAGTTCTTGTTCAGCACCGTGACCCCCGCCCACGAGGTCAAGGCTGACTCTGGCAAGACCGTCAAGTACCTCTTCCAGCTCGGTGACAAAGAGCTGTTGGAGTCGGTCTCGATGCACTATCCGCGAACGGGCGCCAGCTCCGAGCGGACAACGGTTTGCCTGTCGACCCAGGTCGGCTGCGCGGTGCGCTGCCCCTTCTGCGCCACGGGCCTGGCCGGCCTGAATCGCAACATGGAGGCCGCCGAGGTCATCGACCAGGTGCTCGCGGTGAGCCGGGGCGAAGCCCGCAGCGGCCGGCGGGTTACCCACCTGGTCTACATGGGCATGGGTGAGCCTCTCCACAACGTCGACGCCACGATGGCGTCGCTGCGGCGGTTCTGCGACCCTGACGGGCTCGGGCTGGGCGTCCGGCGGGTGACGGTGTCGACGTCCGGGGTGGTGCCGGGGATCGACGCCCTGGCGAGCAGCGGCCTGGGGGTGAACCTGGCCGTCTCGCTGCATTCGCCAAACGACGACCTGCGCGACCAGCTGGTCCCTCTGAACCGCCGCTGGAAGATCGGCGCCGTCGTCCGCGCCGCCGACGCGTACGCTGCCAAGACCGGCCGCCGGGTGTCCTACGAGTACGTCATGCTCGGCGGCGTCAACGATGGCCTGGAGCTGGGCGATAGCCTCGGCAGGCTCCTCCACGGACATCTCGCCCACGTCAACCTGATCCCCTACAACGCCATCCCCGGGGACCCCTACCGGGCCTCGCCGCGGGCCCAGATCGAGGCCTTCCGAAACAAGGTCAAGAACCACGGCGTTGAATGCACCGTTCGCGACACCCGCGGGCGCAGTATTGACGCTGCCTGCGGACAGCTCCGCGCCGAGGCTGAGGAGGCTCTCGAGCAAATCTGACGGGATCGTCATGTTTGGCCGGATCCTGTGCCATAATCGGACTTGCGTTCTCGGGGCAGGGTGAAATCCCCGATCGGCGGTTACAGCCCGCGAGCGGAGCCAGGTTCAAAGACCACCTGGCGAAGCAGGACCCGGTGAGATTCCGGGGCCGACAGTCAAAGTCTGGATGGGAGAGAGCGGAGGTGGTCGCGCACGTGGCGCGTGCCGCTTGAACCGGGTACCGGACGCCGGCAGAGCCGGTGGGACGGCCCGGTGCCGTTTCTGCCCACCCCGCCCCGGGTAGGCGAAAACAAGATGGCAACCTCACCGCAAATGAGCCGGGCCCTGGCTCTGGCGCAGAAAGCTCGACATCAGACCAGCCCCAACCCGATGGTAGGGGCGGTACTGGTGCGCGATGGCAAGGTGGTCGGCGAGGGCTACCACCGCCGGGCCGGAGGCGCCCACGCCGAGATCGCGGCTTTGAACAATGCCGGCCCACTGGCGCGCGGCGCCACCATGTACGTGACCCTCGAGCCCTGCTGCCACCACGGCCGCACCGCTCCCTGCGCCGAGGCGCTGCTGGCTGCCGGCGTCGCCAGGGTGGTGGCGGCGATGCGCGACCCCGATCCGCGAGTCAGCGGCTCAGGGTTGCGATGGCTGAAGGCGCACGGTATTCGAGGCGAGCTGGGTGATGGCGCCAGGGCAGCCGAGGGCCTGAATCGGCGCTGGCTGCTTGCGCGTCGCGCGGGGCGGCCCTTCGTAGCCCTCAAATATGCGACCAGCCTGGACGGCAAGATTGCAGCCCGGGGCGGCGACTCGCGCTGGGTGACCGGCCCCGCGGCGCGCCGGCAGACCCACCTCCTTCGCAGCGCCTACGATGCCATCGCCGTCGGCGCCAACACCGTCATCGTGGACGACCCCGAGCTGACGGCGAGGTCGATAACCGACAAACAGCTGAGCCGGCAGCCGGTACGGGTGGTCGTCGACGGCCGCCTCCGGGTGAGCCCGGGTGCGCGCGTGTTTGACCCCCAACTGCCCGGACGCAGCCTGGTGGCCACCACTGGCGCCGCCGCCCGCCGTCATGGCAACGCGCTCAAGGCGTCCGGGGTTGACGTCAGGTCATTCGCGGGCGCGCGGCAGATCGAGATTCTCCCGCTGCTGGAGGCGCTCGCCGCCGAAGGCGTGACCAGCATTTTGGTCGAGGGCGGAGGGGAGCTGGGCTGGAGCTTCGTCGCCAGCGGCACCGTGGACCATGTTTACGCCTTTGTCGCGCCCAAGCTGGTCGGGGGGGCGAGCGCCACGACGCCGGTTGACGGCGAGGGTTTCCCCGACCTGGCAGGTGCCCTCCATCTGCGCTTCGTCAACAGCCGTACGTTCGGCGACGACATCCTGCTCGAGGCGGTACCAGCGTAATGTTCTCCGGGATCGTGACCGAAGTCGGCACCATCGAGGCCCTGGAGGATGGCGCTGTGCGCGTCCACGGCGGCGACAGCCTGCGGCGGACCAAGCCCGGTGGCAGCATCGCCGTCAACGGGGTCTGCCTGACAGCTGCGCTCATCGACGGCGACGTCTTCTCGGCTGACGTGATGCCTGAGACGCTGCGGCGTACCGGCTTGGGGCGGCTCGGTCCAGGATCGCGGGTCAACCTGGAGCCCGCCCTGGGATTTGGCGACGAGGTCGGCGGCCACCTGGTCCAGGGCCACGTCGACGGCGTCGGCGAGGTCGTCGCTGTGAGCGACGAGGGCAACGCCCGTTGGGTCAGCGTGCGGGTTCCGCCGGAGGTTCGCGAGTACTGCGTCCTCAGGGGATCGATCGCCATCGACGGCACCAGCCTCACCATCGGCGTCCTCGACGGCGACGTCATCAAGGTCAGCCTGATTTCGCACACGCTGCAATCGACAATCGCGGCCGGCTATCAGCCCGGCACGATCGTGAACCTCGAGGCCGACTTGCTCGCCAAGTATGTCGCCCGGTACCTCGCCGAGGGGCGAACCACAACCATGGGATCGACCGAGTCGTCGCCTGACGTCACCGGCGGTCACCCGCACACGGAGGCTGGCTGAGATGCCGCTGATCGCAATCGAGCAGGCCGTCAAGGACTTCAAGGCTGGCAAATTCGTGATCGTCGTAGACGACGAGGACCGCGAGAACGAGGGCGATCTCGCCATCGCCGCGGAGTCCGTCACCGCCGACAGCATCAACTTCATGGCGACCCACGGGCGTGGCCTGATCTGCACCCCAATGGAGGGGCAGCGCCTCGACGAGCTTGGCATCGAGCCGATGGTGGGGCGCAACACCGCGCCGCTGGGGACCGCTTTCACGGTCTCCGTCGAGGCGCGGCACCGGACCACCACTGGCATCAGCGCCGAGGACCGGGCCAACACGGTGCTGGCGTTGGTCGATCCGACCAGCAAGCCCAGCGATTTCGCCAAGCCCGGCCACACCTTCCCGCTTCGAGCCCGCGAGGGGGGCGTGCTGGTTCGAGCCGGCCAGACCGAGGCCGCCGTCGACCTGGCCCGGATGGCGGGACTGCAGCCGGCCGGTGTGATCTGCGAAATCATGAAAGACGACGGCACCATGGCCCGGATGCCGGACCTGCAGAAGTTCTCCGAGAAGCACGGCATCGGCATCGTCACGATCAAGGGCCTGATTGCCTACCGGCGGCGCTGGGAGAAGCTGGTCGAGCTTCGGGCGGAGGCGACGCTGCCGACCGAGTACGGCCTCTTCACGATCAAGGGCTACGAGGACAGCATCAGTGGCGAGACCCACGTCGCCCTGGTCATGGGTGAGATCAGCCCGGATCAGCCGGTGCTGCTGCGAGCGCACTCCGAGTGCCTCACCGGAGACGCCTTCCACAGCCTCCGCTGCGACTGCGAGCAGCAACTGCACCGCGCCATGGAGATGATCGCCTCCGAGGGCGCGGGGGTCATCCTCTACCTCCGCCAGGAGGGTCGCGGTATCGGCCTCATCAACAAGCTCCGCGCCTATCAGCTGCAGGACCAGGGGATGGACACTGTGGAGGCCAACGAGGCCCTCGGCCTCCCCGTCGACAAGCGCGACTACGGCATCGGCGCACAGATCCTGGCTGACCTTGGAGTACAGAAGATCCGCCTCATCAGCAACAGCCCGCGCAAGTACTACGGCATTGAGTCATTCGGATTGGAGATCGTCGAACGCATCCCGATGGTGATCCCCCCCAACGAGCACAACGTACGCTACTTGCGCACCAAGTCCGACAAGCTCGGCCACATAATGCATGACTGAGATGGACGTAAAGACCGGGAAACTGCGCGCCGACGGCAGGGCCTTCGCCCTGGTGGTGGCGCGCTTCAACGATTTCGTGACCAGCAAGCTGCTGGAAGGCGCGGTCGATATGCTGGCTCGACTCGGCGTGTCAGAGGCCGACATCACGGTGGCCTGGGTGCCGGGCGCGTTTGAGATCCCGGTCGCCGCGGCGGCGATGGCGAAGAGCGGCAATTACGCCGCTGTGATCTGCCTTGGCACCGTGATCAAGGGCGAGACGCCGCATTTCGACTTTGTCGCCGGCCAGTGTGCGGCGGGAATCGGGGCGGCCGCCCGGGACACCGGGGTACCGGTGATCATGGGGGTCCTGACCACCACGACCATGGAGCAGGCCATCGACCGCGCCGGCGGCAAGATGGGCAACAAGGGAGCCGACGCCGCCGAGGCCGCCGTGGAGATGGCCGACCTGCTGGGGCAGCTCGGCTAGATCCCAAAGCGCCCGCTAGCCGGCCCAGTGACCGGTGGCGAATCGGCTCAGCAGCAGCAGCATCAACGGCGCCGAAACCACCAGCACAGCGCGTTGCAGCCATGGCTTCCCGCGAAGGACCAGGGCGGCGGCCAAGAACATCGGGAACAGCCAGGCCGTGTAGCGGGCGGTCGACGCCAGCGTCGAGGTTGCGCAACAGACAGCAACGCTCAGGCCCATCAGGACCGCGTACGAGCGCCGACCCCGGAGCGCCATGTACACAGTGAGTCCCGCTAGCAACAGCAGGGCACCGAGGTCCACCACACCCACGAAGCGAAGGTGACGGAGGGTAGCTACGGCGTCGGCCAGGGCCACCCACGGCGGCGCCAGGTGGCGGTCCCAGTACTTCTGCGAAGTCACGACCCGAGTCGCATCACCGAAGTTCAGCTGGACGTAGGCCAGCCAGCCGCCCAGGGCCGCGGCTGAGGGCAGCACCAGCCAGGCCATGTCGAGGCGAACCCGGCGCCATGACCAACCTAGCTGGTCCATGTACTCGAAGAGCAGTGCCACGATCAGGATCAGGGCATAGAACTTGGTCAGTACCGCCGCCGCCACCAGGACCCCTGCCAACCACCACCGTCCCGTCAGCGCCGCCCAGAAGCTCCAGGCACCGAGCGCCAGCAGCAGGGCCTCGGTGTAGCCCGCGCCCAGGAACATGGCTGATGGATAGACGAGCACCAGCAGCAGGGTAAGGAGCGCCAGCCGTTCGTCGTGTTCGAGCTGGACCAGCCGGTAGATGGCGACCAGCGCGGCGAACAGCGCACCCGTGGTGATCACCAGCGCCACCAGGCCCTCGTCGAGCCCCAACGGTTTCGAGCCCGCCGCGATCATCCCTGGGAACAGTGGCGGCCAGACAACGGCGTCGTAGATGCGCCCGTTGGTATGGACGGGGCTCAAAGGGCCATATCCAACCCTGGCGATCCATGTGTACCAGTTGGCATCCCACTGCTGCCAGGGCTGCGTGATCGCAGTAAGGCCGTGCTGAGCCAGCTGTTGCCCGAATCGACCCCCGTAGTCGGCGCCCATGGCGACGGCGAAGGTGACGACTCGGAACACGACCAGGGAGACCAGGGCAGTGACGAGGGCGGGGCGCCAGCTCGGGGAGCCGGAGGCGTCCGGCGCGGTCGGTTGGTCGGGGATCAGCTCGCGGTGCGGGCCAGCGTCCTCAGGCAGCGGGTGCAGACGTGCGTCTTCACTCGCTTGCCACCGAGAGTGACCGTGGCGACCTGGAGATTGGGGAGAAAACGGCGCTTGGTCCGGACTTTGGAGTGGCTGACGTTGTTGCCGCTGACCGGGCCTTTGCCGCAGACTGCGCACTGCTGTGACAAAGCTCTCTGCTACCTTCCGCGAATTCGCGTAACCTTTGAGATCGGTGGGGATTCTAACATGCGTTCGAAGGGCCCCCAAGCGTCTCAGCCTACCCTCGATTGCCACTTTCTCGAAGAGTTCGCGAGCCTACACCAGGAGTTCTGAAGCCTCTTGAACCGCATCATGCAACAGCAGGACCTGGGCCGTATCGAGGTCTCCAACCAGGTCATCGCGTCGATCGCCGCCCACGCCGCCAACGGCTGTTACGGCGTGGTGGCGATGGCCGCGCGCGGCCTTCGAGATGGCATCGCCGAGCGGCTGCAGCGTGAAAACCTGCACCGCGGGGTAGAGGTCAGGGTTCACGGCGACGGTATCGACATCGACCTCTTCGTGGTGGTCGAGTACGGCGTCCGCATCACCGAGGTTGCCCGCAGCCTCCAGGACGCGGTCCGCTACCAGGTCGAGAAGGCGCTGGCGATCAAGGTCCAGAACGTCAATGTCAGCGTCCAGGGCATCCACCTCGAGGAAGAGGCCTGATGGCCAGGGCTAGCGCGGCGTCAAAGGGGGCGCCCGCCACGGCGTCGATCACCCGCTGCGATGGCGTCCTCTTCCGGCGGTCCCTGCTGGGGTCACTGACCTGGCTGACCGTCAACCGCGACAAGGTCAACCAGCTCAACGTCTTCCCCGTCCCCGATGGCGACACCGGCACCAACATGCTGCTGACCCTGGAATCGGCGATCGAGGAGATGGGGCCGAACGAGAACAGCGACCTCTCGCAGGTCACCGGCACCGTCGCCCACGGCGCCCTGATGGGGGCGCGCGGCAACTCTGGCGTCATCCTCTCCCAGGTCCTGCGCGGCTTCAGCCAGGGCGTCGGCGAGAATGCCTCGGTCGACTGCAAGGAGCTGGCGCACGCCTTTGCCGAAGCCACCGCGGTGGCCTACAAGGGCGTCACCAAGCCCACCGAGGGCACCATCCTCACGGTTGCCCGCAAGGTCTCGGAGGCGGCCGCGGCCAAGGCCGGGGAGACCGAGGACATCGCCGAGCTGATCCAGTCGGTGGTCTCGGCGGCGCAGCGGGCCGTCGATGACACGCCCTCGCAGCTGGCGGTGCTCCGTGAAGCCGGGGTTGTGGACGCGGGCGGCTACGGACTGATGGTGATCCTCGAAGGCTTCCTGAAGACCGTCAAAGGCCAGGCGATCCCGACAACCTCGAAGGCGTCACGAGCCCCTGCGTCCGAGCGCCAGCCGGCCAAGGTCGGAGCCCACGCCCTGGAGACGCCCGAAGAGGGCTGGGGGTTCTGCACCGAGTTCCTCATCGAGGGGCCGAGCAAACCATTCGATGAGGTTCGCGGGGGGCTGACGCCGATGGGCAATTCGGCCGTCATCGTCGGCGACGACTCGCTCATCCGCGTCCACATCCACACCCTTGACCCGGGCGGGCTGATCGCCCACGCGACCGCCTACGGAACGCTGCAGAAGCTCAAGGTCGAGGATATGACGCGCCAGCACCACGAGATTCTGGCCCACGACCCGCCGGCCCAGGGTCCGGCCCAGGATGAAGATGCCGCTTCAGCCGCCCCGCCTCTCGGCACCAACGGCCATTCCAGCATGCCCACCGGCCAGGTGGGCGTGGTCGCGGTCGCCGCCGGTGATGGCTTCCGCCGAATTTTCGAGGAGCTCGGCGCCGGCGTCGTCGAGGGCGGCCAGACTATGAATCCGTCCACCGAGGACCTCCTTGCGGCGGTTACCGCCAACGGCGCCGACGAGGTCATCATCCTGCCCAACAACAAGAACGTGATCATGACCGCGCAGCAGGTTTCGAGCCTCTCCAACAAGGCGATCAAGGTGGTCGCCAGCCGCACCGTGCCCCAGGGCATCAGCGCGCTGCTCAACCTCGACCCCGGCGCTGGGCTGGAGGCGAACAGCGAGGCGATGTCGTCGGCGCTGGACGGGGTCCAGACGATCGAGATCACGAAAGCGGTGCGGAGCACCTCAGTGGGCGGGCTCAAGATCAAGAACGGCGACATGATCGCGCTCGTCAACGGCAAGATCACCCGCGCCGGCAAGGACGCTCAAGAAGTGATGGATGGCGCCCTTGAGGGCCTCAAGACGGACGGCTTCGAGCTCTGCACTATCTACGCGGGCGCCGAGGTCAAAGACGGCGAAGCCGAGGACATGGTGGGCCACGTTCGCAAGCACTTCCCCAAGCTCGAGGTCCAGCTCCAGCGCGGGGAGCAGGACCACTACCCCTACATCCTCTCGCTGGAATGACTCGGATCGTCGTCGATTCCACCTGCGACCTGCCTGAGGACAAGATGAAGGCGATGGGCATCGAGATGGTGCCCCTGAAGGTCCATTTCGGGGATGAAGCCTTCCGCGACAAGATCGACCTCGATGAGGAGGCGTTCTTTGCCCGCCTCGAGAAGGCCAGCCAGCTACCCACCACCTCTCAGCCGTCGCCTGGCGATTTCGAGGAGGCCTACTCGCGGATTCCCGAAGGTGAGCCCATCGTCAGCATCCACATCGCCCACCAGCTCTCCGGCACCGTCCAGTCGGCCAAGCTGGCGGCGGAGCAGATGCCCGGCCGGGAGATCCACATCGTCGACAGCGGCAACACCACCTGGGCCGCGGGGCTGCTGGCGCTGGAGGCAGCCGAGGCGGTGCAGGCAGGCAAGCCGGTGGCGGAGGTGGTCAAGCACGTCGAGAGCCTGGTGCCGCGGCTGCGACTGCTGGCCATCCTCGACACCCTCAAATATGTCGTCATGGGCGGCCGCGTCAGTCGTGTCCAGGGCGCCATCGGCGGCCTCCTCCGCGTCAAGCCGATGCTGCTCCTGGTCGATGGCGAGATCGAACGGATGCCGCCGGCCCGGACCTGGGGCCAGGCCGGCCAGAAGGTGGTCGAGGACATCAAGGCCCACGGCGGCGCCGACCGCATCGCCGTTATCCATGCTCGCGCGCCCGAGGCCGGGAAGACGATGAAGGCCACCCTTGAAGAGAGCCTTGGCGCCAAGGACATTCTCGAAGGAACAATCGGCCCCGTGATCGGAACCCACTCCGGGCCCGGCGCCGTGGGCGTCGCCTACATCGCCAAGCAGGCGGGCTAGGCTGGCGCTTTCAACCGAGGCCCCGGTGACCACACTGTCGGGGGTCACCCCGGCGTATGCCAAGAAGCTCGAGCGGCTGGGCATCTACACCGTCAGGGACCTGCTCCAGCACTACCCTCGCCGGCACGAGGACTTCTCCAGCACAGTTGATGTGATCTTCCTGGTGGAGGGCGCCAAGCAGACCGTTAAGGTCCGCGTCGAGGTGGTCCGTGCGCGTCCCGGCGGCCGGGGCAGACGGGCGACGGAAGCCTTTCTCAGCGATGACAGCGGCCGGATGAAGGCGATCTGGTTCAACCAGCCCTACCTCGCCCAGAGCCTCCACGTCGGCGATGAGATCGTGCTCTCCGGCAAGGTCCAAAGGGAGCGTCGAGGCGGCGGATTGGCAATGATGAACCCGGCCTTCGAGCGCGGCAGCCAAGGTGGTCTCCACACCGGGCGGCTGGTGCCGGTTTACCCCGAGACCCACGGCCTCACCTCCCGCTGGATCCGCGCCCGCATCGATGCCGCCCTGGCAAGCGCCGACCAGATGCGCGACGAGGTGCCCGCCGATGTCGAGCGGAGCCAGGGCCTGCCATCGCTGCCGAGTGCGATCCGCCGGGTGCACTACCCCAACGACGAGGAGGAGCTGAACCAGGCACGCAAACGCATCGCCTTCCGGCAGTTGCTGCTGATGCAGGTCGCGGTGCTGATCAGCCGGGAGCAGCGGGAGCACCAGACGGCGCCGGTAATCGACTACGACGTCGAGCGCGCCCGGGCCATTCGCGACGCCCTTCCCTTTGCTCTCACCGACGCCCAGCGCAAGGCCGCCCACGCCGTGTTCAAAGACCTTGCCGAGCCGCGGCCGATGGCCCGGCTGCTGCAGGGCGATGTCGGCAGCGGCAAGACCGCGGTGGCGGCGATGGCGGCCGCGATGGCAGCGCGGGCCGGCTACCAGACGCTGATGATGGCGCCGACCGAGATCCTGGCCCAGCAGCACGCCAGGACCCTGCGCCCGTACCTGGAGCCACTGCGAATGCGCATGGACCTGCTGGTCGGATCGACCACGGCGGCGAATCGCCGGCGCATCCTGGAGCAGCTGAGCCAGGGCGAGCTCGACCTGCTGGTCGGCACCCACGCGCTGATCGAGCCCACCGTCGTGCCCCACAACCTGGGCCTGGTGATCAGCGATGAGCAGCATCGATTTGGCGTAGGCCAGCGCGAGGCGCTGGCCCAGAAGTCGGGCATCTACCCACACGTGCTCTCAATGACGGCGACCCCCATCCCTCGAACCCTGCAGCTGACGCTCTACGGCGACCTAACGGTTTCGGTGCTGGACCAGATGCCGCCGGGCCGCCAGGTGGTCGACACCCGGCTGGTCTCGCCTGCCGAGCGCGACGAGGCCTACAACTTCGTCCGGCGTCAGGTCGCCGACGGCCGCCAGGTCTTCGTCATCTGCCCGCTGGTCGAGGATTCCGACCTGATCCAGGCCCGCTCCGCGACCAGCGAGCACGAGCGGCTGCAGACGGAGGTGTTCCCTGAGCTGCGCCTGGCGCTTCTGCACGGCCGCATGAAGCCCGTCGAGAAAGACGCTGTGATGGAGGCCTTCAAGGCCGGCGAGTACCAGATCCTGGTGAGCACTTCGGTGGTGGAGGTCGGCGTCGACGTGCCCAACGCCACCGTGATGATGATCGAGGGCGCCGAGCGTTTCGGTCTCGCCCAGCTGCACCAGTTCCGCGGCCGCGTCGGTAGAGGGGAGCACAAGGCGTTCTGCCTGCTGCTCTCTGACGCCGACGCTGCCGACTCGGCTGACTCCAACCGTCGCCTCGGCGCCATGGTCCGCTACGCCAGTGGCTTCGACCTTGCCGAGGTAGACCTCGAGATCCGCGGCCCCGGCGATCTTTTGGGAGCAACCGGGGCCCAGCACGGCCACGACGCCGGCCTGCTGGTGGCGGGCCTGCTTGACGCGCGCCTGATCGTCGCCGCCCGCGAGGAGGCAGAGCGGCTGGTACGACAGGGTCTCGACCCCGAGTTGGTGCAGGCGGCGCGGGGCTTCCACATCGCCGGCAGTCTCAGCTAGGCATGCCCTTCCAGGTCATCGGCGGAATCGCAAGGGGACGCCGCCTGAAGTCGCCGCCTGCGGGCGTCCGACCGACGGCCGCCATCCTCCGGCGCTCGCTGTTTGACATCCTCGGTCCCGAGGTCGTCGGCGCTAGAGCGCTTGATCTCTACGCCGGCGCCGGCGGGCTGGGCGTCGAAGCGCTGAGCCGGGGTGCGGCGACGTGCGACTTCGTCGACCGCGATCGCCGCTGCGTCGCGGTCATCAAAGCCAACCTGCTGTTGCTGCGGGAGTCCGAAGGGGCCCGGCTGAGTAGGGTAGACTGCGCACCGGTCGAGTCGTGGCTGCGCCGCCACCAGGGGCGTCTTGCCGACTACGACCTGCTCATGCTCGACCCGCCATACGGAGAGCCCGGATTGGAGAATGTTCTGTCGTATCTGGCCCGGCCCGCCGCCCTCAAGGCCGACGCCCTGGTTGTCCTCGAAGAGCGCGCCGATCGCGAGATCGTCCCGGCCGCCGGGCTGGAAACGGTCCGGCGCGTCAGTCATGGTGATTCGGCCCTCACCCTGATGAGGCCGGCATCGTGAGCCTGGCGGTTTACCCGGGCAGTTTCGACCCCTTCACACTGGGGCACCTCGACATCCTCGAGCGCGCCATCGGGATCTTCGATAAGGTCATCGTCGCTGTGCTTGAGAACCCCAACAAGACGCCCCAGTTCAGTGTCGCCGAGAGGGTCGCGATGATCCGTGAGAGCGTGGCCGAAAACCCAGCGGTGGAGGTCGATTCGTTTGACGGCCTCACCGTGGACTACGCCAAGAAGGTGGGCGCGGGCTCGCTGCTGAGGGGCCTCCGCGCCACCAGCGATTTCGAGAGTGAGTTCCAGATGGCGCTGTTCAACCGCAAGCTCGCGCCGGAGGTGACCACCGTTTTCCTGATGACCAGCTTCGCCAACGTCTACCTCAGCTCTTCGCTGATCAAAGAGGTTGCGCGGCACGGCGGGAACGTCGACTTCGCGGTGCCCGCCTCGGTGGCCAAAAGGCTTGCGCGACTGACGCAGAATAGAGGGCAATGAGCGACGAAGAGATAGAGGAGCCGATAGCCCCCGAGCGGGACCACCGCAGCATCATCGAGCTGATCGACCACCTGGAGTACCTCGTTCACCGGGCCCAGCGGGTGCCCTTCACGCACAACGTGATGATCGACGAGGACGAGATTCTCGACCTCCTCGACCAGATCCACGTCAATATGCCCGAGGAGATCAAGCAGTCCCGCACCGTGCTTGCCGAACAGGAGCGTCTGCTCAGTGAGGCGCAGCAGGAGTCTGCCCGGATCACCCAAACCGCGGCCCAGAAGGCCGAGGGCATGGTCACCAGCCACGAGCTGGCGCGAAAGGCCGAGGACAAGGGCCAGGCGATCATCCGCGAGGCGCAACAGCGCGCCGAGGACCAGAAGCGAGCCGCCGACGACTACGCCGCCGACGTGATGCAGCAGCTCGAGTCGCACCTGGTGCGTACGGTGGCGACGGTGCGGAAGGCCCAGGAAACCCTCAAGAAGCCGGAGCCGGCCGGGGCCGGCGAGGACGACGGGGCTGCCAGGCGCGGCCGGCGCTAAAGCCTGACCCTGAGAGGCTGTCCGTTATAATCCGCCGATCATGGCGGTCCCCAAGGAACGTACTTCGAAGTCCAACAAGCGCAGTCGGCGTGGTCACCTCGCGCTCAAGCGACCCACGCTTGCCACGTGCAGCCAGTGCAAGAAGCTCAAGCTTCCCCACACCATCTGCCCCAACTGTGGCTATTACGACGGCCGCGAGGTCCTCGAGACCGAATAGCCCTTGTCGCGGGGCCCGGGTCCTGCCTTGATGAGCATCCCGTGACCCTGGCGCTGCTGTTCCCCGGCCAGGGCGCCCAGGCAGCGGGCATGGGAAAGGGGATCCTCGATGCCGGGTCGCACGCCTACCAGATGGCGCAGACCGCTTCTGAGATCGTGGGGCTGGACCTCGTCCAGCTCGCCTGCGAGGCGGGCACCGACGAGATTCGCGCCACCGAGGTCGCCCAGCCCTTGCTCCTGCTGCACTCGGTGGCGCTGCTGGAATTACTTCCCGACGGCGTGCGCAGCCAGGTCGCGGCGGTCGCCGGCCATTCGCTGGGCGAGTACACCGCCCTGGTGGCCGCGGGCTCACTGGGTTGGCCAGACGCGATCGCACTGGTCCGCGAGCGTGGCCTGGCGATGGCCGAGGCTGCATCGGGCCCGGGCCAGGGCATGAGCGCTGTGCTCGGGGCCGACGAGGGTGCGGTGGCCGCCGCCCTGGCGGAAGGCGATGAGGGCGTCGCCGTCGTCGCCAACATCAACGCTCCGGGACAGGTGGTGATCTCAGGGCACCTGGTCGCCCTGGAGGCGGCGGGCGACAGGCTGAGGGCGGCCGGCGCCCGGCGCGTCATGCCCCTGGCCGTGGCCGGGGCCTTCCACTCGCCGCTGATGGTGGACGCCGCCGCGCGCCTGGGGCACGCCATCGATGCGGCTCCCCTGACGCCAGGCAAACCCCAGGCCTTCAACGTCGACGGCCGGATTCGAACCGAGCCGGGCGAGGTGGCGGAGGCCTTGCGGGCGCAGCTGACCTCACCCGTGCGCTGGACGGCGTGCGTCGAAACGCTGGTGGGAGAGGGGGTGGATCGATTCCTCGAGCTCGGCCCGGGCACTACCCTCACAGCCATGGGCAAGCGCATCAACCCCGACGTTGCCTGGACTTCGGCGGCCAGCCCGATGGCGCTTGCCGCGGTCGGATCCTGAGATGGATCTGAGCCTTGAGGGGAGGGTCGCGCTGGTCACTGGCGGTAGCCGTGGCATCGGGCGCGCGATCGCGCTGGAGCTGGCTTCGATGGGAGCCGCCGTCGCCGTCAACTACGCCTCCCGAGCCGAAGACGCGGCCGACGTGGTCAAGGCGATCGAGTCGTCGGGTGGGCGGGCCCTCGCGTTCGGCGGAGACGTCGCCGACGCCGCCGGGGCGGCCGCGTTGGTGGCGGACGTAGCCGAGCGTCTCGGCGGGTTCGACGTGCTCGTGAACAACGCCGGCATCACGCGCGACAACCTGGTGCTGCGCATGAAGGACTCTGAGTGGACTGACGTGCTGGGCGTCGACCTCTCGGGCGCTTTCTATTGCTGCCGGGCGGCGCTGCGGCCGATGCTGAAGGCCCACTGGGGACGGATCATCAACATCGCCAGCGTCTCGGGAGTGTCGGGCAACGCCGGCCAGGCCAATTACAGCGCCGCCAAAGCCGGCCTCATCGGGCTCACCAAGGCGCTCTCTCGGGAAGTGGGATCTCGCACCATCACGGTGAACGCGGTGGCCCCGGGCTTCATCAACACCGAGATGACCTCCGGCCTGCCAGACGAGATTCACGAGCAGGTTGCGGCGCGAGCGTCGCTGGAGCGGATGGGCGAGCCGACGGAGGTTGCCGCGGCGGTGGCCTTCCTGGCGAGCCCCGCCGCGGCCTACATCACAGGGCAGGTGCTGGTGGTGGACGGAGGCCTGGCGGGGTGATTGCGGGCGGCATCCCGACGCCGGCCGCCTTTTCCCTTACAATGCCCACCATATGAGCGAGTCCGTCACCTACGACAAGTTCAAGGGCATCATCGCGGACCAGCTCGGCGTCGAGGCTGAGCAGGTCACGCCCGAGGCGTCGTTCGTAGACGACCTCAATGCCGACTCCCTGGACCTGGTGGAGCTGATCATGGCCTTCGAAGAGGAGTACGGGATGGAGATCTCCGACGAGGACGCCGAGAAGATCACCGCTGTTGGCCAGGCCTGGGACTACGTGCAGGAGAAACTAGGGATCACCTCCTGATGCCGGGCCGCGGCGATAGCCGCGCGGCCCTGCCTGGCCGTGGCCAGAGCCTGGGGGTGCTGGAGCGCAAGCTCGGGATCAAGTTGCACGACGGCGACCTGCTGCTCCAGGCGCTCACACACACGTCATATGCGCACGAGTACGCTGACGAGGGCGCTGCTGACAACGAGCGGTTGGAGTTCCTCGGCGACGCTGTCTTGGAGCTGGTCGCTGCGGAGGTGCTCTACCGGCGCAACCCCGAGGCCGGCGAGGGCTCGCTGACGCTCGATCGCGCGGCCGTGGTCAGCACCGGCGCGCTGGCCGCGGCGGCCCGCCGTATCAACTTGGGTAAGTACCTCCGGGTTGGCAGGGGCGTCGAGAAGACGGGTGGCCGTGACCTTGACAGTCTGCTTGCCAACAGCCTCGAGGCGGTCATCGGGGCGATCTACCTCGACCTTGGGTTCGACGCCACGGCGGGAGTGTTCGAGCGGCTTGGCGGCACCCCCGAAGGGGGCGCGATCAACCACAAAGGCCGGCTCCAGGAGCTGACCCAGGCCGACGCCGAAGGCGTCCCTGTGTACCAGGTCGCCGAGGCCACCGGACCCGCCCACCGGCGGCGTTACCGGGTCGAGGTGCGAATCGCGGGGGTGCGGCTGGGGGAGGGCGAAGGGTCCACACGGCGGGCCGCCGAGCAGGCGGCAGCCAAGGCCGCCATCGCCAGGTTCGAAGCCACCCGCACCGGGATCGGCGAAGAGGGCTGACTACAAGATGTGGTGGCCCGCCGAATTGGCAGCCCCACTATGTTGACCTCAGCCCGGTGCGATGTTTTAATCGTGGGAATGGTCTTTGACCTTTGAGTGGCGGGGAATAGCGGCGTGCCCATGGACTTCTTGACGTGCATCTGAGGTCGGTCCAGGTCCAGGGCTTCAAGACCTTCGCCAAGAAGACCGAACTCCTCTTCGAGCCCGGTATCACCGCCGTCGTGGGGCCCAACGGCTCCGGCAAGAGCAACCTGGTCGACGCCATCCGCTGGGTGCTGGGTGAACGCAGCGCTCGCGAGCTCCGGGGGACGCGGATGGAGGAGATCGTCTACTCCGGTGGCGCCCGGCGCGCCGCGTCGGGCATGGCCGAGGTCCGTCTGGTCATCGACAACGGCGACGGCCGCCTGCCCGTACCCTTCGCCGAAGTCGAGGTGATCCGTCGCGGATATCGATCGGGTGAGAGCGACTACTGGATGAACGGATCCCGCTGCCGGCTGCGGGACATCGAGGAGCTCTTTGCCAGCACCGGTCTGACGCAGCAGGGCTATGCCGTCGTCGCCCAGGACGATGTCGACCACATCATTCAGACCTCGGCCGCGGACCGGCGGGCGCTGATCGAAGAGGCCGCGGGCGTCCGAGGGCTGCGATCGAAACGGCAGGAGGCCATGGCCAAGCTCAAGGAGGCCGACGTCAGCATCCTGCGCCTTGGCGACGTCGCCGCCGAGCTCGGGCCGCGCGTCGAGGAGCTCCGGCGCCAGGCTGAGGCCGCGCGCGAGCAGCGCGACCTTACGGGCCAGCTGGATGCGCTCCGCGGCAGCCTACTCCAGGGCGAGTGGCGCCAGGCGCGCCAGGTGGTCAAGAAAGCCAGCGCCAGGGTCGAGACCCTCCGCACCGCTGCCGCCGCCGCCAAGACCGATGCACAGGCGTTCGCGGTCGACTACGAAGCCCAGAAGGAGAAGCTGGCCAGGGCCCACGACGCGCGCCTGGAGCGGGAACGGCGTATGGGTGCGCTGCGCCTGGCGGCGACCCACGCCGGCTCGAAGGTTGAGCTCCTGGCTGAGCGGCTCGGCGCCACCCGACTCGGCGTTTCGCAGGCGGAGGCCGGGCTCACCGAGGCTCGGCTGCGGCTGGAGGCGCTGGAAGCCGAGGTGGTCGCCGCTCGCGAGGACGCCGCCGCGGTCGCCGACCCGGGCGACGAATCGGCGTCGGGCGACGCCGCTGAGGAGCCGCCTGGGGCCAAAAAGGTCGCCGATGCCACCGAGCGCGAGCAGGCCGCCCGGGCCGTCGCTGAAGCCTTGCGCGATGCACACCAGGAAACTGTGGCGCAGGTCCATCGTCTCGAGGAGCGGGTCAGCCTGCTGCGGCGGCTGGCGAAGGACGGCGACATTCCCGCCCCCTCGGCTCAGAGACTGGTCGAGCTGCTCGATATCAACGCGGTGCGCGAGGGCGCGATCGCCTCCGGTGTCGACCCCGCCACGATTG
>OCZT010000910.1_pt1 | contig 30078 bp, 32 predicted proteins | sample 1539031 | NCBI WGS metagenome assembly OCZT01 (sample SAMEA3539308, study PRJEB22396) | soil metagenome | biome: tundra; feature: field; material: soil | place: USA | collected 2010-05 | depth 0.15 m | reverse complement strand
GGCTGGAAGACCCCATTAGAAGCCTGGGGTGTTGCACTTCAATGTTGAATCTGCCATTAAGACTATTGACATATTATAAAAAATAAAGTATAAATATGCGAGGAAAAATCGGCGCAACGCCGACACTACTGAACATTTAAACATAGAAAGGAGGACTTATGCCTCATACGATAAAAAGGTCGAGTTGGATAGTATTCCACTTGAGCCTTGCTGCATACCTTCCCCTGCTTATTGGAGGGTGGCTGCATCATTCAGAAATAAACGTTGCTTGCTACAGCTTGTGGATAATTTTAGCTTTGATGCTCACCTATTCCTCGAAAGCACAAAAACTGTCGGGGTGGAAAATGCCACTCGCATTCTGCTTCGGCAACATAATAATGGTTGTCTTTGCACTCATCCAAGGCGGATATACATTCAATCTCGGCCCTACCGAGATCATCATATTCTACGGAATAGTCACGACGCTTTGCGTATGGGTTAGCGTTGGAATGGCGACAGAAAAATGGAATCCGAATATTCTTTACTTTGGGGGTATTTTTGCAGACGTCTTGTCTTTTTACCCGCAACTTAAACAGTATCTACTACCCCACGAACGACCAACGGTGTGGATGATTATCGGGTGGGCACTGTTTGGCTTAGGCTCGATCCTAAACGTATTTTTTGTTGAGCACCTGCAAAAAAAGTTGCTCCTCTGCCAAGCGGACTATACATCCATATATGGGAAAGAAAAAAATCTCTTGAAAATCTTCGAAGAGTCGGCGTTTTCAATCGAAAACACCGTGCTTATTTCAATCACAATACTCGTCATGTGCCGCTGACACCAGCTTGCCAGCCACAAAAAACGTATTCAAGACCGCGCCTCTCTGGTGCGGTTTTTTTATTTTTTATAAAATTCCATTGACTTTTCGAATCTGGAGGACTAGGCTAACAAAAGAATGCTCGGTTAGGGCTGGGTGTTCTCTCAAAATAAACGAAACGATAAACAAAAAGGAATAGTATGATAGCGCTTGAAACGGCGTTTAACATGCATCATGGCACTTCGCTCTATGGTTCCCAGGGGAACCAGGACGGAAGTCGTGTGTATGTAAATATCCTGCAAAGGATACACGAGCTCGGCGAAAAAAAGCTGAGTTCATCGGAAAAAGCCAAGATCATCATCGACATCGCAAAGATGCTCGATAGCTGGTGCGGCATCGAAACCCTTGGGATACGAAGCATTGCTGAAGAGTTTCGGGCACGCTTCGAGGAAAGCTGTAGTGGAAAAGGGCGGGAACCTGAAAAGGTCCCGAAATTATCCATATCACTTCCCGTGACCTTGCGTATCATTCCGCTCTATGCGCCGGCGCGAGACAACTACCTTCAGTGGTTTAAAAAAACCGACGGTGCCGAGAACAACGACGGAGAGTATGAATATCGGCTCCTGTATATTGATACTGCCGGAAAGATCGTATGCTTCACAGCAAAGCAAGCGGTGGAAAAGCATACGATACTCTACGAGCATGAAGTCTCGATTGCTCACGCGACGGAAGATGAGCTCGCAGGATATCTTGGCCGAAGCCATCTCATGTTCGACTACTGCATGCGCGAGCTCATCGGGCTCTGCATGGCTGCGGTCACGCGGGCAGAAGAACGTGCCGCCGAAGGTCGAAAAAGCATCTTCGCTTTAATGACAATCGCGGAGGAGATGCGGAAAGACAACCTCACCCTCGCTATCCTCCTCTCTGAGGAGAACTTCCGTGGTATGTCCGGATGCGAGCTCAACCGAAACATCTTCAGAAAGATCGTCGAGCAAGCTGGTGCCACACCCGAAGCTCGTCTCGAGGAACTCGAGCGTCAGCGGGTAATCCTCGACCGAAAGAGTCTGACTGAAGTCTCGTCGCTCACTATGAACGAGACCATGCAGATCGTGAACGAGTGGAAAATCGAAAAACCCGCGGCAACACCCGCAGGATAGATCACGCAAAAAAACAAACGCTCTGGAGAAACTCCAAAGCGTTTTTATTTTTGAATTCCCCAAAGGGGGAAAAGGGGCGCCCAGCGGCGACTGGCCATGGCGCGCACGGGGACGAGGACCACAAGAACCCGTCGGACCGTCGCTACGTAAGTGTTCCGGCGAGGAACCGAAGTGCCACCAGACGCCCCAAATTCAAGAAAACCTAAAATCAGCAGAGCTGAATCTGCCAAGAGTATAGCACAAGGGCTATTTTACGTCAACCCCCATTGATCGTGCTGAGCCAGCAATGATTTTCATAGCTGCTTCAATGTCAGTTGCATTCAAATCAGGAAGTTTTTTCTCCGCAATTTCGCGAATCTGAGCCTTTGTAATAGTGCCAATTTTCTTTGTATTTGGCTTACCTGAGCCTTTTTCTTGCTTAATAGCCTTTAGGATGAGGCTTGATGCTGGAGGGGTTTTGAGGACGAAATCGTATGATCGATCGTCATATACTGAAATCTCTACAGGAACAATATCCCCTATCTTGTCTTTTGTGGCATCGTTGAATTTCTTGACGAAATCACCAATGTTAATACCAGCCTGACCAAGCGCAGGACCAACTGGAGGAGCTGGATTTGCCTTTCCGCCCGCAATCTGAAGTTTGAGTTTTTTTACGATTTTTTTAGCCATTGTTTTAAATTTAAATATAATCCCGAGAAGCGTGAGCGGACGAAAGCCCGCCCTGGGTGGAAGCACTTTACCTTAAATCTTCTTCACTTGCAAGAAGTCGAGCTCGACAGGTGTTTCCCGACCGAACATTGAGACAAGGACCTTTATTTTTCCTCGGCTATCGTCAACTTCGCTCACCTTTCCTTCAAGCTCTTTGAACGGTCCGTCAACAATCTTTATAATATCATCCAAAGCGAGGTCAATAGCGTGCTTCACTTCTGTTTTGTTCATTCTACCAAAAAGCTCTTCGATCTCTACTCTGTTTAGAGGCACAGGGTAAACGCCGGAGCCGACGAAGCCAGTCACTCTCGGAGTATTTCGGACGACATACCATGAATCGTCAGTTACGATCATATCCACGAGAATATAGCCGGGGTAGATTTTTTCTTCCTCTTCAACACGCTTATTTCCTTTGATTTTGATCTTTTTTTCAGTCGGAACGAGTACGTTGAAAATACGGTCTTCCATGCCGAGTGATTCAATGCGTTGTTTTAGATTTCGAGCAACGGCATTTTCGTATCCAGCGTAGGTGTGGATCGCATACCAATTTCGTTCTCCGCCTATTTGTTGTTTAGCCATGTGTTTATTGTGTTAATTATATAGTTCGTTTACTTAAACAAGAGTGTGAGGAGTTTTGAGAAGACAAAGTCAAAGAGACCAAGATATGCAGCAATCGCAACTGAAACCGCTACAACAAGTAAAGCATACGCGATAGCTTGTCTTCGGGTTGGCCATGTAACATGGCTCATTTCAGCACGTGTTTCTTTGATATATTCAGTGATTTTCATGTTATTTTCGTCTCTAAATTGTGTTCCCTATTAAAAAACCCCTCCCGGGGTCAGCAGGATTATAGTACACCTATGGAGGGGTTTAGTCAACTATTTAATTTCGTAGGTAACAGAAACGTTTGATGTCACCTTTTGCTCACCAGCTGGTACTTGTGGGGCACTCGCCATTTTAGCTGATCCCATTACACTCGCATTTTCATACATGACTGGATATGGCACACCTCCTGACGTACTATCAGAAAATCCTGTAACCTTTCCAAGGTGGACCCCAAGCGCTTCTGCAATCTTCTCGGCATGAACTTTTGCATCTGTAATAGCGGCTATTTTTGCATTATCATTTACAGTATCGATATTATCAACAGAAAAACTGAGACTGTCTACGTTTTGAACATTGAGCGACCCTATAGTGCTAAAAAGTGCGCCCGCCTTTGAGATATCACGAACTTTTACTTGGATTGTTTGACTTACATTATAGCCGGTAAGAACACTTTTTGATGGAGGACAATACCCTGCTGTACAGACAGCGGTTTGATACTCATAGTTAGGATTTATATTGTATGAGAGTGTTTTTACATCCTTTTTTGTGTCGATACCTGCATCATCGAGGGCTTTCATGGCAGCATTGATTTTTGTGGTAGCTGCATTTTGAGCATCTCCAACATTTTTTGCGGTCTCGGTTACAGAAAAATTAAATGTCGCGATATCTGGAATTACTGTAACATCCCCTTTTCCGTTTACAGTAATAGTATCTTTCGCGACAGAACTATCTTTACTAAAATGATTCCCCTCGCCAAAAATATTTTTAATTTGGAGGACAAAAACTGCTATTAAAAGAAGGCAAAATACCGAAAGTGTAGCCAAACCCACCTTCCATATGTTATTTTTTATGTTTTCTATATTCATGTCTACAAGTATATCACGGGAGGCACTTGTAATGTCAGAATTTTTTCATCTCCATTTTCAGAAGTTGTACTTGTTGCGGTCCGAAATGTGAGTGAGGAGGCTACAAGCTCTATGTGACCATCAGGAAATACAACATGTGAGCCATATTTTACATCACCTACAATTGGGTGACCTATATGTGAAAGCTGCGCACGAATCTGATGAAAACGGCCAGTCTTGAGCTGTACAACAAGAAGCGAAGCTGGTCTTGGTGGAGATATACCTTTGTCTTCCGAAAGCATGGTTTTTTCAAGTACTTTGTATTCGAGTTCAGCATATTGAGAACCCGGTGCCTCTGCATTGTATACGAAAGCCTTTCGTCTATTTTCATCTTTTACAAGATAGTTTTTTAGTGTGTCGTTGGCACGTGCGACATTTCCCTCGACCCAAGCGTGATATGTCTTGCTTGTCTCACGATCTCGAAATTGTTCAGAGAGTCGTGAAGCACCTTTCGATGTTTTTGCAAAAAGAACAATTCCCCTCACTGGACGGTCGAGTCTGTGAATAAGGCCGAGAAAAACATTTCCAGGTTTATTATATTTATCCTTTATATACCCTTTTACCATATCCATGAGGACTGGTTCACCTTTTTCAATACTAACCTTATCGGCCTGCACCAAAACTCCCGCAGGCTTTTCGACAGCGATGAGATGATTATCTTCGTAGAGGACGTTTACTTTTTTTTGATTTAATTGCGTGACCATCGTGCAAAAATACCCGCAGGGAGAAGCCTGCGGGGCTCATTTGATTCTTCAATTGCTAACTCGCCTATTTCAATCTTCCCTTTGCTATTTCCTTTATCTTGTTCGATATTTTTGCCAACAAAATCAAGTAGAATATTTTGATACGCAACCGCAGAGTACCCGGCAGAATAGCCGTTAACAATGAAAAATAGGGCGTTTTCAGACAAAAGCTCCATACAGTCCTTCATTAAAAGGAGAAGATGCTCTTCTATTTTCCAGACTTCCTTTTCGGCGCCATGGCCAAAAGCAGGAGGGTCCATAATAATAGCGTCGTAGTGGCGGCCGCGCTTTATCTCCCGTGCAACAAATGCCCTAGCATCGTCTAGAATCCAACGCACAGGTGCATCTTCAAGACCAGAGAGTTTTGCATTTTCGCGTGCCCAAGTGATAGCCGACTTTGACCCATCCACATGGACGACTTTTGCACCAACCTGTGCACAAGCAAGTGTTGCACCTCCGGTATATGCAAAAAGATTGAGGACTTCTATCTCTCGCGTCGAGTCTGCTTTCTTTGCTTCGTCAATCTTTGTACGCATCCAATCCCAATTAGTACTCTGTTCAGGAAAAAGTCCCACATGCTTGAATGCTGTTGGTTTAATTTCAAAAGAAAGTCTCCCGAAACTTATTGGCCATTTTTTAGCTTGTTTGACATCAGTAAAACGCCATTCGCCATCCTTTCCTTTACGAAAAAAAACACCATCAGCCTCGGACCACTTTTCTGGGGCTAATTTCCTTGCCCATAGAGCTTGTGGATCTGGTCGTGAGAGGACGACACTGCCAAAACGCTCAAGTTTTTCACCTTCGCCTGAATCAAGGAGTTCGTAGTCCTTTTCTGTCCTAGTTATTGATATTAACGACGTCGTATTCATGGAAATGAGTATACGCGTTTTACAGAAAAATGCGAATGCGCTATAGTAGACAGACATATGGACATCTCGTTGATTCTGCTTGATATAAGCATATTTTTCGGTCTTTATTTCCAAATCTTCCTCTTGGTCACCTATTTTGGTGTAGATGAACCTGAAGAAAAGAAGCCTATGGAGCTTCCAAGCGTCACTATTGTCGTACCCTGCTTCAACGAAGCAAAGACGGTTCTTAAAACAGTACATTCCCTTCTCGCCCTCAATTACCCAAAAGAAAAACTTTCAATCCTCGTCGTTGATGACGGCAGTAGTGACAATACATACGATGTTGCAAAAACAGTCGTACATTCCCAAGTAAATGTCGTGCGACAAAAAAATGGCGGCAAGCATACAGCTTTAAACTACGGTATCGGACACTGCTCAAGTGACGTTATTGGTTGTCTTGATGCAGACTCAATTGTAGACAGTGAGGCACTTATCCGCATGATTCCTTATTTTAATGATCAAAAAGTTATGGCTGTCACCCCAGCCATGCGCGTTCACGAGCCAAAAACTGTTTTACAGAAAATGCAACACGCTGAGTACAACTTGGGAATATTTGCAAAACGCGTATTTAGTAGAATGAATGCTATAAATGTCACCCCTGGACCTTTTTCGCTTTTCCGAAAGAAAGTTTTTGAAGAAATAGGCATGTTTCGACCAGCACATAATACCGAGGATATGGAAATTGCCTTCCGAATACAGTCGCATCGCTACAAAATAGCAAACTGCCACCGTGCCTATGTCTATACAATAAGCCCAAACACTCTAAAAAAGCTTTACAGACAACGTACGCGCTGGTCATATGGTTTCATTAAAAATGCAATAGACTATAAGTATATATTTTTTAATAAAGAGTACGGGGATATGGGTATGCTTACGTTACCCTTCTCTGTAATCGGTATCTTCTTTTGTTTTTATGTACTCGGGAAGGTTGTCTATGATGTAGGCCAGAGCATAGTACTTAAAATCGAGAAAATTATAACGGTAGGCTTCCATGTTCCGCATTTCTCATTTGATTTTTTCTTCGTAAATACGAGTATTACGGCCATTCTTGCGCTCATTCTAATCTCAATAACAATAAGCATTCTTTTTCTTGGGAAAAAAATTGCTCAAAATTCAATCCGTCCTTCCATGGACATATTTTGGTATGTTGTTCTTTATGGATTTGTCGCTCCGATATGGCTAGGGAAAGCGGTATACAACGTCGCATTATCAAAAAAAACACCGTGGCGCTAGCACCTACCGTATAAAAATAAAACCATGATCAATCGAAAAAAATACCTAGTTGTCTTCCTTCTAACATGTCTCATCTTTTTTACCGCGTTCTCAATCAGCACCTTTTTAAATGGGAAAAAGATGGATGAGATAAAAAATACCGAGGACAAAATATCTATCGACATTCTTTCAAACGAAACTCAATACGAGCTCCTCCAGCAGTCCTCTTGTGCAGATATACGTGCCGGTTCAATACTCTCCGATGAACTTTCAGCACTCGCCGATAAACTTTCATACGCAGAAGCTCAGGAAGGTATTCAAAGTGCTGACGTAAAAACACTCAAGCAGTACTATTCCCTTCTTGAGATAAAAGACTTTCTTCTTGTTCAACAAATTTACAAAAAGTGCAATACGACACCGAGCACCATTCTCTATTTCTACTCAAACAAAGGCGATTGCCCAGAATGTACCAAGCAAGGATACGTACTCACCCAGCTCCGCCAGGACCATCCGACACTTCGAGTCTACAACTTCGACTACGACCTCAATGATAATGCCGTAAATACCCTTATTTCCCTTTATAAAATAAAACCAACTGAGCTTCCCGCACTTGTAATGAACGGAAAAACGTATACGGGTTTCAAACAAATTGACGATATCAAAAAAATACTACCAGAACTCGTAGCAACATCTACCTCTACTTCATCCGATACTTCAAAAGCACATATATAGCTGTTCCGAAAAGAAGCGTTGAGGTAAGCGCGGAAATAAGGCAAAACTGACAAAATGCGTGGAGCACAAAAGCTTGTATGCTGAAAAAATAGACTGAGGCAAGAAAACCCAATGGTGTCATGAAAAGGGCTGATTTGAAAGCAAGCAGCTTTCTTTCTGGATGTTTGGTATCGACATGATAAAAAAGAAACGCCAAAATAACAAAATAATAGAGTGCTCCAAAAAGAGCCACCGGTATACCTAAAAATTCAGAATAAGCACTTGTAAGGACGACCTCACAACTTCCCACAAGACATGGCAATGAGAGGTTTGAAAAATGATTTATCGTCAAATAGACACTATCAATAAAACCGAGTCCTGAGACAAGGAAAAATGTGACTGTGAGCCATTTAGGGGTGGATTTGAGTTGTATCATCAATTATTTTTTTAAAGGCGTCGTAATCCTGTGGATTTTGAATACGTTTGCCGTTCAAGAAAAATGTAGGAGTGTAACTTAGGCTGTTTTTGACTGATTCCTTGTATCCGTTACTAACTTTGTTTCGTACAACGTCCAAATCAATATCCTTAAGGAAAGTTGTGGAATTCAAACTAAGGGATTGGGCATATTCCGAAAATTTTTGTCGTGGATCAGAAATAACTTCCCATTCATTTTGCTTTTCAAAAAGAAGGTCGTGCATTTCCCAAAACTTACCCTGGAGACCAGCGGCTTCAGCGGCTTGCGCGGCGATTATTGCATTACCGTGTTGTGGCAAAGGAAAATGACGGTATATAGCCTGAAGCTTACTTCCCTCTTCTTTTATGAGTTTATTTATAACAGGATAATAGGCAGCGCATGATGGACACTCAAAATCACTATACTCCACTAATACTGCTGGCGCTGAACTTGAACCAAGTATCCAATCCGTAGAAACGACAGGAGCGAGAAGGTCAAGCGGCGCATCGGAAGCAACGCCTGTCGCCTTCTTTGACGCGGCAATAAGTCCCCATATAATGAGAAGGATTATAATAAAGAAAGAACCCCAGTATGCAATGTGTTTTGCTGTTTGATTCATAGTGACGTGTATTATAGCACTTTTTTATCGGATGACACCTGCTGGACACTTGATCGCTTTGAAAGCTCCTCCTGTAGAGCAACTGCTAACACCTTTCCAATGAGGGGAAACTCCGCTGAAGACTTATCTCTTTTGTTGTCTTCATGTCCTGCTGTCATTATATTGAGCTCTGAAACGCCAAACATGCGTTCTATGTAGCTTTCATCAAGACTGACATCCTGAATCTGACGGTATGGGATAGCAACCTCATTTCTATTTAAAATACCTGATCTTATATGAAGCGCGTAGTCATCGAGCATGAAAACATGACTTGAATAGAGATACCATGCCTGAATGGCAGCAATCGCCATGTATATAATGAGTAAAAGAAGACCCCACCAGAAAGCTTGAGAGACAACAGCCGGTAAACGTGCAATAACCACCAAGATAATAAGAGCTAAAACAACAACGGGGAGCTGTTTTAGGAGCGATATAAGATATACATTTCGTCCGCACTTGTAGTACACACCTTGAGTGAACATAATTTTGTTTTTTATGTCATAAGTATAGCAAATTTTCACAAAAAAAGTTTTTTTTCGAAAAAAATACAGCGCGACACGGGTATGCTTTACGAGTCAATATTGTCCACTCAGATGAGGTTGATATACTAGACACATACAAAGAGGTTTTATTAAAAAAAATTTATTATGAAAAAAAATATAGTAGCAAAAATTCAAAAGAGAGACGGATCGGTCGCTCCGTTCGATCTAGAAAAAATTACGACAGCAGTGCACAAAGCGATGATCGCTTCTGAGGAAGGTTCCCTACGCGACGCAAAGGATGTCGCAAAAAAAGTCCTCGCTGAAGTGATGTCTATCACAAAAAAATACAAAACATTTGTTCCAACAGTTGAAGGTATCCAAAATACCGTCGAAAAAGAACTCATGTTAAGTAAGTTCACTAAAACCTCTAAAAACTATATTTTGTACCGCAACAATCGTGCTCGATTGCGAGCAAAAGGCGTAAGCGTTCCTGAAAACGTCCGAAAAATGGCCGAGGACAGCAAAAAATACTTCAAAAACTCTCTCGGAGAATTTGTCTACTACCGAACCTACTCTCGATGGATGGAAACCGAGCAGCGACGCGAAACATGGATCGAAACTGTAGACCGCTACATGGCATTCATGAAAGAAAATCTCGCAGATAAATTGAAAGATGCAGAGTACGCAGAAGTGCGTGAGGTAATCTTGAAACAAGAAGCGATGCCTTCGATGCGACTTCTTCAGTTTGCAGGACCTGCGGCACGAGCAACAAACGTATGCGCATACAACTGTTCATATATCGCTCCTGAATGTTTCCAAGATCTCGCAGAAATAATGTATGTCTCGATGTGTGGTACTGGTGCCGGATGGTCTGTTGAAAGCCAAAACGTCCAACGCTTTCCTCAAATCCAATTCCAGACAGGAAAAAAGATTCCTGCACACATAATCCCTGACAACAAAGAAGGTTGGGCGGATGCACTCACCTTTGGTATGGAGACGTGGGCAGCGGGAAGCGATGTTGATTTTGATTTCTCACAACTCCGCCCTGCCGGTGCTCGCTTGAAAACAATGGGAGGAAAATCATCTGGCCCCACCCCTCTTATTCGCCTCTTGAGTTTTGCTCGTGAACGAATCATCTCTCGACAAGGCAAACGACTTCGAAACATCGATGTGCACGATATCATATGTATGATCGGCGACTGCGTCGTATCAGGTGGCGTACGCCGAAGCGCAATGATCTCCCTTTCAGATCTCGACGATGGTGAAATCCGTGACTCAAAACAAGGCCAATTCTACGTTTCAGACCCTCACCGAATGCTTGCAAACAACTCCGCTGTATATACCCAAAAGCCTTCAAACCGCGAATTTATGGAAGAATGGATGGCCCTTATGAAGTCAGGTTCCGGAGAACGAGGTATCTTCAACCGCGGTTCCCTCGCAAAAACACTCCCAGCTCGACGTATAGAGGTATTAAAGGAATACAAAGGTTATTTTGATCCAACAGGAAAAAATATCATCGGTCCGATCGGTACAAATCCTTGTGGAGAAATCATTCTTCAATCAAAACAATTCTGTAACCTATCTGAAATCGTTGCCCGTGCTGAAGACACCACCGAGAGCCTCATAAGAAAAATGAAAGTTGCAACAATCCTCGGTACATACCAGTCAAGCCTCACAAAATTCCCTTACCTTTCAAAGGAATGGAAAGAACACTGTGAGCGAGAACGCCTTCTTGGTGTGTCTGTTACCGGACAGTGGGATTCCCCTGCAGTTCGAAATGCAAAGACCCTCCGAAAGCTCCGTGATGAAGCGATCCGCCTCAATAAAATATATGCAAAGCGTTTCGGTATCAATGCATCGACATGTATTACTTGTGTGAAGCCTTCAGGTACATTGTCGCAAACAGTCGATTGTTCATCAGGTATGCATCCTCGACACGCTCCATACTATATTCGCCGCATTCGTATCGCCGCGACAGATTCCCTCTTCAAAATGCTAAAAGATCAGGGTGTACCTTTCCATCCCGAAGTTGGTCAATCGATGGAAAACGCAACAACATTCGTCCTTGAATTCCCCGTCAAAGCACCAGCAGGCTCTATCTTCAAAGATACAATGACCGCCATCGACCAGCTCGAGCATTGGAAGCTTGTTAAGATAAATTACACTGAACACAATCCGTCCGTAACAGTCTCTATTGGTGAGAACGAATGGATCGCTGTTGCAAACTGGGTCTATGAAAACTGGGATATCGTAGGAGGACTTTCGTTCCTTCCTCGAGAGAACCATGTCTATCAACTCGCTCCATATGAGACAATCGACGAGAAGCGCTACCTTGAGCTTTCCGATCGTTTGAAACATATCGACTATTCAAAAATCATCACCTATGAAAGAACAGATGAGCTCGATGTAAAAAAAGAGCTTGCGTGCGCAGGAGGTGTTTGCGAGATCGCACTTTAGCTCTCATCTAAGTGATCGACTAATAAATCGTGTGCTAAATAAAAAACCCGCGAATCGCTTCGCAGGTTGGATCAGACAAAAGGGCCTCAATTGGGGCTCTTTTGCTTTTTCTTCTTGGACACCTTCGGCGGAGTATTCATCTTGGCGATGAGATACAACGTCTGGTAATCCGTCGTCGTCTGCTTGTCGTAACGCACGCGCTCGGCAAAGCAGTTGTCGAAATGGAATCCGTTTGAATACCAGGTATGGAACCCGGCGGCAAACGGCGACATTCCCCACTCAAGCCCGAAAACTTTCGTCTCGAGGATAACTGGGGATGAAACATCCACAACAACATGGGGCTGAAGGAGCTTCGCGGAAGCTGCTTTAATCTTCACCATTTCCGAAAAATATTCGATAAACTCATCCTTCCTTTTCTTGTCCAATTTTGAAATGGCATTGAAAAAGTCGTAGTGTTTGACGATGTATTTCTCGATTGCGGAAAGCTTCCCTTTTTCAGGAGCGGGATTTGCTTCAAAATGTGCAAGTGCTGTCGCAAGGTCGTGACCGCGCGGGAGTCCTCCGAAGATGTCTTCGAAGTCGAGCTTCTTAAACAAAGCTTCGCCCCTCGCAAGTGATGCGAGGAGAAACTTGATCTTGATCGCCCCTTGGAGCTTGAAAACGTCATACAGGGTTGTAATCCTGCTTTCATCCGAAGCATCTGCCTTTACCGCGGCAAGAATGTTCTTGCCGAGGTCGGTCAAGCGTTCGCGCTGGCCGTCAGTCTTGACCTGAACACCGTTCGGGTCAAGATTAACCTTCAATGCGGGAAGAAACATGCGCAATGCATAGTCCCAGATACCGACGATGGCACCCTTGAGGTTTCCCTCAACGAGCCCAGCCGTTTTGTCCAGAAGGTTGAGTCCGAGAAGAATGGCGTCAACCGTTTCATAGGTCTTCACCTTAATCGTCCGGCCCATTACCACAGGCTTTCCGCTTTCATCTTTTGCGGATTGCACGATGCATGTGCCTTCCAAACCATTCGCTTCGTTTGTCGAGACGTATTTCCGGAGTTCTTCTTTGGTTTTTGGAACAAAACGCTCGACCACACGGGCACAGAGTTCGAGATGCTTCCGTTTAATGAATTGTTCAAGGAGCGTAAGAATCTGATCCATACGCTTGTAGTCCACAGGAATCGAACAGAGCGAAATCATGTTGTTCGCCTGCACATAGCGTGGCTGCTCCCACGTATCGGGATGGGCGATGGCGAACATTCCATGAAATGCGAGCATGAGCCGCATATCAGGAAGCGCTACTCCCCACTTGAAGAGTTCCTCCTTCTGGAGATACTCTCTAAGAACGGCTTCTTCAAGGCCGTTTGAGCCACGCTTTGGCCAAAACTTGTTTCCGCCAGGGAAACGCATTTCCACCCGGTGAAATCCCGCCAAATGCTTGTGAACCGCATTGACGAGCTCAGCGTCACCGATCATGACCGGCAGATACTGATACAAGCTTTGGAGTTCAGGAAACATTCGCAGGTCATACGGAGTGAATTGCCGCGTAAACGCTTTATCCTCACTGGCGGCAAACGCAGTATTGTGAAGCTGGAACCGGAACCCGTTTTCCTTGATGCTTGCACGGGTATAGATGTCGAGTTTTTGGTCGGACATCGTGACATGTGCGAGCGAGTCGGTGAATGTCGGGTTGAGGGATGCGATCGGGATGCCGATGGTCGGCATTTTCCCCAAAAGATACACTGCCCGCTGATAGTCGCTGAATTTCGCGATCTCCTCATCACTTGCGTGCGCGAATTGCGGCACATAGCGGACGAGTTCCTTTTTGAGGAATTTTTCTTCGGGACTGTTTCCAAACGCGCGAAACATGACTTCTTCTGCATGACGCGCTTTATCTTCATTTACATAACTGGCCATATGTTGCCTTTCTCTTTTTTGTTTTTTTGGTTATAAAATATCAAATTTCTTCAATCTTGATACCACAAAATACATCGATATGTCAATAATAACGTAATAATTTATAGTATTAAAAAACCGCCCGGTAAAAGGCGGTAGACTAAAGATTGCGGGGTTACGAAATGATCTCGAGGATAAGGATGTCCCCCGAGGCGCATGCAGGGACGCAGATAGCTGAAAATTTCTTCTTGTTCACCCCGCGGCGACGCGGGCCGTATGTAAATTCCCCCCTCAAAAGATGCTTGTGGTCAGCGATGCTCATTTGCGCCATAATTCTAAGGCGAGCCCTTATGGAGGGAAGTAGATTTTTGCCGACCCAAAGGGTGAGTGATATTTTTTCTTTGGACTCCCCTGTTTCCGTCTGAATCCAAACATCGGTTGAGTCAATGCACACAAACCTTGCTTTGTATTTCAAAGCTTCATCGAGGATGCTATTAACAATCCCGATGAGACCAGGCGTTTCTTCAGTTTTCATAATATCAGTTTTAGCGAACCTTTCTAGCTAGACAATATACCTCCAGCTAAAAAAGTCAACCTGGTAGTATGTAACATTTGAGAATCCTCCAGGAAGAATATATGAGTTTGAGTCACCTGTAATATTTACTGTTAGGGTATTACGCTGGAACTACTCCGATCACACCAACAATGAGAGGCGAATCCCCGCTACCTAAGGCGAAACTATGAATTGATGATATCCGTTACGCGATTCTCCATATATGTTGGAAATTTTAACTTTGTATGCAGTGCTATAGTTTACGCTTGTTGTTGAAGTATCCGGAGTGCAGGTTGTGCCCACAGGACAATATGCACTGAGGTAACTAGGGAAAACAAAGGAAGCGTGCCACTTGTCTATTATCGTCGTGGGGGTTGGAATCTGCATCCCGTTTATAAGTACAATATCACCCGCGACAAAAACATTAGGCAATGGATTTTGTGGGTCAGTATAACATGAATTGACACCACCGTTGATTGTCACAGTATTGCCTACATGTACCGTATCGATACCTGCTTGATCTGTGCTTGGTACGCGTGGAATTGTAACTGTAACAGGTTGAGTTGTGTGGCCGCTACCATCAGATACCGTTACAGGGAAAGATGTCGGTTTACCTGAGAAGTTCGAGCTTGTCACAGCAAACGACATTGTTTTGTTATCTTGATAAATACCAGAGTTGTCCACCGATCCGGATATCTCTACTTTATCGTTAGGGGAGAATGTACCGTCATTTCCTGCTTTAATAAGTATGGATGTTCCACCTCCAGTATCACATGGGCTTGCATAATATTTGTTTAAGGTGATCGTGCTTGGCAGTACATCATTTACTGTGATGGGAGGACTTGATGTCGAGATAAATGCTCCTTGAGCAGGCAATGATGGGTCAGATATGTCTACCCATACGACCGTTCCATCACTTTGAGGAAAGCTAGAACTATACGCATGAGAAAAAACAACTGATTGAGTGCTTGAATCTTTCGTGTCGGTGGCCCCGTCACCCCAGTCAATTGCATAAGTTAATGTTTTACTTCCTGGATTTGACATATTAATTGTCCACGTTCCATTTACATTTGTTGAGAGTGTGGTTGGTCCGGTAAAGCCAGTAAGTGTTGGTGTTGTATTTATTACTCCAATCCCTCCGCCCGTCCCCACATCCACCGGATACCCACTCCCCGTATACGCCGTATAGTTCGGCATCCCCACATTCACTCCCAAGATAACAGGACTGTTTGGATTCGTGGTTTGGGTCTCACTGACATAGTTAAAGGATGCATTCTGGGCTAAGGGTGTTCCACTAGGATCTGTCCCCGTCGTTGCTCCCGTCGAGTAGTAGTAAGTGAGCCCACCGGTATTGGAAGGGTCAGTTGGAATAGCGGAGATATAATGCCCATTGACGAGAGGCGTAAGGGCAGCATTCAAGCCTGCCTGGGAGGTACACGTCCACGTAGTAGGGCTCGCAGTAGGTGTCCCCGCACACCCCGCCACTCCCTGTGCACTCGGTACTCCTCCATGGTCAATCTCATACGATGATAGTGCCGTACGAAGTTGTACCGTATCTGCAGCACGCTTGGTATCACGGGTCTTTGCTTTGACCGTGCCATAGCTTGCATATGCAACGGAGGTAAGGACAGAGATGATGGAAATGACGACGAGAAGCTCAATCAACGTGAATCCCTTTTGTGTAGATGTTCTCATACTATTGTTTTAACATGACCTTTAATACTGCTGATTTTGTCACATCCACGGTTCCCGACGAGTAGGTGAAGATGAATATGCTTGCTGCTATGCAGGCAACGAGGAGGACAACAAGGAGAAGATCTGCTTGGGCTTCATTCCGTACAATGTGACGCCGAATCAAGAACTGGATGATTTTAGGCTGAATGTTGCTCGGTTCAATGCGGGAGTACAGGAGACGCTTACGCTCTCCCATATCCCTCTTTTCTTCCTCAAACTCTACGTTGTTTTGTGCGGGGTTCATGGGGTAATTGTACTATGGGAGGGGGAGAAAGAAAATGGGGGGGTACCTTTGACATAAAAGGTAATAAAAAAACCGCGAATCGCTTCGCGGTGTGTTTTCTAGTATATTTTTTAGCTTTTTATTTCCCCACCAAGCTTTCTTTTGCAAACCACTCGAGGATACGTGGAGCGTATGCTTTGTGAGTCATGATCTCAATATGTGGAACCTCACAAACTTTCGTCGGAGGCGGGACGTCGATGACGGTGGCTGTGCACGTAACAGGGTCAATCTTAATCGTGACAAAGCCGAGCCGTTCATTGATGCCAAGAATTGGCGTTTCGTCCCAAGGGGTCCTGAACGCAGGATCCTTGAGGACGAGCGCAACTTCATTCTTCCAGAGACGTGCCAAGGTTGTGCCGTAGCTTCCACCCATGACATTAATATCCTTAAAGAGACCTCCCTCTTCTGGGGTCAGAATAAATTTCTGCACCGCAGCCGGGAAACGGTATGGCGGAGTATTAAGGAGAATGTAACGGGCATGCAGTGGTGTTTTGATATCCGCAAAGAGCGGAGCTGTGACACCAAAACGAGTTCTGGTCACCGCGGGTTCGTCCGGAGCAAATCCGTAGATTTCACCGGTATTTACGTCACCAACATATGCCGCAATGACTTTTCCATTTTTCACTACCCCAACCATCGTCCCCACTCCGTGCGACTCGTGACGAGCAAACGCCTTGGTGCCGTCGAGCGGGTCAATAGTAATGTAGATGTTTTCTCTGGGGATCGTGCATGGCTTATTCAAACCATCTTCTTCGCCGATGAGGCCAAACCCGGGGAATGCTTTCATAAACACATCGACATAGACCTTTTGCGCAGCCTTGTCGGCAGTGGTGACGATATCATCCGTCACTCCATCATAGTGTTCCTTCGGTGTTGCAATAAACGTAGCAGCTTCCTTGCGGATAACTTCGATCGCTTCGTTCATCGCCTTTCGTATGACCGCACCCATGTTTTTCACATCGGCTGTGGCGGTATTTGTAATGTTCTTTTTATTTTTCATATATTTCCTTTCTTCTAAATACACAGTATCACACCTGTTATAAATATGTATAAAAAATGGGCTAAATTGTAATATAATTTTGTTATTACAGATTAAACATTGCAAAATAAAGATATTATGTTACTATTAATATGTAATAATATATTACATATATGACTCATAATGAACCGTATCGAAAATCACTTGCTGCACTTGGGCTCTCCGAACACGAAACGGCTATCTATATAGGCCTTGTTCGTCTTGGACCCTCTTCCCCATCCCGTCTTGAAATCGAAACCAACACACATAGACCTCTTGTATATAAAGCACTTGCTTCCCTCATTGAGCAGAGGCTTGTGCGTATGAGCCCAAAAGGTAAACGGAAGCTCTATGTCGCAGAATCTCCAGATAAGCTTATCGAATTGTTCAAAAATATCGAAACTGATTTCCTTTCAAAAATTGAGGACTTGCATACACTCTATGCAAACCCCCACTCACCAAAACCAGCACTCACATACGCCGAGGGTGACGAGGCAGTGCGCGATAGTACCATGGACGTGATCAAAAACTTAGGCAAGGGCGAAATATATTACCGCTACAGCCCTGGATCTGAAAAATTCGACCGAAGCAGGTTTTTAGCAAAAAAATACAAAGAGATGCGGGACCAGAAGCAGCTCGAGCGTTTTGTCATTGTAAATGACGATGGCAAAAAACACAGTATAAAACTAGGTAAATATGTTAAATCCATCCCTCGTTCATTTGACCTCTTCAACGATCGTATTGGTCTCGTCATATATAAAGACAAGGTACTTATCATCGATTATGAAAATCCAAGCGTGATTACTATTTCCCACGCAAAATTTGCTCAATTCCAAAAGAAACTTTTTAGACTACTTTTTTCGAAATTATAATCAGAGAGAAAAGTGGGTTGACGCCTATCCAAGCAAAATGCGAATTGCGGCACGACAGAGGTCGGATAGTGTCCCACCGTTTACTTCCTCAAGATTATCTTCAATGCGTATTTTAGAGTTGCTCCCGGGCACGACGATAAAATCTCCGAGAATGTGACCAATGTTTTTACCTTCACTATTAAAAATTTTCTTCTCGCTCTCGACAAAATACCCTATTTTCTTATCCTCATGGTCGAAAATATGATTGTCTTCGATGTGTCCGATTTTAATACCTCCACGCCATAAATGATTATCTTTAACTTGGATCATAGTTTGTTAATTATACCCCAAAATAGGGCGACACTGAGAGCAGTGAAAACTATCTGCAAACTAACGCCGAGGAGAGGCCTCCCCCGAAGCCGAATATTGGTATGAATCCACTGGTGAAATACCTGAAGAGACACGAGGGGTTCCCTCTTAAAATGCGCATATACAAACTGAAGGGCGTCAGGAACTATTGCCCCAATCGCGCCACAAAAAACAACAAAAATACCGTAGAAATTTTGATGTTCAAAAAAACCAAACAGGAGAAGTCCGAGAATGATACCGAGACACATGTCACCCCCTATTCTAATAGCATCTAAAAAAAGTCTTCGATCAAAGGTTACCCTTGCACCAAAATCAGGATCCACGGATTCAGACAAAATATCATAATCCCAGTGTGGAATTGCATCGAGAACAAAGTGGCTCACAAAGCCGAGTGAAAATGCAGCGATAGGATGTTGGGGTACAAGACTTGCAAGGCCAGCACCGAAAATTGCGTGTGTAGTAAGCGTCATAGATTAAGATTAAAGAATGTGGGGCATAAATACCAAAAAACCGACGACCACGGCGGCAAGAGCTGAAATGAGCACAGCTCCCGCGGCAACGTCCTTTGTATCACGGGCAAATGGATGGTATTCCGGTGATGTAAGGTCAATATCAATTTCGATAGCAGTATTGAACGCTTCAGATATAAACACAAGGGCAAATGCAAAAACAAGTGCAATCCATTCAAGTCTAGAGAGGTGAAAATAGAAACCGAGCACAACACAAAGAACCGTCGCTACTACATGAATCCAGGCATTATGAGTTGATGTAATAAATATCCATATTCCCCTTCCTGCATGCGTAAAGCTTTTTGCACGAGCAGCGAGTGAAAAGTTTTTCATGCTTTTAATTATATCATTTTGAAGTCATGGATTATAATGAACATATGAAAACAAAAGCAGTCATTTTTGGAAATAACCCTAAAGAGGCAGAGGAAATCGTGCGCAACGCTGGGTTTGATATTGTAAAAGAAGCAAAAGACAAACCTGACGTCATAATAACATTTGGTGGCGACGGCACTATTGTGCTTTCGGAATTCCATTTTCCGGGTATTCCAAAACTTACTCTAAAATCGAGCCGTGTATGTAACCTCTGTGAACCGTACGAAAACGAAGACGTCCTTAAAAAATACATGCAAGGAAAATACACAGTAAAGAAAATACATAAAATAGAAGCTACTGTGAACGGAAAGACCCTACACGCAATGAATGAGATTATTCTCCATAATATAGACCCCAGGCGTGCCATCCGCTATCACATGAAAATTAACGGGGAACAAATACCTAAACACGAAATCATTGGTGATGGCGCCATCATCTCAAACCCCTTTGGTTCGACTGGCTACTACAGAAGCATCACTGGAAGTGTATTTAAGGTCGGCATGGGTGTTGCCTTCAATAACAGCACCGAGCAATCCGACCATATGGTCCTCGATGAAAAGGATGTTGTCACGATTTCAATAACCCGTGGACCCGGGCTTCTCTACGCAGATAATCAAGAAGATAGTATCCACGTAAATGATGGCGATGAAATTGTTGTGCACATGTCAAAGAATGCAGCACATCTTGTCCGCGTTACGCCATAGTTTTTCAACAAATTTCTTCGACTATTTTGAAGCGACAGCATATAATGAAATGACATGGAACATTTCTTCCGAAAACTGCACGCGATTTTACACATACTTATTCTTTCTCTTTCAGTCACGCTCTGTGCAGTATCAACCGTTTTTTTTATACACACCAAATATTTCCCTCCCACACCGGTCGGACCGGTAAAAATAGTCGCCGTAATTCCAAAAAATCCTCCTTTCGATGCACTTCTCTATGATTACAAACTCATGGTTATGGCAAACTACGCTTCTTCTGCCGCTTCGACAAGCAAAACAACACCACACCTTTGGCCAGTACAGACTGGCTATCCAAATGTAGGAGCGATCCTTCCTTTTAGCCGGATCATTGCGTATTACGGAAACATGTACTCGAAAAATATGGGTGTTCTAGGACAATACCCTCGAGAAGAAATGCTCGAGCGGCTTATGAAGGAGGTAAAAAATTGGCATGATGCCGATCCAACAACCCCCGTAATTCCCGCTCTCCACTACATTGCCGTCACTGCTCAAGGGTATCCGGGCGCAGACAAGAAATACAGACTTCGTATGCCAGGAAGTCAGATCGACAAAACTATCGAGATGGCAAGAGGAGTCGGTGGTTTGGTTTTCCTCGATATTCAAGTTGGAAAAAGTACTCTTGAAGATGAGATTCCCCCTCTCGACGCATATCTCAAAATGCCTCAGGTACATCTTGGTATCGACCCTGAATTTTCAATGAAGACAGATAAAAAACCAGGAGCGGTTATCGGCACCATGGATGCGACAGATATAAATTTTGTCATCGATCATATTGCTCAGATTGTACGCGACAACCATCTCCCTCCAAAAATTCTTGTTATCCATCGATTTACGCAGAGGATGGTGACAAATTTCCAGAACATTAAGACCGTCCCCGAAGTACAAATTGTGATGGACATGGATGGATGGGGACCACCTAAAAACAAAATAAAAACATACATTGACTACGTATACGACGAACCTATTGAGTTTGCGGGTTTCAAACTTTTCTATAAAAATGACATTATTGCTAAAGGAAGCCATCTAATGACACCGAGTGAGGTACTCAAACTGCAGCCCCGTCCGATGTACATTCAGTATCAATAAAAATTGCTATACTGATGTGATGAAATCAATGCAATACATCGGTAAAATACTCCTTGTCCTCGCTGCAGCAATTCTCCCTGCCCTTTTTGTATATATCCACAGCGATCCAATCATATCGAAGCTTTCCGAAGTAAAAACGTCCCTTTTAAAACCAACACCGTGTGTAAAACCAATTACTTACTCCATCGGAAATTACGATACTTCATTTGGAGTAAAGAAAGCTGACTTTCTAAATGACGTCGCGACAGCAGCGAAAGTATGGGACGATGTCCTCGGTCAAAATCTTTTTGAATATTCTGACGTTGGCACCGTAAAAATAAACCTGATCTATGACTACAGGCAAAAAGCGACTTCCGAAATGCAGAAAATCGACACGACAATACAGAGTCAAAAAGATAAAATGAGTGCCCTCAAAGCGCAGTACAGCTCTATGAACGCAGCTTATACTTCAGCAAAAATAAGTCTGCAAAGGCAAGTTGATTCGTTCACTGCTGAAAAAACAGCCTACGAAAACCAGGTGACGTATTGGAATGCAAACGGCGGCGCACCAAAAGATTCTTTTGCAGCCCTTCAAAACACGAAAAATCGATTAGATGCAGAAGCTGCCCAGTTGACCCAAGCTACGGCTTCATTCAATGTCCTCACTGATAATCTTAACTCCGTTGCAAACGAACTAAACCACCTTGCAGGAAATGTGAACTCAAACATCAACACCTACAATACCGTCGGGCAATCCACTGGTCCTGAATTTGACGAGGGAGAGTACATAAGCAATTCATCCGGAGAACAAATCGATATATATCAATTCACAAATAACAACAAACTCATCCGTGTCCTTACTCACGAGCTTGGACACGCATTAGGACTTGATCATGTCGATAACCCTCAAGCTATTATGTACAGACTCAATCAGAGTACAAATATGGTACCGACGGACGCAGACATTGCTGAATTGAAAAGAGTTTGTGAAATAAAATAGCTACCTAAAATACTGTACTCATATTCGCGCAATAGTTCTAATTCTTGGATAGAAAGTAATAAGCATTAAAAATGCAATCATATTCAGCGTCCCTGCAGCTAAGAAAACAACTGGAAATCCATAGGCTTGCGTAGCAAAACCTCCCGCAAGTCCCCCGAGGGCTATCGCTACAGTCATACCTCCCACACTAAACAAACTCCACTCAAAAGCAGCTGATTTTTTGTCGATATGATGAGAAAAGATAGAATAATACGCTGCCATTGTGCATGCGTCAGCAATACCCCAAACAATCTGAATACAGACAAGTTCCCATATCCTATCTATAAAAATAAGTGAGAAACTTGATATACCAGCGAGAAAAACACCACTTGAAATTATGATAAAATCGCTTTTTTCTCCAACGCTCGCATCGAGATATTTTGCAATAGGTATCTGAAGTGATGATTTCATAATCGAGTATATAGCCCCTGTAATGCCGATAGTTGCAAGTGTTGCGCCCATGATGTGATTTATCACAAACACGGAAAAAAGCGGTGTCCACAAAGCGGCAGCCGTGTTGATCATGAACAAAAGAAGTAAAAGTGCTTTGATTGTTATATTGACTGATCGCATATTATTCGTATCTCAAGGCTTCTATTGGGCTCTTTTTTGAAGCTTGATGTGCAGGATAGCTTCCGAAAACGAGACCGACAAGAGCAGAGACACCGAAACCGAGAATGGCGCCAAACCATGGGAAAATAAATTGCCAATTGAGACCGAGACCTGTTCGAAGTCCAAAGGATATTACATACGCAAGGGATGAACCTAGAATAATTCCTATAACCCCACCGATCGCTGTCAAAAAGACAGCTTCAATAAGAAACTGTGAGAGGATATCGCGGTCGGTTGCACCGAGAGCTTTACGCAAACCAATCTCTCGAGTTCGCTCGGTCACCGCCACGAGCATAATATTCATAATACCAATACCTCCCACAAAAAGTGCTATAGAAGCCATCGCAACCAAAAACCATGTCAGTGCAGTAGTAATAGTACCAAGCCTATTTGCCAAATCTTGCTGCGTTTGTACAGTAAAATCGTCTTTTGTGTGGTCAGTGATACCGTGCGATTCTTCAAGGGTGAGTTTAACATCGTCAGCCGTCACTTGCACTGCAGCATCAGAAACCGCTTGGATAATGAGGCGATTGTAGTAATTTATTCCGAGAACATAATGCTGTGCTGTTGTATATGGCATGATAGCCATGCTATCGAAGTTAAAGAGTGACCCCCCACCAGAAGGCGCTAATACGCCAACAATCTTAAAACTTCTCCCTTTTATTTTTATTTTTTGGTTTAGAGGATCAGCCCCATCAAAAAGATGTTTCACCGCTTCAGAACCAAGGACAACAACATCATTTCCTGAACTAACGTCATCACTTGTAAAAAATTCCCCCTCTTTTGGTTGAAGGTCAAAAATAGTAGCCATGAGTTCAGTTGCTCCAAAAATACTGACTTGGTAAGCATTTGAATCATACGAAGCTGTGCCCGCACCGAGAACAGTTGGCATAATAGATTTTAAACCTGGGACATTTGCTTTTTTTTGAAGTGCAGCCACATCTGCAGGTTTGAGAGAATCGCTAAAAAGCTGGGCGGTGTCGGACGGTCCAGTTGGTTCTCGCCCCGGAATAACTGCTATAGTATTTGTACCAAGACCTTGAACTTCACCGAGAATAAGCCCTTGCGCTCCAGCGCCAAGAGACATCACGAGCATAATAGCCGTAATACCTATGACAATACCCACAATCGTCAATATCGAACGAGACCGATTTGTCTCGAGTCCTGTTATCGCCGTCTTTACAATGTGTGCAATAGTCATGATAGTGTTTAAAAATTATTTCAAAAAATCATCCCCCGCCTTGAGTCTTTTTACGACCTTTTCTTCGCTATCAATAACACCGTCGACAAGGCGAATAATACGCTCTGAGTGCTCAGCAGTAAATGTCTCATGGGTAATAAGGATAATTGTACGACCCTGCTTTTCATTGAGTTCTTGAATAATAGACATGACGTTTTTTCCTGATTTTGAATCGAGATTTCCTGTTGGCTCATCGGCAAAAATAACATCCGGATTAGTAACAAGGGCGCGGGCTATAGCTACACGTTGGCGCTCCCCTCCTGAAAGCTCGGCTGGTTCATGACCCATTCGATGACCAAGACCAACTGCTTCTATGGCAGCACGCGCTTTTTCATCCCATTCTGATTCTGGAATGTCGGAATATGCAAGTGGAAGTTTTACATTTTCAAGCACTGAAGTTCTCGCGAGAAGATTGAACGCTTGAAAAATAAAACCTATTTTTTCGTTACGCAACCGCGCAAGTTCATTTGGAGTGTATGAGAGCACGTCCTTGCCATTGAAAAAATACGAACCGCCCGATGGTTCATCGAGAAGACCTAAAAGATGAAGTAGTGTTGATTTACCGGACCCAGATGGTCCCATAATAGCGAGGAATTCACCTTTTCGAACAGAGAAAGAAACATCCGCAAGCGCTACCGTTTCCGTCTCACCGTCAAGGTAAGACTTCTTCAGATTTTTTACTTCAATAATATTCATTGGCTTATTGTTTGAGATCGACGATCACACTTTGTCCTAAAACAAGGCCCGAGAGGATTTCAATCGTACCATCAGAACCACGAAGTCCTGTTTTTACCGTAACACCGTCAAAATTTTTGCCATCAGATCGCAAGACGCGTACTATACTCGATCCATTACCAGAAACAACTGAACGGTACGGAACATAGAGAACATTATCCGCTTCATGGGTAAGAATTTCAGTATTCGCCGTCATACCAGAAAGAATACGCGAATCACTTTCATCGAAATAGAGAGTTACTTTGTACGTTGGCACACCCTCAAGGGTTGTCTGTGCTGGGTCAATGTTAGTTACTTTTGCTGGAAAATTAATATTTGGACCATATGCATCGAGGGTAACAGCGGCAGAGTTGCTGATGGACACTTTTGCAATGTCAGCCTCAGGAACGTATGCTTCTATTTTATAAATACTGTCATTGATGACGCCAAACTCTGCTTGTCCTGCAGGTACAAACTCTCCTATATTTGGAGAAGCTTTGCTTACAATACCGTCTATGGGCGATACAATACTGTCTTGATCAAAACTTGCTTGAGCAAGAGCTACCTGCGCACTTTGTGCAGCCACTGACTCTGGGGAAGATCTTGCTTTATCAAGAGTAAACTGGCTTTTTGCTGAATCGAGATTCGACGAAGCATTGGCAAGGCCAGTTTTTGCGGCAGTCACTGTCGCAATTGCATTATTGAGTCCAGTCATAGCGGAATTAACCGAAGCTAAATAGGCATTTATTGCCTGTTGCGAAAGGCCGGAACTTCCGGGACTAAGACTATTGACGACAGCCGAGAGGTCAGACATAAACACCTTTACACTATTCATATAAGAGGAAGCACGGACGAGAAGGTCCGACGAGCTTGCAGTATCGATGTCCGCTTTCCATGAAGAGAGCGTGCCCGAAACGGTAATTCGTTCATTGTTTATTGAAGTTTGGAATGCTTGTGACGGCGTCTGTATGGTTATCGTCGGATTGATGGTCTGAGGATTTGTGAAAAAAACATCTGCGTAATTGTTGATTGCGCCCTGGACTTGTACGTAGGCTTGTCGTGATGCATTTATCGCATCTTGCTCGGCATTGTTGAGTGCGACCTGTGCAGAGGTGACTTTTGCTTCATCTGCCGCAAATTCTTCCGGACGAAGACTTCTTGTCATATCGGCAAGTTTTGCTTGCGCAGAAGCGAGAGACGCTCGGTCAAGTGAGCTGTCGAGAGAGGCGAGGACAGTACCTTTTTTAACATGATCCCCTACTTTTACATTGATAGCCCCAACAACTCCACTTTTTTCAAAAGAAAGGTCAGCTTTGCCCACAGGAAGGACGTGTCCCGTAACACTAACAGTTTCTACAACGTTACCGACACTAACCTTTGCGGATTGAATTACGGAAGAACTACCTCCCCTGCCGTACAATACGAAAAAAAGGAGGATGATGAGAGCTGCGGCGCCAGCAATAGCGTATTTCTTATATTTTCTTTTCATCGTTGTTCAATTATCACATATTTTTTTTGAAACTCCAACGAATATAGATTATACTTCTGTCATGAAAAGAGCTCGCCGACGTGCAATTATGCGATATGACGACATTGTCATGCTTATCCTGGCTCTTGTGAGCGGGATTTTACTCATTCTTGAACTTACACTAAATCTTAATGCCGAAGAAATGTACGCACTCGACACAATCGACCTTGGAATCGCTATAACATTCCTTTGTGAATTTACAATAAAGCTCCTTACCGCAAGAAAAAAAATAAAATTTCTTCAAGACCACTGGTGGGACCTTCTCGCAGCTATACCGGTCACAACTCCCTTCACGGAAGCCCTCCGACTCCTTCGAATCTTGCGAATCGTACTACATCTACGTTTAATAGAAAAAGAAAGAGAAACCTTGTTCAAAAGGTGATGCCTCGTTTTTAATTATGAACCTCCTCTTTTTGATAAAGAGCACTCTCCATGCGTTCGAGCGCTTCTTCTGGATTGGTTTTGTACAATCCGAGTAGATCAGGCTGCTCCGCAAGTACGGTTCTAAAATGTGCCGAGAATTCCTGTTTATTGTGTTCGACCCACTTCATGATATAAGGATTTGCCTCTTCCAAGGTAACAATCTCCTTGTGTAAGCCATAAAAACGGAGTGCGAGCTCAAATTGCATAGCTATATCTGGTTTAACTTTTTCAAGAGCCACCATAAGGTCAGTTTTCTTTGGGGTTTCAAGTGAATTTTCCATAAGTAAATTATACAACAAATATGCTATATTTATAAGCGTACATTATTAGCTTTTATGAACTTATGAAAAATAAATATAGTATCGGTAGTATTCCTCTTTTTGTGCTCGCTCTCTGTATTTTCTTTACGATACCCACGCTGCAAGCTTCAGCTCAGACGACTTCAACGACTGTGGCCGTGACTACACCAGTTTTAACCTCTGATGCGAGCGTGAGCGTAGCTGGTCAGCCAACACTTAATCTGACATACTCCCCCTCACAAGGTGAATCTTTATTGACTGCAGCATTCATCATCAATGTAAATGGTGGAACAAAAGGTATTAACATATACAACTCTTCCGCAAATTTTATAGACCAAAACGGTAAAGTCGCTAATGCAGGCTCTAGAAATACAGCGTCCCTTACCCCTATTGATTTCGCGACAACAACAGTCGACAATCTTGGCAACAAGCTTTTTGTTATCCCTGCAGGAAAAAATGTTAAATTTAGACATGTTGTAACCGTCAATCCAAAGCAACTTTTTGCTGGGACATATCACGCAAGCGAGCAAGCAGTAACCGCAACTCTCGACACTTACTCTGGAAACGGTTTGTATCTCTATTTTGCTGCTAATAAAACTAATTCAAAGACAATCGTTGGTGAAGTGAGTCCATACATTTCTTCTGTTACAAGCCCTGTTTCTGCAGGCAGCATGCTCACTATCACTGGTCAGCGACTTTCGGGCGCACCACAATCTACTATGAGTAGCTCCTCTCGAAATTATGGTAGATCAATCGTTTATATTGATGGTGCCCTTTTTGCGGGCGCCGCAACTTTTTCAACCAACGGAACAAAGGTTACATTGACCGTCCCAGCTTCATTTACCCCTGGAAGCAACCATAGCGTTTTTATCAAGAATTCAATAACAGGAGCAAGCAACTATGTTGGTTTCCAAATCAATTCTGGAACAATACCTTCAAATTTTGTAAATCTTATCGTCGAACCTTCTGTTGGTGGTGGGAGTCAATATGTCGGAATTCGAGCTTCGATAAAGGGAGACATCTCAAACAAAAGAGTATCCACGTGGCTACTCAATATTTCTTGCTCAACAGGAGTTACCATGCTTGATCCAAGATCAGCAGATTTGTGTAACACCAATCAGACATATTATGCGTCAAATTATTACGATGTAACACAGGATATTGTCTTGTTGACAATCGATGCAAAGAACAACGGTACTTCAAATAATCCAAATGTAACATTTGTGCTTACCGCATATGATGCAAATGGCGTAATTGGTTCAGATAAGGAGATTGTCTCTTTTGGACCCACAACTCCCGTTGATGGTCAACCTACTATTAACTTCAACACAACAGGTGGGATCCGGCCATCTCTTGTTCTTGGCTATGATTCAATGAATAAAGAATCATTGCTTACTGCGACATTCAATTTTTCAGTAAATGGTGGTTCGCAGGGAGTAAATATTGTTCAAAATAGCGGAGGAGCAGTATTTACTGACCAGAATGGAAATCGACCGAATTTAAATTCAACAAGAAACACACTCAAAGCTATTAATTCAGGAACTATTACTACAACAGATAATTATGGTCAGGTGCTTTATAAAGTACCAGCAGGAAAGAATGTTGATTTCCAGCTTGTGACAACTGCAATTCCACGAGAAATGTTTGCCGGTAGCTACAATGCTTCACTCGTCGCTGTTTCAGCAAACCCAGGAAATATAATTACAGACCAATACAGTCTAAGTGCTCCGTCAAATAAAACAAATAGCGTTACTATTGTTGGCGAACTTTCACCTTATATCTCATCTATTACCTCGCCTGTTTCAGTAGGACAGGTTGTCATGGTGAAAGGTCAACGACTTAATGGAATGACTTTTGCAATAGATGGCCAGTTGATACAAAATAGTTTGGTCTCGATTTCTATTGACGGAACATCTCTCTCATTCGTACTTCCATCTTCTGTAGTGGCGGGTCAGCATTATTTTACGGTTAATAATGATACTACTGGATTGAGTAATCGAGCAGGTTTTCAGGTGGGTACAGGGGTGACACCACCAACATCATTTGATTCAGATGGTGGTAAGAATTATTTTGTTAAAGGAACGACAACCGGTATTACAAAATGTGTATATCAAGACCAGTGTACAACACCAACAACTTCTGTTGATGTCTGCTGGAAAGATAATCATGAGGGTGCAGCCGGCAACCAAAATCAATTGCATGAATATTACATAGGAGCAGATGGATATAAATATGTTGAATTTTATCAATCTCCAACTGGATGTGAAAATGGTGCAGCTAAGCAATCTGTTCCTAACACTTTATCTTTGACAATGCACCTTGACCCGATGAGTCCGATGGACGGTCCTGTTGCCGCGGGGTCATCAAATATTCCATTAGTTATATTTGATGTGTCTGCTGGTTCAGGTGATGTCCAGTTGGGTGGTTTCGCAGCTGGAGGAAATAATGGAACATTGTCACAAAAGCTAACTAATGTAGGTCTTTATGAAGGATCAACGTTACTCGCAACCGGAATTTTTGATCAGAATAATGGATCCTACAATCTATCCGCACCTATTTTAGTGGCATCAAACACTTCACGAGTATTTACTATTAAGGGCGACGTTCTTCCTGGTACGAGTGGTGCAATTCAAATTGTTCTTGGTGGCATCTTCCATAATTACGGTACAAGTCTTTCTGTTCAAGGTCTCGGTTTCTCTGGAGGTTTACTAACCATTTCTCCAACCACAACACAATCCTCGATTACAGTCACAAGTCCAAATGGCAGATTCAACATTGAAGTGCAACACCCCAGGCTTCTAATGGGGTCTTCCAGCC
>OCZT010000909.1_pt1 | contig 30097 bp, 29 predicted proteins | sample 1539031 | NCBI WGS metagenome assembly OCZT01 (sample SAMEA3539308, study PRJEB22396) | soil metagenome | biome: tundra; feature: field; material: soil | place: USA | collected 2010-05 | depth 0.15 m | reverse complement strand
TTCTTTTCGGCAGCCAGGAAAGTGGAAGCTATCTTATCCCCCTGCTTGATGTCTTTAAGATAAATTTCTTTTGTCTTCAATTTTTACCCGCCTTTCATGAGAATAGATGTTCATTTTGCCGCCGCGAACGTAACCGATAAGTGTAATATCTGCCTTGTGTAAAAGTTCGATCGCTTTTGTTGTTGGCGCTGAATGGGAAATGATCAAAGGTATGCCCAGATTCCATACTTTATAGACAATTTCGGAAGAAATTCTTCCTGTTGTCAGGATGATTGCGCTGGAAAGATCAATCTTTTGTAAGAGAGCATAACCGCCCAGCATATCGATGGTATTATGACGGCCAATATCTTCACGCAAAGCGATAATTTTTTCTTTCTGTGCCAGCGCGGAGCAATGGGTGCCGTGGGTTTCATTGTGCAATAAAGATTTTTCTAAAAGTTCTTCCATAAGTTCCAGCGCGACTTTAGCGCTTATATTAAATTCTTCCGGCACTTTCAACGGTGAAAGCAAGTTCGCGTTAACGCTTTTACCACGTGCGCCACTGGAAGCAATGTTTTTTTTAAATCTCTCCGGGTTATATTCCCCGAAGCTTGCTTCGTTTTTAGAGCTGCTACCAACCTTGAGATACCCCGCAGCTTGCTGCGGGGAGGTTCATTTTTGCTTTTCAAAATAATGTTGACGCTATTTTTGTGATCAGCGGTTTCCATCTTTAAAATTTCATCACGATGAACAAGTATTCTTTCCGACCTTAAAAATCCGATGGCCAGTTCATCCAGGTAGTTTCCGGCGCAGGCAATAGTCGCATATGCTTCACCATTAAGTTTTACATTAAGTGACACTTCCCGAATGACTTTGGCGGACACTTTGGCAATGGAATTGACATCAGCGGAAAACGTTTTTATTTTTTTTATCGCGTGGTCAAAATTGCTCATATTTTTTCTCTTAAAATGCGGTGATCGCCTACTCTTACGGTCAGTTTGTTTACATCAAAATATTCCATCAGCGGAATAATGTATTTGCGCGAAAGGCCGGTTAGATCTTTGAATGTAGCCGGTGTCGCCTTGCCGTCTTTTAACAGGATTGCCTTGTAATCGTCACGCAATTTGCCCAGAGCCTCACTCGAAAAGCACAGTTCTTCATTGATCTTGATTAATTCTCCGTCCTTGAGCATCAGCTTGATAATGCTTTGCGCTTTCGACTTTTGATCCTTAAAGTCGTTGACAACGTCGGTGAGGGAAGGTGGAGTAAGTTTGGCCTCACTATAAATCCGGGCAATGTTATGACGCAGAAAATCAAGATCACCGGCTAGTTGAACCTGGTGTCCTGCCAGACGGACATTGTCTTTGTCGCTGACAATTGTTTCTTTTTTGCCAAGACTGCGCAGTGCCAGATTGAATAGTTTTGCCGATATGGCGCGGCCGAGTGTTTCTTTGAGCTGTTCTTTGGAGATGCCCTCCTGCAAAGGGTTATTTTTATGATAGGCGGCAAGATTCTTAGCGATAAGTTCTTCCAGTTGATTGTAAAAGTAAGCGGAGATGACTGTTGTATCTTCACTATCCAGAAGAACCGCTTTTTTGCTGGAAAACAAACTCTCCAGCGCTTCCCGGATTTTCTTCGCGTTTACACCAAGGCGAAAGGTAAGTCCGCGCAAATTGATGCCGGAAAAACCGGTTCTCTCCATGATTACAGAAATTCTTTCCGGCAGCGATCCGCTTTGCAATATATTCAGATCGGCAATAATTTTTTCGTTTTGTCTTTTATGCTTCAAGGGCAGAGGATCAATAATCTGGCCGCCGCCAATCGTTGTTACCGGCGAATAACTGCGCAGGACAAAGCGGTCACCGGCGACAATCACATCTTCATTGACCAGAACCAATTGAGCAAAGACTTTTTGTCCCGGTGCAAGCTCATCTTTATCCAGTAATATTATGCGGGCGATAATTTCGCTTGTGCCTGTGTGCAGACGGACGAGTGCCCGGTTCTTCAGGTTTTTAGAATTAGAGGCGAGGAATTCGACAAAAACATCAAGTCGCTTGGATGGCCAAACAGTTTTAGGGCGTACAAGAACATTGCCGCGTTCAATGGTCGATTTTTCAATACCTTGAAGATTAATGGCCGTGCGCTGACCGGACCATGCCTCTTCCACCGGTTGATTATGCACCTGAATGCCTCTGATGCGCGTGGTAATTGCTTCGGGCAGTATTTCAATTTCTTCGCCGATTTTAATATGGTCGGAAATCATTGTGCCGGTGATTACGGTCCCGAAACCTTTCATTGTGAAAACACGATCCACAGGTAAACGAAAAATTCCATCATCCGCTTTTTCATTGATCTTGCTTACAGCCGCGTCAATTGCCTTGATCAGATCAGTAAGCCCTTCTTGTTTGATGGCGGATACCGGCACAATGGGCGCGTCCTCTAAAAAAGAGCCCTGGAGGAATTCGGTGATTTCCGATTGGACAAGTTCCAGCCAGTCCTTTTCCACAAGATCAATTTTTGCCAGGGCGACAATGCCGGTGGTGATCCCCAGAAGTGAACAAATATTTAGATGTTCCTTCGTCTGCGGCATAATGCCTTCGTCTGCGGCAATAACCAGCATGACCACATCAATACCGGCAGCGCCGGCCACCATGTTTTTGATGAATTTTTCATGACCGGGAACATCAACAATACCCACTGTCTGTCCGGAAGGAAGATTTAATGAGGCAAATCCCAGTTCAATGGTAATGCCTCTTTCTTTTTCCTCTTTCAAGCGGTCGGTATCCACACCGGTAAGCGCTTTAATTAATGCGGTTTTTCCGTGGTCAACGTGTCCTGCTGTGCCGAGAACAAAATGTTTCATATATTTGCCTGTTGAATTTGATAATATACTACGGAAAATAACAAACTCCTTACTTTTTCACAACATTATAATTTGCTATATATGTCGTACTGATAAAAACCTGTGTTCAATCGCGACAACAGAGACTGTGTCGCAATCCGCATTTGTCATTGCGAAACGCCTCTCAGGTGTTGTGGCAATCTTTATGTTATCAAAGACTTATGAGATTGCTTCGGTCGTTATACTCTCTCAAAGACATTACGACACAGTCTCAACAGCCGATGATTTAATAGTTGAAAATATAGGTGAAAATTGTTAGAAGTCGCGTGTCAAGAGGTTATATTTGCGCATACTTGGTTTAGATTACGGTGAAAAAAGAATTGGGGCTGCCATCTGCGATGAGTTGGGAATGACCGCGCAAGGTTTGCCGACTATCATCAGAAAAAGCAAGAAACATGACCTGGATATCTTAGGTAACCTGATCAAAAGCTACAATGTGGAAAAAATTGTAATAGGTTATCCTGTCCGGCTCGACGGTTCAGAGGGCATACAATGTGAAAAAGTAAATCGTTTCTCGGTGCTGCTGGACAAGACTTTTTCTTTGCCTGTAATTAAGTGGCCAGAAACACTTTCCACTAAAGAGGCGGAGGAAATACTAATAAATTCCGGTGTACGTTGGCAAAAAAGGAAAAAAATGGTGGATAAACTGGCCGCTTGTCTTATTCTTCAGAATTATCTCGACTCGGCCGATAAGTAAAATTACAACTCGTTGATTTTATAATTTTCTCCATTAAGTATTACTTTCAAGAGCAACTTGGAATAAAAAATCCCGTGATAAAGTATGAAAAAAATGAAGAAATCGAAGAAAATAGAGTTATATATACTCATTGCGTGCGTTGCTTTCGCCATTATCGGATCTTTTGCGGTACTCATTCATTATTCATCTACTCCCATTAATCCCTATGGTAACAAAGATGCAGTGGTGCTAGTTGATATACCGACAGGTTCCGGCTTTGTCAAGATTACAGAAATTCTTAATAAAGCAGGATTGATAAAAAGCCGTTTTTTATTCTATTGCCTGGCTTTAACGAAGAGAGCCACTCGTTCCATCCGCGCCGGTGAATACGAATTCAGCGATTCCATGACGCCCGGAGTGGTCATTGATAAACTGTTACGTGGTGAGATTAAGCTTTATCGTATTACTATTCCCGAAGATTTTACTACAAAAGAAATTGCCGAACGTCTGGTTGAGTTTAAACTCATTGATGAAGAAACTTTCTTGGAGTTGGCGGTTGACCGCGATTTTCTAAACACATTGGGAATTAAGGCAAAATCTATTGAAGGGTATCTTTTTCCGAATACTTATTATTTCGACCGTTCGATGAGCACGCGTCAGATTATGAGAATAATGGCTAGTGAGTTTAGGAAAAGAGTTACACCGGAAATGGAAAAAAGGGCGGAAGAACTTGGCTTTGACGTCAACCAATTTGTTACTTTTGCTTCTATTGTGGGCAAAGAATCGGGAAATCAGCCAGAGAAACCGATGATTTCAGCGGTATTTCACAACAGACTCAAAAAGAGAATGCCACTGCAGAGTGATCCGACTGCTGTTTATGACTTGGAAGATTTTAGCGGAAAAATTAGGCGGAGTCATTTGAAAAGAAAATCTCCATACAACACATACATCATCCGTGGCTTGCCGCCCGGGCCTATCGCCAATCCCGGAATTGATTCTTTAAACGCCACGCTCAATCCTGCTAAAGTTAATTATCTTTACTTTGTTTCCAAAAAAGACGGTTCGCACTATTTTTCTTCTTCCCTGGATATGCATAATCAGGGAATTAACCGTTACCGCTAGAACAAACGCAAAAAATAATAATGCCTGCTTACTTCGATCAAGCCGCTTCCGCTTGTTTAAGTCATTGAATTATCAATTTATTTATATGTCAATCAGTGGTATTTTTTGCCTGAAAACACACCCCATATTGCCGGAATTTTCTATGATCGGCAATATTAGCGTCTTGCCTTCCCTATTTCCCCAGTAATTTTAAGTTATTTAATCGAGAAAAAGACTAAATTTTTCTTGACAAAGCAAAATTCTCTCTCTATAGTCGGTCACGTGGAGCAAAGTGGTTTATTGTGGAGGGAAGTTTAGTGTCTGTATTTAGAGGCCAATATCATCACAGTATCGACGAAAAGGGAAGGATCATTTTCCCGTCCAAGTTTCGGGAAGTGTTTGCGGAGAAGTATGACAACCAGATGGTAATCACCAACTGGGACGGATACTTGATGGTTTTCCCCTATGATGAATGGCGAATCATTGAAGAAAAGGTGTCGCACCAATCCATTTTGCGCAGAGAAGTACGAGCGTTCCAGCGGTTTTTTATGTCAGGAGCGGTTGATTGCAATCTTGATGGTCATGGCCGGGTTTTAATTCCGCCGGCGCTGCGGGAATACGCGAATTTGGAAAAAGATATCATCATGGCAGGCATGATTAAAGTAATTGAGATTTGGTCCAAAGAACGTTTTGAAGAGGAAATGAAGAAAACCGGCGGAGACATTGACAAGTTCAGCGATTATATGGCTGATCTGGGAATTTAGCCATGAATGCCGACTTTCACCACGAACCGGTAATGATTAAAGAAGTTATTGCTTCGCTGTTAGTCGGTAAAACGGGAATTTATGTGGATGGCACTGTAGGGGGCGCAGGTCATGCTTATGAGATACTCAGGCAAACAGACGCGTTTTTAGTGGGGATCGATTGTGACAGTGAAGCGCTGCAGGCTGCCGAAAAGAAGCTGGCCCAGTTTGGTTCCCGCAAAATTCTGGTAAAGGCTAATTTTGTCGATTTGGGCAGTGTGCTGGAAAGTTTGAACATAGAAAAGGTTGATGGTGTTCTTTTGGATTTGGGTGTTTCCTCACATCAACTGGATGTAGCTCAAAGAGGGTTTAGTTTTAATCAAGAGGCGCCGCTCGATATGAGGATGGATCGCAATATACGGCTTAGCGCTTACGATATTGTCAACAGCTTCGCCCAGAGCGAACTGGAAAAGATTATCAGAACTTACGGAGAAGAAAAAATGGCTGGAAGAATAGCCAGGACAATATCACAAAAAAGGCAATTGAAGCCTATTGAAACGACCACGCAGTTAGCGGCAATTGTTGCCTCTTCCATGCCGGCAAAGTTGAAGTGGCAAAAAATTCACCCCGCCACCAGAACCTTTCAAGCCATTAGAATTGCCGTAAACAATGAGCTGGATAATATAAAACCAGCCATTAAAGATGCCACCCAAGCATTAAAATCAGGCGGACGGCTTTGCGTTATTTCTTTTCACTCACTGGAAGATCGTCTTGTCAAAAATGAATTTCGGAATTTAGCCTGTGGCTGCGAGTGTCCCAAAGATATACCTTATTGCGTCTGCCAAAAAGAAACAAAACTTAAAATCATAACGAAAAAAGCACTTCTGCCTTCGGTAGAAGAAATTGAAAATAATCCACGCGCACGCAGCGCGAAGTTGCGCGTGGCTCAGAGGGTTTAGTATGGCACAGTCTGCCGGAACACGGGTTATGCACAATGCCCAGGAAACCAGAGAAACTTCCTTCGGCATTAAATATTCAACTTTCATTATTGTCGCCATGGTGCTGATGTTTGTTGCCTTGATTTATGTTGGATCACACACACGGATGACAGAGTTGGAATATAATGTCGCTGCTGAAATAAGCGCGAAAGAAAAAATGTTGGAAGAACAGAAAAGATTGAAATTAGAATATGCGATGCTCAAGTCTCCGCAAAGGATTGAAAGTATAGCCAGAAGCAAAATGCAAATGTCCTATCCTGAAAGTGACCAGGTAATTGTTTTAAAAAAATCGGGAGAGTGATATGGCGGTGAACTCTAAAAAATGGCTTAAACTCAGACTTGTATCTGTTCTGATTTTTTTTCTGGTATTGTTTATTGCCTTGTTTTCCCGCGCTTTTCAATTACAGGTACTTTCCGGTGAAAAATTAAAAAATTTAGCCCAAAGACAGCATATGGCAACACTTCAACTGCAGCCGGAGAGAGGGATGATCTATGATCGTAACGGTGAGAAGCTTGCCGTGTCAGTTTTAGCTGATTCCGTTTGCGCCGATCCTACCAGAATTGCCGATCCCGTGAGAGCATCTCAGCAAATTGCGGGAATTCTCAATTTGGATAAACAAGTAGTTATGAAAAAAATATTGGAGCCGAAAAGCTTTTGCTGGCTGGCTCGAAGAATTTCTCCGGATCAGGCAGCCAATGTGGATAATGTGGAAATTGAAGGGATATTTCTGGTCAAAGAGCCCAAACGATTTTATCCTAACGGGCAACTGGCCGCGCATCTGCTTGGATTTGTCGGCGCCGACGCTAATGGATTGGAAGGATTGGAAAATAAATATGACGATATTTTAAAAGGCAAGCCGGAGAAGCTGGCATGGGCGCGCGATGCCAAAGGGAAAAAAATATTCTTACGTGTAGGAAATAATGAAGCTAAAAAAGATGAAAGCGTAAATCTCGTTTTAACCATCGACAGCAGAATTCAATATCTGGTGGAAACACATTTAAAAGAAGCCGTCGTGTCCAAAGGCGCCAAAGGCGGCATCGCTATAGTTATGGATCCTAAAACCGGAGAGATTTTAGCGATGGCCAACGAAGTGGGATTTAATCCGAATAACATCAACGGGCTGACCCCGGAAAAATGGCGTAACCGAGCCGTTACCGATTATTTTGATCCCGGTTCAACTTTTAAACCTTTTTTAGTTGCCGGTGCTCTTGAAGAAAAAACCATCAGAGAATCGGAAAAGTTTTATTGCGAAGACGGTAATTATAAAGTGGCAAACCGCGTTATTCATGAAGCTAACAGAAAACGTCATGGGCAGTTATCCGTCCGTGATATATTAAAATATTCAAGCAATATCGGTGCGGTTAAGATTGCTCAAAAATTGGGAAAAGAAAAATTTTATCAGTACATAGATAATTTCGGTTTTGGAATGAAGACGGGAATAGATTTACCGGGCGAATCTCCCGGATTGGTCAGGCCGGTAAAAAAATGGACAAAGGTTGATACGGCCACAATTGCTTTTGGGCAGGGTGTTTCTGTTACCGCTATTCAGATGATAAGCGCCATGTCCGCCATTGCCAATGGTGGAGTTTTGATGAAACCGTATATCTTACGCAGTGTCACTGATAAAAATAATATTCCCATCAAGATGTATAATCCGACTGTTGTCCGTAAAGTTGTTTCTGTTGAAACGGCGAAGCGAATGACCAATATGCTGACCGAGGTTGTCGGTTCCGCTGATGGCACAGGGAAAAATGCCAACATTGTCAATGTCGCGGTTGCCGGCAAAACCGGAACTTCCCAAAAGTTTGATTTTTCCCGTGGCGTATATTCTTCGGAAAAAGTGCGCACATCGTTTATGGGATTTTTCCCTGCCGATAACCCCCAGGTGGCAATTCTGGTAATATTGGATGAACCACAGCGGGATAAATGGGGAGGTGTGGCCGCAGCGCCGGTATTTAAAAGTATCGGTGAACAAATACTGAACTGCTTTAAAACCAATATTCGGGAAACACCGATTTTTGAGCAGGATAAGACCAATAAGGTGCAATTAATCTCGGCACAGGAAACTATTGTTGCGAATAGTGTTGACAATAACGATGAATCCGCCGTGCCGGATTTCCACGGTTTGACGATCAGGGACGCAATGAAAAAAGCAAAAGCCAGATCAATCGAACTTAAAGTGTCCGGCAATGGCTGGGCTGTCCGTCAATATCCACTGGCAGGCATAGTTTTAGGCGAAGATCGCGCCTGCAATGTTGTCTTCGAGATGAACAACTGAGGAGTATATGAAACTTAGTCAATTGATTAAGGGTATAGATATAATGAATCTTTCCGCAGATAATGCCGGAGAAGTATCCACTCTCTGTTATGCAGCGGATAAATGTGAGAATGTTTCAATGTTTGTTGCTGTTCGGGGCTTAGCGCATGATGGTCATGATTTTATTGCGGATGCGGTAAATCGCGGCGCGCGTTACATTGTTCATGAAAAAGATATTCAGATTCCATCTGGGGTAATAGCAATTAAGGTGAGCAACAGCAGGCGGGCATTAGGTGTACTGGCTAAAAATTATTTTGGGAATCCCTCTGCCCGATTATGTCTCGTTGGTGTTACGGGAACAAACGGTAAAACAACAACGACATATATTTTGGAATCAATACTGGCACAGGCAGGCTTCAAATGCGGAGTTTTAGGCACGGTAAATTACCGTTACAATAATAAAACATATCCCGCGCCCAACACAACTCCGGAATCGTATGAAATGCAAAAGATTCTCCGGACGATGGCTGATGAGGGCGTCACTCATGTCATCGCCGAAGTTTCTTCTCACGCCATTGACTTGAAAAGGGTTGACGATTGCGATTTTGATCTGGGTGTGTTTACTAATCTCACTCATGAACATCTTGATTATCATTTGACCATGGAGAATTACTTTCAGGCCAAGAAACGATTTTTTGCTGAAGTGTTGCCGCAAAGCAAGAAGGTCCATCCGCAAAAAATGATAATTAACGGCGATGATAAGTGGGGGCAAATTATTTTAAAGGATGTAGCATTGCCGGCATTGACTTACGGCGTGGAAAAAAATAACGCAGTCAGGGCCGTCAGCTATGAATTGTTCCTGTCCGGAATAAAAGCCAACATTGATTTGGCGGGACAAACCATTTCCATTCAGACACCGCTTGTCGGCAAGTTTAATATTTACAACATTCTTGCTGCTGCCGCCGCGGCGAAAGCTTTGCAAATTACTTCAGCGGTAATTAAGGCGGGAATAGAAAATCTATCTTATGTACCGGGCCGCCTGGAAAGGATCGATTCGTCTTTCGGCTTTACAGTTCTTATTGATTATGCGCACAAACCAGACGCCTTAAAACAGGTGTTACAAAATCTGGTGGAATTCAAGAAAAAAAGAATTATCACTGTATTTGGCTGTGGCGGTAATAGAGACACAGGCAAGAGGCCGCTTATGGGTGAGGCGGCAACATTTTACAGTGACTTGACTATTGTGACTTCGGATAATCCCCGCCTGGAAGACCCGCTCGTGATCATTGCGGAAATAGAAAAAGGAATTGATGGTAATAAAATAAAAAAAGCAGACTTCGATCATTTGTCTGAACATAGAGACACTCACTACTATGCTGTAATTCCCGACAGGAGGAAAGCAATAGAAACCGCAATAATGGAAGCGCAGCCGGAGGACATCGTATTGATTGCCGGCAAAGGTCATGAAGACTACCAGATTCTTGGAACAAAAAAGATTTCTTTTGACGACCGGATTGTGGCGGCACAAGCGCTAGAGTTAAGGAGTAAGAAATAATAATGATGAGTAACAGTACGCCAATGTTTTCAATTGACCAAGTGATAAAAGCAGTAGGCGGAGTTTTGATTGCCGGAGCGGCACAAAATACTGTTTGCGGAATTTCTACGGATTCGCGCCAGGTGGAAAGAGGGAATATTTTTATAGCTCTGCAAGGTGAAAATTTTGATGGTCATGATTTTGTGCGCAAGGCCGTGGAAAAAGGCGCTGCCTCGGTCATAATCAGTAACGAGGCATTGTTGGATTTAGAGAAAGTGGACAAGGCTGTTTCTGTAATCAAGGCATCCGATACGTTGCAGGCGCTGGGCGATCTGGCGCATAATTATCGTCAAAGATTTTCTTTGCCTGTGATCGGTTTAACCGGTTCTTCGGGCAAGACGACCACAAAGGAAATGATGGCAACTATTATTGGACGAAAAAAAACAATTTTAAAAACGGAAGGAAATTTAAACAATCTGATCGGACTGCCGCAAACAATATTTCGCTTAAGGGCGGAACATGAATTAGCCATTCTGGAAATGGGGACGAATACTCGCGGTGAAATCAAAAGATTAACCCGGATTGCCGAGCCTATAATTGGTCTCATCACCAATATCGGGCCTGCGCATTTGGCCGGATTTGGTTCTGTAGATGTTGTAGCCCAGGAAAAAGGCGATCTGTTTTTGAACATGTCGCCAGTGGGTATTGCTGTTGTTAATCTTGATGATGAAGCGGTAAAAATTATTGTCGAAAGATGGAATGGCCGCCGTATCAATTTTAGTATGAGTCCTAACGCGGATGTCACCGTAAATGACATTGAAAAAAATGGCGCCAGAGGGATGCGTTTTAATCTGGTTATTGATGGCACATCGCAAAAAGTGGAAATGAAAATTGTGGGCATTCATCATGTTTATAATGCCATGGCAGCTGTGGCCTCAGCATGGGCTGCGGGTATTGGGTCTGAGACAATTAAAGAAGGTCTGGAGGCATTCTCGCCTGTTGGCGGGCGCATGGAAATGATCAAGCTGCAAAACGGCGCTTATGTAATAGATGATTCTTATAATGCCAATCCGGCGTCTGTGCGGGAAGCCCTGATGACGCTCAAGGATCTGAAAAACCATCACAGTGGTTATGTGTTTTTAGGGGATATGCTGGAATTGGGAGACGCGGCTGAAGAAATGCATCGCAGAATCGGGATGCTCTTGGGAACAATCGGTGTCAACGCGGTTTTCCTCCAAGGTGAATATTCAGCAATTACTGCTGCCGCCGCACAGGATGGTGGACTTTCGCGGGAGAATATTTTCATTATGCGAGACAGCAAAGAGGGCATTGCCTACTTAAAAAAGTATTTAAAAAAGGGCGATTGGGTTTTGGTAAAAGGTTCCCGCCGGATGAAGATGGAGATGATTGTAGCTCAAATTTGTGAAGAATTTGGAAGTGATAAAAATATTGAAAACAATAACAAGGTTCATTAATCGGGGGTAAATAAAAATTGATATACCATTTATTATATCCTCTACATACAACGGTATCGTTTTTTAACGTATTTCGTTATATCACATTCCGGACCATTTTCGCTTCAATTACGGCTCTTTTGATTTGTCTTATCGTTGGTCCGTGGCTGATCCGCAAGTTACAAAGTCTGCAAATAGATCAGCAGATCAGAGAAGACGGTCCGCAGAGCCACCTCGTGAAAAAAGGAACACCCACGATGGGCGGAGTTTTAATCATCTTTGCTGTGATGGTCTCTACCCTGCTTTGGGCAAATCTTGCCATTGATTATGTCTGGTTGATATTGATGGTGACAGTTGGCTATGGCCTTATTGGTTTTTTTGACGATTACCGGAAATATGCCAGTAAAAATTCTAGGGGGATATCCGGAAAAACAAGACTGGCCGCGGAGATTATCATCGCCCTCTTTGTCGGTTTGATTCTTTATTGGAAGCCCGGTTTCAACTCACAAGTAACCATCCCGTTCTTTAAAACAGTATTTCCCAACATCGGTTGGGGTTATGTCCTGCTTTCCACATTTATCATTGTGGGCGCGGCAAATGCCGTAAATTTAACAGATGGTCTGGATGGTCTGGCCATCGGACCGGCGATAATTTGTTTCGCCACTTATGTTCTCTTTGCCTATTTTGCCGGCAACGTTAAAGTAGCATCTTACCTGCAAATTACTTATGTTAGCGGCGCCGGTGAGCTGGCGGTATTTTGTGGAGCGCTTGTAGGTGCCGGTCTTGGTTTTCTGTGGTTTAATGCTTACCCCGCGGAAGTGTTTATGGGTGATGTCGGTTCTCTTTCGCTGGGCGGGGCATTGGGAACAATGGCAGTTATAACCAAGCAGGAAATATTACTGGCCATCGTCGGCGGCATTTTTGTTGTGGAAACATTTTCGGTCATTTTTCAGGTTGGTTATTTCAAGCTGACCGGAGGAAAACGAATTTTTAGAATGGCGCCGTTGCACCATCATTTTGAATTGAAGGGGTGGGCTGAACCAAAAGTAATCGTAAGGTTTTGGGTTATATCAATTTTGCTGGCTTTGCTGGCCCTCAGTACTTTGAAGTTACGGTAAGGGAAAAATGAATTTAAAAGGTAAAAAAATTGTTGTTATCGGCATGGGCAAAACCGGACTTGCCACGGTTCGCTTTTTAGGAACGCAGGGTGCCAGGGTAATTGCGACTGATGAAAAACCGCCTGAAAAGTGGGGGACTGCGTTTGAGCAAATAGCCGAGGGGAATTGGCTGACCACAGGCGCCTACAATGCCGGTATTCTGGATGGGGTCAGCATGGTTGTGCCTTCACCGGGAGTTCCTCCTTCCAATGAAATATTACAGGCAGCAGCAAGAAACAACATACCTGTGATCAGTGAAGTTGAACTGGCCTATCATTTTTTAAAAGTTCCAATACTGGCTGTAACCGGGACCAATGGCAAAACAACGACAACAACCCTGCTTGGTGAGATTCTTACCAGGGCGGGGGAAAAAGTATTTGTTGGTGGCAATATCGGCAATCCTCTAATTGAGTTTGCTGGAAACAATCAAGCGGCGGACTTTGTCGTTGCTGAAATCAGCAGTTTCCAACTGCGGTGGATAGAAAAATTCCGTCCTTTTGTTGCCGTGTTGTTGAATATAACTTGCGATCATGTAAATTATCATGGCTCATTTGCCGAGTACCGCCGTATTAAAACCAGAGTGTTTGAGAATCAGACAAAGTCGGATTACGCGATTCTCAATGCTGAAGATCCGGAACAAAAATCAATAGTATCTTCCCTCCGCGCGCAAGTCGCGGCATTCAGCTCCAGAAACCAGTTGCCGACAGGAATATTTATCAAAGACGGTAACATTGTTTTCCGCAATCACGCTTTCGGAGAGGAACGATATCCCCTGAGCATGATTAAAATTCCCGGTCTGCATAATGTGGAAAATGTGATGGCGGCAGTGATGACAGCACGTTTCTGCGGTTGCAGCCGCGAGAGTATTATTGATACAATTTCTCAGTTTAGCGGTTTACCTCACCGTATTGAATTTGCCGGCGAAAAAAAATCAGTCAGATATTACGATGATTCCAAAGGAACAAACGTCGGCTCGGTAATCCGCGCGCTGGATACATTTTCCGCTCCTGTAATTTTATTGTTGGGCGGCAGGGATAAAGACGGCGATTTTCAAAATTTAAAACCATTACTTGCCGCAAAAGCCAAGCAGGTGATCCTGTTTGGTGAAGCGCGTGACCGGATCGGATCTTTAATTGGTGATGGTGTGCCTGCGGTTAAAGAACCGACGCTGCAAGCCGCAATCGAGAGCGCGTATAAAAGTGCTCATGCCGGTGACGTTGTACTGCTTTCTCCGGGGTGCGCAAGTTTTGATGAGTTTAACAATTATAAGGAGCGGGGTATTTTTTTTAAGAATGTGGTGAGGAATCTTTAATGGATGCTGCGGTAAAAAAAGAGGATAGAACTCCAGATATTATTTTGCTCCTGGTTACCTTGATTTTGGTGACGGTAGGAACGGCGATGATTTATTCGTCCAGCTCCATTATCGCGCTGGAGAAATTTAAAGATGGTCAATATTTTTTGAAGAAGCAGATTTTCTTTGTTATTTTAGGCCTTATTTCCATGGTGCTTTTGACGAAGATTGATTACACAACCTGGAAAAAAGCGGCATATCCAGGAATTATATTATCCTTGATAATGCTTGCGCTACTTTTTATTCCTCATGTCGGTCTTAAGAGAGGAGGAGCAACGCGCTGGTTAAACCTGGGTGTGTTTTCCTTTCAGGTATCGGAGATGGTGAAAATTGCCATGGTTGTTTTTCTGGCGCATCTTCTGGCGCGCAAAGCCCATCTGCTTAAGAAATTCAGCCGGGGAGTCCTTATCCCTTCAGCAATCACCGCAGTTGTAATTTCCCTGATTTTGCTGGAGCCGGATTTCGGCACGGCTATGATCATTGCTTCGATATTGATCTTGATGTTGTGTCTGGCGGGTTCGCGGATAACACATCTGATGTTTTTGGCGGCGGCCTTTATTCCTGTGGGAGTATGGCTTATTTTTCACAAAGGTTACAGACTGGCACGTTTGACTGTATTTTTAGATCCCTGGAAAGACGCCGGCAATAGTGGTTTTCAAATAATTCAATCCCTGATTTCCTTCGGCTCAGGGGGCACTTTTGGCGTGGGCATCGGCGATGGCATGCAAAAATTATTTTATCTGCCACAGCCCCATACGGATTTTATTCTTTCGATTATTGCAGAAGAAAGCGGCTTCATCGGCGTCAGTATTGTGATCATCTTGTTTAGCATTTTTGTTTTTCGCGGATTTATGATTGCCATGAAGGCGCCTGATCTGTTCGGGATGTTATTGGCTGCCGGATTGACCATGGTCATCGCTATGGAATCGTTTATCAACATTGCGGGTGTTATGGGGTTAATACCGCTTAAAGGATTGGCGCTTCCTTTTTTAAGCTACGGCGGGTCTTCCTTTGTCATGAGTATGATAGCGGTCGGCATTTTATTGAATATTTCCACACAATCGTCGTGAGTGAAAAGATTGTTGTTAGTGTGAGTACATAAATGAAAAACAAGTTAAACAGGTTTTGCTTAAGTCAGGAGTAGCAAGTGCGGATTGTAATTGCAGGAGGAGGAACGGGAGGCCACTTGTTTCCAGGCATTGCCATAGCCGAAGAAATTCTGGATAGAGGCAATACCAATAGGATTGTTTTTATCGGGACGAAAAAAGGCATTGAACACAGAATACTGGGGCAACTCGGTTATGAGCTTCAAGAGATTGATGTTGAAGGAGTCAAGGGACGAGGATTGAAAGCGTTGATAAAAGTTACTTATCAGATCCCGCATAGCATGTGGCAATCAAGACAAATCTTAAAGCGATTTTGTCCTGACGCCGTCATCGGTGTTGGTGGTTATGCTTCCGGTCCTGCGGTAGTTACAGCCAGGATTATGGGTATACCCACGGCAATAGCCGAACAAAATGCCGTGCCCGGAATAACGAACAGAATTTTAAGCAAGTTTGCGAATCTTATTTTTGTCACTTATGCGCAAACTAAAGACTGGTTTCCACAAAGCAAGGTAATTCTCAGCGGCAATCCCGTCAGGAAAGTATTTGACGTGGGACGTGCTCAGGCGCAAGAAGAAAAACAATACCGGCAACTGTTGATTTTCGGCGGTTCACAGGGAGCGGCGGCAATCAATAAAAATGTTATCGCAATGATGCCCCAATTGCAGAAGATGAAGGATAAATTACGTGTGCTTCATCAAACGGGAGATCGGGAAGTAGAAACCGTAAAACGGGCTTATGAACAATTTGGACTGAATGCACAAGTGACGCCATTCATTGTCAATATGGCCGATGCTTATGCGGCAGCCGATCTGATCATCTGCCGTGCCGGAGCCACCTCGCTTGCGGAAATTACGGCAGTGGGTAAAGCGGCTATTCTCATCCCTTATCCATGGGCGGCAAACGACCACCAGACAAAAAATGCCGAGGCCATGGCTTCAGCGGGTGCGGCGGTGATAATTAACGAAAACGAGCTTACCGGCAAGAAGTTGTTTGGCGTCATTGATGATCTTTTGGTAAATAAGCAAAAGTTGCGGCAGATGGAAGAGGCTTCGGTAAAGCTGGGAAATATAAAAGCAGCGGCAAAAATAGTCGATGCCTGTATGGAATTGGCAGGTAAGAGTAATTAAATATTTGCTTATAGTAAAAATGGAAAAGGAATTTTGAAGTAAAATGGGACCGGATAAAGAAACCAGTTTAATGCAGCGCAAAGTAAAATGCATTCATTTCGTGGGAATAGGCGGAATCGGAATGAGCGGGATTGCAGAAGTTCTGATTAATCTCGGTTACAATATCAGCGGCTCTGATACAGCGCAATCGGAAACAACGGCGCGGTTGCAGAAGCTCGGCGCTTCCGTGGCTTTAGGCCATACGGCAAAAAACATTGGCAATGCCGATGTCGTGGTTACCTCCACGGCAGTAAAAGTTGATAACCCGGAAGTTGTAGAAGCGCACCAAAGAAATGTGCCGGTGATACCGCGGGCGGAAATGCTGGCGGAGTTGCTTAAAATGAAATTTTCTGTCGCCGTTTCCGGCAGTCACGGAAAGACTACGACCACATCGATGGTTTCGACGATCCTTGCCCGCGGTGGTCTTGATCCAACCATGGTTATCGGCGGAAAACTGGCGAGCATCGGCAGCAACGCCAGATTGGGTGACGGCGATATCATTGTGGCCGAAGCGGATGAAAGCGATGGTTCGTTTTTAAAATTATCGCCGACAATAGCCGTTATTACGAACATCGACCGTGAACATCTGGATTTCTATCCGGGTATTACTGAAATAAAGGAAGCGTTTCTTAAGTTTGCCAATATTGTCCCTTTCTATGGTTGCACGGTTCTCTGCAGCGATAATGAGCATGTGCGGGAGATTACTGAGCTCATCAAGCGCAAAATGATAACATACGGAATTGAGCATTCCGCGGATTACAGCGCGCGGGATATCAAATATCTCGATTTCAGGACCGAGTATAGTCTCATATATAAAGGAGATCGACTGGGTGCCATTGAGTTAATCGTGCCGGGCTTGTTCAATGTTTATAATTCTCTGGCGGCAGTGGCGGTAGGCCGCGAGTTGGATTTGGATTTTGCCACCATCAAAGAGGGATTGGCAAGTTTTTCCGGTGTGGTGCGCCGTCTGGAAATTAAAGGCACAGTGGGCGATATCACGGTAGTCGATGATTATGGTCACCATCCCACGGAAGTCAAGGCGACTCTTGCCGCGGCAAGACAGGTGTGGAAAGGAAGGCTGATCGTCGTTTTTCAGCCGCACAGATTCACCAGGACAAAGGCACTCTTTAATGAATTTACTCAAGCCTTTGGTGATGCTGATTTGCTGATCCTGAACGATATATATCCAGCCAGTGAAGAACCTATTGCCGGAGTTAATTCCCAGGCATTATGCGAAGCTATCAGGAAAACAGGCCACCTGCGTGTTGAATACATTGCGCAGGCGGAAGACACTATCGAATTTCTCTTAAATACAGTAAGGTCGAAAGATACTGTTATTACGCTGGGGGCAGGAAGCATTTATAAAATCGGTGAAGCTTTTTTAAAGCAATTGGCGGCAAGGGGAATAAAAAAGTAATGGCGGATAAAAGTGAAATTCAAGAGGCGTTGGGCGATATTGTTGCCGGGAAGATTTTATACGATGAGCCAATGTCGCGCTATGCATCGCTTTGTGTAGGGGGAAATGCCGGTGCCCTGGTGTTTGTAGAGAGTGAAAAAGAGCTGATTCAGATTGTGCGGAGGCTCAAGGAAAGAAAAATAAATTTTATTCCCGTAGGAAACTTAACCAATATAATTGTGCGGGATGGTGGTTACCGGGGAGCAATATTGCTGATGAAAGGATTGAAGGAAATTAACTGCACATCAACACCGGAAGGTGATTACTGCATTTGGGCCCAATCCGGTGCAACGCTTTCCATGCTGGTTAGTTATGCTGCGGCGAAAGCACTGACGGGGCTGGAATTTTGCGCGGGTATTCCCGGCAGTGTCGGCGGCGCCGTGTGGATGAATGCCGGAGCGTATGGAAAAGAAATTAAAGATATTATTCAAATAATATCATTGCTGGTCGCTGAAGGAGAAAAGAAAACACTGCGGCGGGAGGAAATATCTTTTGGCTATAGAAGGTCCGGCTTGCCTCCGGAGTCAATAATACTTAACGCTCAGTTTAAACTGGAAAAGGGACAGATTGAACAGATCAAGGGGGAAATTAGTGAAATCATCAAGTGGCGTCAGGAAAAGCATCCGCTTAATTTTCCCAATGCCGGCTCGATTTTTAAAAATCTGCCGGGACAACCAGCGGGCCGTCTCATCGAGGAAATGGGCTTAAAGGGGACGAGTTGCAATGATGCGGAGGTCTCGCCGAAGCACGCCAATTTTATAGTGAACAAAGGCAAGGCTACTGCGTCTGATGTATTAGCGTTAATTGCGGTAATCCAGGCGAAGGCCAAAAAGGAAAAAGGCATAAACCTGGAAACAGAAGTCGTAATTGTCGGAGAAGATTAATGCCGAAGATGTTAAAAATAAACTACGAAGCAAGGATGAACCGCTTGCGCCGGCGTTTGGTCAATGGCATCGGTGAATATCTGGGTGCGCTGGTCTTGCTGATCTCTATAGCGGCACTAAGCTCGCTTTTTATTTATGCCTATAGCTATTTATTAAGTGCTCCGTATTTTGAGATCAAGGAAACTTCTGTGCGTGGCCTGAAAGAACTGACAGAAAAAGATATTCTGACGCTGGCGGAAATCAAGCCCGGCCAAAATATTCTGGCAGTAAACGTTGATGTTCTGGAGAGACGCGTGGCAGCCAATCCCTGGATAAAAAATGTCTATGTCGGCAGAGAATTTCCCAATAGGCTTGTGGTGGATGTGCGGGAGCGGACTCCCATTGCGCTGGTCAAACAGGCCAGTGATTTTTATCTGATGGATTCGGATGGCAGTGTTTTTAAAAAACTGGCCAAAGGCGACGAAGTTGATCTGGCAATCATCACCGGTATAAATGTACAGGATAAAACAAAATCCAAATTATTATCGGATACGCTCAGTTTGTTTAAGGTGTTTTCCGGCTCCAATCTTTACTCATTTTTGGGTGCTATCTCCGAAGCTCATATAGATGAAGTGTTCGGATTGTCTTTGCTTACCGACAAGGGACTTTACCTGAAGATGGGTATGGATGATTTTGAAAGAAAGTTGCGCAAACTGGCCTTAGTTATGAACGATATGGAAAAACGGGGAATAAATAACAGTTCTTTGACCGTTGATTTAGGAGACGCGGCAAAAATTACGATTCAACAAAAAAATGCTTTGGGTCGTACCCAGCAGAATAAAAATGGCAAGCAGTACAGGATTTAATTTACAAAATTTGTGGGCTCTATATTAAAGAAGGGGTGAAGATACTCATGAGGAGAAAAAACAATGTGCTAGTCGGGCTTGACATTGGAACGACAAAAACAACAGTCATTGTCGGGGAGATTACTGAAACCGGTATCGATATCATCGGTATCGGAACATCCCCGGCCAAAGAGTTACGTAAAGGTCTAGTTGTCAATATCGAGAGTACGGTGGAGGCCATAAAAAGGGCTGTAGAAGAAGCTGAACACATGTCGGGATGCCGTATCAATTCAGCTTACGTCGGTATAGCCGGCAGCCATGTCAAAGGGCAAAACTCACTGGGCATTGTGGCGATTAAAGGCCGGGAAGTCGGCGAGGAGGATGTGCAAAGGGCGATTGAAGCGTCCAAAGCCATTGCCATTCCGGTGGATAGGGAAATCCTGCACACGCTTCCTCAGGGTTATGTTGTCGACGGTCAGGATGGTATCAGGGATCCGGTAGGAATGTCCGGTGTCCGGCTGGAGGCTAAAGTGCACATTGTTACCGGCGCTGTTCCCTCCATTCAAAATATTGTAAAGTCGGTCAATCGGGTTGGTCTGGACATCGACGATATCGTTTTGGAGCAATTGGCCGCAAGTGAAGCTATACTCAGCTCAGATGAGAAAGATTTGGGAGTCGCGTTAATCGATATCGGCGGATCGACAACCGGAATCGCTATATTTTCTGAGGGCAGTATCAAACATACGGCAATACTCCCTGTCGGCGGCAACTATTTAACCTCGGACATTGCCACAGGGTTGCGTACACCATTTAACGACGCGGAAAGAATAAAAATTAGATATGGTTGCGCTGTGACAGCAAGGATTCCCAAGGAGGAAATAATTGAAGTGCCCAGTGTCGGCGGCCGCGAAGACCGTCAGGTATCCAGGCAGATTCTCGGAAGGATTGTTGAACCAAGGATGGAGGAAATATTGAATCTTGCTTTGAAAGAAATTGTACGTTCAGGTTATGAAGATTTGCTGGCGGCAGGAGTTGTTTTAACTGGCGGGACGGCTCTCCTGTCTGGTATCAATGAAATGGCGGAACAAATTTTCGACATGCCGGTGCGCATGGGCAATCCGACAGGTGTCGGCGGTTTGTGTGATGTTGTAAACTCACCGGCATACACTGTGGGTGTCGGTTTGATTGTCTATGGAAGCAAACAAATAGCGGGTGATTCCGTTTACAGAAAGACGGGTAACATATTTGGCAATATGGTAAGAACAATAAAAAAATGGCTCGTAGAATTTTTTTGAAAGGAAGGAGTGCTCATGTTTGAATTAACGGATGTGTGTAGTGAGAATTCGGCAAGAATCAAGGTGATCGGGGTAGGCGGAGGCGGGGGAAACGCCATCAACACGATGATCTCATACTCTCTTAGGGGAGTTGATTTCATTATCGCCAATACCGATGCGCAGGCGTTGGGTGTGTCCAGCTCGCCCAACAAAATTCAAATTGGAATGCAGGTAACCAAAGGTTTAGGAGCTGGCTCCAATCCGGAAATTGGCAAGAAATCGGCTTTAGAATCCCGCGATGAAATTCAGCAATATCTGGAAGGTGCGGATATGATTTTTATAACAGCGGGATTGGGTGGAGGAACGGGAACAGGAGCGGCGCCGATCATCGCGGAGATAGCCCGCGAAAGCGGTGCGCTGACCGTTGCGGTAGTAACCAAACCATTCCAGTTTGAGGGCAAGAAGCGTAATACACAGGCTGAAGATGGCATAGCGCAATTGCGGGATGTCGTGGATACGTTGATTGTTGTTCCTAATCAGCGTCTTTTAAGCCTCGGCGGTCGCAACTTATCACTGCTGGATGCCTTCAAAAAAGCTGACGATATTCTTTATCAGGCGGTCAAGGGAATTTCTGATTTGATCACAGTTCCCGGTTTGATCAATCTTGATTTTGCCGATGTAAAGAATATCATGAGCAGCATGGGTATGGCTCTCATGGGTACGGGCACGGCATCCGGCGAAAATCGCGCTGTGGAAGCAGCCCAAAGGGCTATTTCTTCACCGCTGCTCGAAGACAACACTATTCAGGGCGCGCGCGGTATTTTGCTGAACATCACCGGCGGATCGGATCTGAGTCTTTATGAAGTCAATGAGGCTTCGTCACTGATTCAGGCAGAAGCGCATGAAGATGCCAATATCATCTTCGGCACTGTTATTGATGAAACTATGGGGGATGAAATCCGCATCACGGTTATTGCGACCGGATTCGATGATGGGATGAGGGAAAAACAAGTTCCCGCGAATGTCTCGCGTTTAGGTGGTTTCCGGCTGGAGGATTTAGCGACGCCGGCTTTCATGCGGCGGGAAAAAAGCCGGGATAACGCCAATGTCGTAACCATGGGTATAAACGAAGAAAGCGATACGGTTGATATGGAAATACCAACGTTTTTACGCAGGCAGGCGGATTAGGAGACATTTTATTTGTGGCCTTGCGGGCGCTGACTGGTTTTTTAGTTAGATTTAGGCCATAATAAAACCATGAATTGGAAAGTGAAAAAAAAATATGAATCCCTTTTAGAGCAGGAGAGGGGTTATGTAAAAAAAGTCTGGGGCACATACAACACGGTTTGCCTGGCCTATCCAAATTATTATCGGATAGGAATGGCCAATTTGGGTTTCCAGATAGTTTATAAAATAATCAACGAGCAACCCTCCTTTCTTTGTGAGAGAGTATTTCTGCCGGCGTCCGGTGACGATGCCGAATTCGCCACCGGCGCGGCAGGAATGTTTAGTCTGGAAAGCCAAAAGTCAATCGCTGAATTTGATATTTTGGCTTTTTCTTTATCCTTCGAAAATGATTATCCACACATTTTAACAATGCTTGCGGCAGCAGGCATTCCTCTTTTGACAAAAGACCGCTCTGAAGAGTTCCCCCTGGTTATCGGCGGTGGCATCGCGCTGACACTCAATCCTGAGCCGCTGGCTGATTATTTTGATTTGTTTATTCTGGGTGAAGCTGAAGAAACATTGCCGCAATTCACAAGGTCATTTGAAGATGCGCGCCGCCTCGGCCATGGCCGTCCGGGATTGCTGAGAGATTTACAAAAACAAATCCCAGGCGTTTATGTTCCCGGACTCTACGAAGTTAAATATTCAGCCGATAGCAGGATCGAGGCATTTGTGCCGCGTGAAGCCGACTTGCCGCAAAAAATAAAAATCAATCATATAAAAGATATCAATTCTTATTGTACGGAAGAAGTTATCAGCGCGACGCAGATGGAAATGGAAGATATGTATCTGACGGAAGTAAACAGGGGTTGCGCCCGGAGTTGCCGTTTTTGCGCGGCCAGCTTTGTTTACCGCCCGGCGCGCTTCCGCAGCGCCGCAGAAATTATAGCTTCGATTGATCGGGGACTGGCGAGAAAGAAAAAGATAGGTCTTGTCGGCACTGCCGTTTCGGAGCATCCTGAACTTATCAAAATATGTGAATATATCATTGCCCAAAACGCTCAGGTTGGAATTGGATCACTACGCATCGATCAAATAAATGAAAAGATCGTTGACCTGATTAAAGCCGGTGGTATTGAGACAGTCGCGCTCGCGCCGGAGGCGGGCAGCCAGAAAATGCGTGATTTTCTGCGCAAAGACATAACTGAGGAAGATATATTCCGTGCGGCTGAATTGCTGATTGGAAAAGAAATCCCCAATCTACGGCTTTATTTTATGGTAGGGCTCCCGGGTGAAGAAGATCAGGATATCGACGCCATCATTGATTTGACCAGAAAAATTCAGCATCATGCCCTGCTTTATACCAAGGGCAAAAGAAAGTTCAGACGGATCACGCTGAGCGTTAATCAGTTTATTCCCAAGCCGCAAACTCCATTGCAGTGGAGCGTTCTGGCTGATGTAAGTGAAACAGGCAAGAAAATTAAAAAGATCATCAGCGCCTTTGGCCGGGATAAACAGATCAATGTTATTCATGATGTGCCGAAATGGAATTATGTCCAGGCTTTGCTTTCTTTGGGTGATCGACGTGTAGGTGAGATACTGATGGCAGTCCATCGTCTTGACGGAAACTGGGTAAAGGCCTTTAAAGATGTAAACATTAATCCCGACTTCTACGTTTATCGCCGGAAATCATTCGATGAAGTCCTGCCCTGGGATATCGTTGATCTGGGTGTCTCCAAAAAAATATTGATCAGCGAATACGAGAAAGCGCTGGAGGGAAAATAGTATCGCAAAGATCGATCGCTAATAAAAATAGAATCTTCTAGCTTACGGCAGGCATGTAAAATATATTTCTTGAAAGATCGTATCCGTTTCTTATATAAAATAATTGTTCTTGGAAAGGTGCTTGAGTATGACGGACATTCTGGATTATATTAGCAAATGGTCTGCCCTCAAATGGGTTATCCTTGTCCTCATCGCTGGTTTCATCGGCCAATTCGGCAAGATGATGGCTCAGGTCATCATAGGAAAAATCCGTCTGGCCCGATCGAAAAAACAAACACAAAAAGAGATTGATTCCCCGCCAGATATAAAGCCCGCATCATCAGCCGCCTCCATGGAAAAAGATTTTCCGGCGCAATCTCATCCTCTAGAAACATACCCGGACAAAAAAGCTCTGAAAATACTGGCTAAAGAAAGAAAAAAGGCGGTAAAGAAAAGCAAATAAACCACGAATAATCTTGTTTCTAGTTTGCCTGATATTATTGGGTTTCAAATAGATTTGTGATCAGGTTCAGGATGCTTATGGCTGCCTGAATATAGCTCGTATTCCAGAAGGCGGCATTCGATTTCTCCGTTATAAAATATCAGCCGCCGCTTGGTGCGCAACCCAATTTTTTTAATCATGTCCAGATTGCCGGTGAAGATATAACCGCGGTAGCCGCCGCCTGTTTTTTTGAAGAAATCGCCGATGCCTTCATAAATTGCTTCCAGTCTGCTAAGCGTATTTGTTTTAAAACCACCGTCCTTAACTTCTTTGTCTGCCGCTTTGCGAACGATTACGGAACGTCCCTGCATCGTTTCTTTTTTGCTTTCCGGATATTGCCGTTTAGTCATTACCGCGTCCATGCGTTCGCCGTAAGGCGGATTGAGCATAATGACGCCGCCTCCTTCCGGTACAGTTGTTTTCTCATACGGGCATGTCTCAAATTCAATCAGGTGGTCAACCCCGGCAGTTTGTGCATTTTGCCTTGCCGCCTGTACAGCACCTTCGTCAATATCAGTGGCAATAATCCTGGCCTGCAATGTTTTTCTGGCCATATTTCGGGCTTTTTTGCGCAATTCGTCCCAGATTTCATGCGGGAATCCTTTTATATACATAAAACCGTAATTGTTGCGTGACAAACCGGGCGCACGATACAGTCCAATTAGTGCCGCCTCAATGGCGAGTGTTCCGCTGCCACACATAGGGTTGACAAATGTTCCCTTGCCACGCCAACCCGTGGCTAGAATTACTGCCGCTGCCAGTGTTTCCTGCATTGGAGCTTGCAGGGGAATTTTACGGTAGCCGCGCATGGAAAGGCGATCACCGGAAGTGTCTATATAAACAATCGCCTGATCATTCTTCCAATAGACATGAACAACCGCTTTATCCTTATCCGGGCCGGAATCAGGCCGCGCATTGCATTTTTCACGGATTCTATCGACGATGGCATCTTTGACTTTGACATTAACAAAGCGTGAATCGGTAATCAGCGGGTTGTCGGCAATAGAAGTAATGCAAACGTAGGCTCTTTTCCCGGAATCATGAAGTATTGTCTCCCACGGTATCGCGTTGACGCGCTCATAAAGAGCGCCGGGGGATGCAACCTTGAATATTTGCAGCTGATAGAGCACACGCTGGGCTGTGCGCAGATACAGATTCAGAAACATCGTATCTTCAAGAGTGCCTTCGGTTTGAATGGCAGTATCAATTTCATTGAGAACAGGAAAACCCAAAGTTTCTATTTCTGCTTTTAAATAGGGCGCGACACCCTTCGGACAAGTCACCAGTATTTTGTTTTTTTGCTTCCAGATAGACATGGTTTGCTTGTAACACAGCACACACTAATTGGCAATCGTTTGTCTGTTCCTGGAGAAATCCGGAAGTATTGTTACATCAATTGATACCATTTTGCTTTCAAAGGATAACGCGACGACGATGCCAACAAAGTTAGCCAAAGAAAGCGAATTGGTATAAAAAACCCCCTGAAGGCTTTCGCTTTCAGGGGGTACGCGCTATATAAACAGATCATGTTTATTTAGAGCAGCGGTTAATTAAACATCTTTTCTTTTCTTCCAGGCCTCTTGATAAAGCCTCATGACGCAGAGGAAGATTCCCAGAAAGAACAAACCCAGCATGAAGTTCGGTGCTGTCCCCAGCTTTTCATCCAGCCGATAACCCATCCAAAGGAACAGGAAAGAACCAATCACCATCGCAAATCCCCAAGCCGATAACATCAATATCCCGCCGAATGTGTTGAACTGCTCACAGTGTGTCTTGTGTGTTGCTAACATGGCCCTTTCCTCCATCCTTCTCTTCGCGTCTTAGCTTAAAAAACTAACTGTCAGGTTAAAACGTTCTTTACTGCATCGATCACCGGGTTGGTGAACAGCGCCATTAGAATCGTGTAAAGAGCAAAGGCGCCAACAACTTCGGCTGTATACATCTTTTCATATTTTCTTTTCAGGCTGACAAGGATCAACCCACCTACAATCAAGCATCCCAGTTGGAAATAGGGGAAATTACCGACTCCCGCTGCTGCATATTCTGCAAAACAAAACGTTGCTGTTAAAAGGACTACCGCTGCCGCCGCTGCTATGGTTCCTAATGTCTTTTTCATGATCTGTTACCTCCTGATAAGTTTATTTGCCTTTATACTATTGAAATTATCATGCCAAAACATCAACCACAACAAAACATCATTGTAAAGACGCGAAATAGAAGGTTATTTACTGAAACTGCCCTCAACCACAAAAGGCATTTATCTTTCCTTTTCCCCTTTCCATTCAATGAAACATTAAAATCGTTGAACGAAATGTGGAAACATAAGTTGATCCCTATGTGAAGGTGACGCGAATAGCAAGGATAACAGAAAAGATAGCTTTTAATGTCCTCCGCTGGCGCGAAGTCCGGCGCATGAGACTGTGTCGCAATAGCAAAGAATGTCATTCCATATCCTCCGCCGGCGGAGGTGTCACGCAGTGACGGAGGTGGATAAAGGACTTCCAATCTGTAACTGATGAACATTACGGCTACATTAACACGTCCACTGTGCAACTGAAACATCGTTTACATTTTAGACCGGGTACATCGTTTACACTTTTTTAGTTACGAATAACTTTGTTCTTTCTCAAATCTATGGAACCAAGAGCATAAAAACTGAACTGAAGTTGCCAAACGCCATAGGTGATTGCATTTGGGGATGGTTCTCCATCCCCAAATGCAACTATTTTCCATGATTTCATCTGAAAATTGCTAGGCTATATGAACCTGTAATCTTTTTCCCAGCGCGTTGGCAACCCGCTCTAAAGTGGACAGCTTAATATCTTCGGCGTGATTTTCTATTCTGGAAATAGCTGTCTTCTTTGTTTTAAGGCGTGTTGCCAATTCTTCCTGCGTTAGTCCTGCCGATTCTCTGGCCTGACGTAAAATTACTCCGATCTTGAACTGCCCGTAACCTTCGTCAAAACCCTCGGCGAATTTCGTATCCTTCTTTTTTCTGTTGACTATATATTTTTTTAAATCACTCATATCTTTTTCCTCCTGTTCAAAAAATCTTTCCTGTAACTTTCTGCTCTTTCTATTTCCTGTTTTGGCGTTTTCTGAGTTTTCTTTAATACTTTCTGAGCAACCTTGCCGGATAAATAATCAAGAAATTCCCGGACAGGACACTTCCGTCCGCAGTCTTGTAAAAAATTACTGTTCGGCTCATAATCGTAAGTTAACCTGCGAGTTAACCTTTGTCAAGTGGATTTATGGATACAGGAGAAAACTGGCTCAATGGATTGTATTGCAGACTATTTTAATGAAGCCTCAAAATTAACTTTTCAGTTGGGGATGACTTTATGTCCCCAACTGAAACTTTTTATTTCTTGTTATGACTGGTAATGAATTTTCAGTGCAATGATTAGATAACATCTACAAGTCAACAACCATGGTGAATAAAATATTTTGATGATTTGCATTTGAAATGTTTGATTTGCAACGATCAATCTCTCAAGATTACTTTGTCTGATTGATTTCGGCTTTTGTACGGTACCGCAGTATCAGGAGTCTACTATCTCCAGTCTGCTCTATGGTTCTGCCGTGTCTTGCACACTTCTCTGTGGGAGGCAGCATCAAATTTTTCTTTTTTTATTCATAGGTGCAAGTCTTTAAGATACGGTCTCAGCTTCTTTTAAAATCCAATCCATATTTAATCCTATCTGCTCTTTCTTTGTCTCTACGTCTAATTTTCTAATTACATCATAAGATAAAAATTTAACGCACCTATCTAGTGCAAGATAATCGTTAGAAAATGTTGGCCTGCGTAATTGTTCAAAAACCTTATTTTTCCGTTCGCGATTAGCCACGATAAATAATGGATATGTTGAGTTCGGTGTAAGTGAACGTAAATCTGAAAGTCTAAGTATCCCTGAATATATACTGGTAGAATGTTCTATTTCAAAAGCAGATTTTATCGAATATCCTAATTTCCAAACGGTATCAATATTTTTTATGTAAGGGGGAACATCGATTGACTCTTGAAATTTGTTAATCACAAAATCTTTAAATTTATTACCATCAAATTCTTTTGGTTGGTCAGCAGCTGGAACCCAAACATCAAAATTCGCCTTATTGCCTAATCTGATGAGTCTCCACTGCATTTCTGTATGCTCTGTCGGGGATCTTTCGATTTGTTCATCAATCACAGTCTCAATTATTTGTTTCTTTTCAAATTCAATTTTTTCAAGCTCTTTCCCAACATTTAATTTTTCCAGCAAGGAAAATAAGTCCCCGTATAATGAAAGTAATTGATTGGCCTTATCCTGCTTAATAGCCATGAATTTTTGCGGATGGAAATTTTCTTCATAATCTAGGTACTTGCTTAATTTTGATATTTCAAGATCGAATGAAACATCATTAATCATGAAATAAATAAATTCCCATGTTTTCCCATCAGTATCTACGCCCCAAAAATATTTTGCCAAATTAGCATTTCTGGTTTTCATTGCAATTTCAGCAGCAAGGATAATTTTCCCTCTACGGTAGACCATCACATAATCGCCTTCTTCCATTGCTTCCCAATTTCTAATATTACTTTGGCCGGGAACAGCGCCCCAAACAGCATAGGGTCGATCATGTGCATATTCTTTTAATCTAGTTGTTTCTTCACTTATAAGATACTTACCAAATTCATCTACTGGTCGACGATTTTTAATTGTGTCATGATAGTGACGATCAGTCTCATGTCCGCCGCTCGCCAGCACGAAAAATATTTTTTTCATATCACCCTATCGCCTATTGCGTTTGTCCGTAATCCGAAGGAACATCCTCAAAGCCTCGCCACTTGAACCAATCAGAAATATTCACGAAAGCAGCCCACTTGTCGATCATTATGTTGTCACCTTCATGGCTATCAGTGTAATTTTTTTCAGTTATGAATGCAAGCTCTTTTCCTTTGACGACATAATGGCTTGAACTATATCTTTTTATAAAATTTTGCCCGACATGAAAGCCGAGAATGCGAAAGAAAGCATAATTTATAATGTTAGATGCATGCAGGATTGTTTGCGGCGTGATTCTACGGACTGATTCCGTAAGGCCAGCAACTGAATCTTTCAGTTGCTTATTTAACGATTTCAACTGAAGCGGTCTGAGCTCCGGAAATCGGTTATAAATCCACTTCTCGATCATTATGTCAGGTGGCAAATTTGTTACCTGCCTGATAAGTCCGCTGTACCAGAGATTGATAATTTGGGCTATTTGATCCTCTGAGATAATCTTGGTCAAGGCTTGTATCTCATTTTCAATTTTCTTCAGAGCATTATATTTCATCTGATCGTTGCTGTACGGCACCAGTCTCTGATTCTCTGGGCACTTGAAAATCCTGAACAGATGTCCACATTCATGGACAATCAGATGGTTGATGATCTCATCATGTTCTTTTTTGTAATATATGAGATGGGATGGCATATATTTTCTTGCCATCTTGAGCGCAGCATAGGTTGGCAGGTCGTCTTTTTGAATGAATTCGATACCCTTGCCGGTTATGCTCTTGACTTCTTCAAGGATTTCGGGGACAGGATCAATGAATTGTATATCCATGTGGCCTTTCTTGCTCAAATAGTCTGAGCGCTGCCTTGTATTCCTCCGAAAGATCCAGACCTACGTCAAGGCTATGATCAATTATTTTAAAGCCCACATACATATAGCTGACGAGCTGTAATCCGGTGAAAGAGCCACGCATGGAGTTGAGCGTATATTTTTTATATGGCCACATAAAACACCAGACTCCTGTCTGGTGATGAAGTGGCTATCCAGAC